>Ga0123341_1003163_pt1 | contig 13986 bp, 9 predicted proteins | sample Turbeapinknodule_FD_89959 | JGI IMG/M metagenome (GOLD analysis project Ga0123341, IMG submission 89959) | Root nodule microbial communities of legume samples collected from Mexico - Turtle bean Mexico pink nodule | ecosystem: Host-associated > Plants > Roots > Nodule | place: Mexico: Nepantla... | reverse complement strand
TACCGTTATTGTTGAGCGAGTAAATAGCCCTTGCCAATTGTTGAATTTGTTCGGCACTGAAGTGTTGTACGAGGTTTCTATCGGACTCGTTACTGATGCCTTCTTTGCCAGACATGATTTTTTTATTTAGGGGATAAAAATGGAGAGGCTATCAGGGCACCAAGATCGGTGCTCTGATACCATATAAGACAATGATAAAAAATGGTAAGAAGAAAAGATGTTTCTTATTCTCTTATGTGTATATTACATCAGTCATGTATAGGAAATATATAGGGAGTTTCTCTCTCCCAAATCACAATATAATTAGGTAGGATACTAATAATGAGATTCTATAATTATTAAATTAATTGCATATAATTGGGTATAATATCGTCAAATATTGCATACAATAATTGCATATAATTTTATAATTATTATTTCCTTAATAGAAACTTTATTCCAGAAGAGGGTTATTTGTGCATCTGAGAAAATATCAAAGAACCATTGGAAAACAACCACAAATACATCGATGAATGATCTATAATACTTAGAACTTGTACAAAGCACTCTAAAAGTCCAAAATTTACACCCACAACTACCGATCAGTGTTGTTCAACATGTATAAGAAGAGAATCAAAACTCTAAGAGTTTTTAGAAAAACTTATAAGAATATTTATGTCATTTTAACTAAATGATATAGTACATGTTACAAAATGATTTAGCAAGCAAAAGTCACTTTAAATACTCAAGGAAAAAGAATTTGGAGAGGGGCAACATCCCTACATACACCCAGGCCTATGAATTAAACTAGTTAAATATAAATCATGACTCACATATATTATAATTACATAATTCTTTCCATAAGATTCACATGGAGTTTATTGTTTTATACATATAAGTAGAAAATGTTTTCATTCTTTGCTTTATTATTAAATTACTCTATTTTATGGTATATATATTAACTTTTTTTATATATTCTCTAATGCCATATTGCTTTGTCATATGATGTTTTTGCTTCGAACTTACATATATAATGTGCTTTGATATGTTATTGTTAAGATGTATATAATTAGGTGACTAGAATAAATGTTTATCTAATCCAATATTTCTAAACTTTATCACTAAACTCACACAAATTCATCTGATATAATAAACTTTGATGCTTTTTTGGCAAAAGCTAAGCAATACAAATGAGTAGATTTTGATAAGGACAACCAGAGTTTCATCTTTACAAAATTGATATTTTTTTGACAATAAAACATAACGAGACTGCTAAGGCATATATGACTAGATGCAAGTCTACATATTTATCAACAAGTCACCCAAGATTTTGATAATAAAAAATCATGCCAACTTTTGGTATATCTAATGAGATTGTCAAGTGTGAATCAACTAAGTTACTTCAAGTCTAAAACAAATGTAATTTGTCATTCACTACATGTCTTGCAAAGAGCCATTAGAAGACCAAGACTAAGACTAGATGTGTTAGAGCAAAATTGCAACAACCCCATGATTTTGATTAAGTGCTTAAACCAACAAATCATGAACCATGATATAAATGCATTTGACAGACATTGAAGGAAAAAAACTTATCATGCAAGTGCAAGTGCTTTGTTTGACAAATGATTGAGCACTCTACAAATTTTCCACTTCATCCGAAAGGTGTTTATGAACATTAAACAATAAGTGCAAACAAATCTTAAAGCTAACTTAAAGATAAAGAATATTCTCGTAGCTTAAGTATGTATTGTAGGGAATGTCTTCACTACCTGTTGTCAAGAGAATCCACGCTCAAAATCTCTTAGAATTTAAGCTAAAGCTATACTACTTACCAATTATCTTGACACAAACACATTTCAACCCTAGCCCAACCATTTGTTCAATAGAGTATGTACTCTTATCATAGTTTGGTGCAAAGTTTTTGTTACCGAAAAAGGATAAGTACTACCAACTATCAAGGATGTTATATGAAAAAGAGAAGAACAATTAAGGTTATATGAAACACATTTAATGTTTCTCAACTTCTTACTAGAGAGATGATATTAGAAGAAGAATAAAACATTTAATTAAGTTCAAAGCTACTTGATGACCAGAAAAAAGAATACAACCACTATATTCTTCAAACCTAAAGTAAAAAAAAAAAAAAACCATTGTAAGTGCTAAAAGTATACTAAATTTTCTTTGCGCCTATAAGTTTGTTTTCAATCTTTAACAAACTAGAAAAGAAGTTAATCTTATAAGAAAGATGGAACCCTCTCTTGAATAAACTTTGTGACAAGTTAAGGAATATTTTATTATTTAATACGTAGAAAAAAACTAAAAAGAACAAAATTAAGATATATAAAATTTACAAAAATAAAAATCATTTACGGGGAACAAAAACATTCTAAAACCTAAAAAACTCCTGAAGATTTGAATTTCGTTATCCTCTAACCAAACCTCACACACAGTCCTCTGCTTCGAACATGGCGCTCACTGCTCCTCTAGCTCGCAACGCATTTCCAAAATTCCCAATAATACCCTTTCATGGCGAAACCTTGCCGTCTTCGTCATCTTTTATTGGCTCTCCGCTCACTCTCTCGCGCGCTTCTTCCCTTCGTGGTTCGTCAATGCCGACTCTATTCATCCTTATTTCTTCAGAGCCATAGATAAATGAACTATTAACTGAAAACTAGCTTTTTCGAATGCTTTTGCGGTGTGTTGCAGGGAACCAATCACTCTCGAGAAAGCAGTGCGTGGTTTTTGCGAAGAAGGTTTCGGGGCTGGAGGAGGCAATGAATATCAAAAGGTAACAATATTCCACACCGTGGTGGAGTTATGCTATTGTTTTTATAGTATTTTAGCGGATTGAATTTGAAAGTGTCAGTTTAATATGTAAGGTAATGATCTGGATTTGGAGAGCATGAGAGTGTGCAAAGTTTTTAATTCTTGTTTGGTGTTCTAAGTTTACATTGTTGTTGCGGTAGTGTGTGACTGATTGAGTCCACAGTCGCATCCTGACTGAAAATTCCAAAATGTTATTTAAAATTTGATTGATTATGTGCATGTTTGAGTGTTGGCATAATAGGGGTCAGCAAGGGGAGTCTCTATAACAGTTTAATTATATTCTATTTATTATAAATGAAATTAAAAACCCTTTTGAAAGCTGGACAACTAAAATAGACATAAAAAGTTATTGGGAAAATCAATCCAAATTTGCAAGCATTAATGAAATTAAGTGGAAAGCCAAGATGTATGTTTCTAGATTATTGGTGAATCCACTATCACAATAAGACGTAAATGAAGAGATAGGATAATTAAAGTCCACTAAGTCGTATATGTGAAGGAAGTGTTGAACCTTCACTATATAAAGGGATCATATGAAAAGAGAAGATACAGCGAATTGAGAGAGAGGGGGTGGGTTACCACCTTACGTGAGAGAGGTTGGTGGTCTAGTAATGGGGTTTCTCATGTTTGTCTAGAAAACTTGTAATGTGTTGAAGTATAATGAAATTTATTTGAGACAGTTCCATGGACATAGGCATTAGATGCCGAGCTGTGTAAATTCATATCTTTCTACATTTTTTGTGTGTGGATTTTGTGTCTCGTACCTTTGATCCTCATTATGTGTGAAAGGGAGATTTTTCCCCAACACTAACATAACGTGTTAAATAAATTCTAAATTTCGAAGGAACTAAAAGTGAAATTATGCGTACCAAAAGCCATAAGCAATAGGTAACACTACCCAGCTGAACTCAGTGTCATCATAGATATTCATTGAATTCTTTGTTTAATTTTAAACAATCTTCTCATTCTCTAAGCATTCTGTCTGATTCTTATCATCATGGTGGCTAAATGATGCTTCTGTAATTTCTCATTTCTGTCTAGAGGTATTTGATAATCGGAATTTGTATTTTATGTATCGTATGCTGAATTGTAATTACGTGGTATGCTGTACATGAGAAATAAAATTGTTTAGATATCTTTTTTAAAAAAATTTGAGAGATATACATTTTTTCCCTTGTTTTTTTTATCATTTTCTACTTCATGTCTAGTAAGTGTTCTATCATTTAGGTCTTAGAATATAAGGGATAGATATCAAATGATCTATTTATCCTTTCCTCCCTTTCTTCTTTGCTAAGCAATATAAAAGTGCTTTTGTTATGAACCTAAGTTTTTGAACTTCTTTACTCTTGCCTGTCTGATTACAGTAAAAGGGTTTATTTCTATTTAGAAGTAGAAAAAAAGTTAGGTACAACTTTACTCTAGATTCTTACTCATTGTTTGGTCATATGAAGAGAGCGTGAACTTCGAGTTGTGACAAAGTTCAAGAAAAGGCCTCCATTAAGGCGGGGGCGAGTATCTCCAGGTCTCCCTGTCCCTGATCACATACTAAGGCCTCCTTATGTTGGTTCAAATATACTTCCAGAAATTGCAAGTGAGCATCAAATTCATGATTCTGAAGGTATAGCTAAAATGAGGGCTGCATGTGAGCTTGCAGCACGTGTCTTAAACCATGCAGGAACTTTGGTTAGGGTAAAATTTCCTTCTTCAAGCATACTTCCGATGTCATTTATTTATCTTGTGTTTGCTTTCTCTTGCAAGATAGTGGTCATTGTTAATTAATTATTCTCTTATATTTGAGCTTTTTTAGACAAATTTCTTTGTATGGTACCTTTACCATGTGTTAGCATTCACTTTATTAGATTTGATGAGGGTCATTGGCTGTGGTTTTTCTTCTTACACATAGACACTAGTGCTGATCATCATAAGTACTTTTTTCTCCTTGTGTTGCAATTGATATCCAATTAATCATAGCTTTTGGTTAATAGGGATAGTTGGCTAGTTAGTGTGAAAGAGGAATGGGTGAATTTGGTGGCATATGTTTTGGTTAACTTGGTGGTAGGTCATGGGTGGAAAATGGTGACTAGCAGTTTAAAGATGATGGAAGTTTGAATGGTGGTCAGTGTAGAATGACTACTATTACTACAAATTTAACCTGCTTTAGGCAAGTGAATCATTCATCATGAAAATGAGTTTTCAGAGATCTCTTCAATGGTTATTTTGTAAACCAATTAATTCTTGTAAACTGATAAGTTTTAATCCACATTTTGTTTCATTTTTCTATTTATAGTAGAATGAAGAAGTTTTGGAGCTTGGGATTCTGGTTAAGTCAAAATCGAGATTATAGTTGGGATTTTGGGGCCTCACAACATCGCAAATCTTGGGATTGTAATACAAATCACAGATCCTACTCCTACATAAATATGAGATATGTACTTATACAAATAATATAAATAATTAAACAGATTAAAGGACACGGTCACACTTGAAAATACTTAATCAAACTTATGTTCATCATAAACCATAGGAAAAAAAGCATGTTAACCAAGTCATAACTCATGAGTGACAAACAAAATTTAAATACCCAATTACTTATGTCTAAGTAGCCTAAACAAAATACAAAATTATCAAATACCAACTACCTAGTCCAAGACAAAGAACACCTAGATGGCTAAGCCTAAACTTAAACAAATGATATAAATCTTTCAAATTCAAACCAAAACTCAAGGGATCTTCATTAGCTCCATCTCCTTCACGAAGCACATCAATAAGAACATCCTCCTCCTCTAGAGGTGGGATTGCAAAAAGATCATCCTCTTGCTCTCCACTTTGGGTTTGACCTTCAACCAAGTGTTCATCATCTCCATTTTGAATTTGGAGAATTATTTAAGGCTACATTTTAATTGTCTCCTTCAACATTTTTCATAATCCCCTAATCATCGGATGGAATATCATCAAGTTACTCAAGTGATCTTCCTCTACATTCTTCTCAACTAATTTTGAATTAACTGATAATGCAAAAGTCCAACACCCCAAGATTTTAATTTGTGCTTAAAAACAACCTACCAAGTATGAAACATGACGTACTTTGTTTGTTAGACGAAAGTTCTATAAAAACAACAAATTATGTAAGACGTAAGTGTTTTGTCTGACAGACAATATAACACTGTGCAGTATAAAGCACACATAAGAACAAATGAAACACGCACTAAACATCAGACAATCCACATAGACTAAGCTAACCTCGTAGTTCAATAAATATCCATATGCTTATTATATGTTTGCAGAGAATGTCCGTATGTCAAAGAGATTTGTTCAAGATTAATTATAAAACAAATATTGAAGATCACTTGCGACACGAGCTAAAGCTGTTTTCTTCATCAACCTCCTAACACAAAGAGCCTTTCAACTTTGACTCAGCTATTTGCCCTGTACGTATGCACTTAACCATGATTTGGTGCAAAAGGCTTTGCTATCCAGGGTGATAAGCATTGTTAGTTATCAAAGATGATGCAAAGAAAAAGGAGCACAAATCAAAACTGCATTAAACACAACAATCACATTAAAGCTTGTCAGATGCAAAGCGAACATGTATAGAAGCTAAAGTTGTTCAATGACTATAAACGACCTCTTAAGGCTACCTTCTTCGAAAGTCTATTTAAAGCTTTCCATCCAGAAGAAAAGTAAGAGTTAGGGAGATACTATGCCAAATCGTTGCTCAAATTAAGAGCACTCCTCTAAGTTAAGAGAGAAGAGGTTGAACCATACCAAAATGGTGATTAGATGATAGAGCACACCTAGAAGGATTCTCAAACTCAAAATAGAAACACTTTTAAAGTACTAGGATCCAGAAGAACGTCTTGGAAAACATTGAGAGTGTGTTTCCAACTACCCAGGAGAGAGAGCTTGTCCATTGTATACGTCGAAGGACGCTACACTTCTAGAGAGCAAGATGATCTGTACTAGGAGAGAAAGTCTGAATTGTGTATTTGTTTGAGAGACGCTATAACTCTCCAATAGTCAGACAATATGATCAAGTGATCATCCAAGCATTCAATCCTTATATGTTAGCTAGGAATGGCTAAAGAACATATAATACTCATTAAGCCAAGAGTGGCCTGGGAAAGAATACTTCTTAACGAGGTCAACCAAGAGTGATTGCGATCCGAAAGAATACTCATTAAGCCAGGAGCGGTTGGAGTTAAGAATACTCAATGTTAGCTAAAGAGTGGCTTGAGGAAAGAATACTCAACGGGTTAGCTAAAAGTGTCTACGAGCTCAAAGAATACTCAATTGTGGTAGGAGTGACTTGTGTCAAGAATACTTATGGTATTAGCTAGGAGTGGCTAGGAGCCCAAAGAATACTCTAGTGTACTTTTGCAGCATTAGTCTGCCTAGTTGAACTTGATTAGTGGGTCAAGAATTGGATGTAGTCTATGCGACATACAAATCAATATAAATTATTGTTTACATGTCTTTCCTCCTTATCTCCTTACACTACATGTTATTATCATCTGCACTAACCCAAGAAGGATAGTTATTGCGAGAGTACTTTCAAAACATATATTTGTCAAAGGTTTTTTTCTTATGTTATTTTAAAATCTGCACACAGGAACATGGTTAGACGCAAAAACTATGATCTAATCACTTTGTTAAAGTAAACATGAAAACATATTGGTCAATTGATTCAGTTGAGTTACGAAATCTATGATGTGACCATTTGGACTGAAAGGGCTTAAAATGAAATAAGTTTTTAAATATGTTCGTCTGATAACATTTGTTTTAAGATATGAGGAAACTCGTTTATGTTTTATTAGATGGAACATGTTGAACAATTTTTATGAAAATGTGTCTTTTTAAATCAATATTTTTCAACAAATCATCTTTGGTCAAACTTGTATTAGGTATGTCTATTAGACAAAATAATAACAAGTTTGACCAATAGTCAGAGTCAATAAGAATTTATTACAAATGATTTAGAGAAGTTAGCAAGTTACATTTGATAAGATACATCAAATGAAAGAGTTATAGTTTGATTGCTTCACGAACTAAATCATCGTTTGAATATTGTCAGTTAGATGATATTTGTGAAAAGTTTTCAAAATTAATTTAATCACAATTCAACCATCCCTTCTTGGGATTTCCTTGTTTTTCACATTAACCATGACATTATCAAAATATCATTTAGAGTTTCTTATTTCAAATCATTTGTTTTCTTTGTACGGATCTAATAAATACTGTTATAGTTATAGGAATATGGAGTAAATCCTCTATAGTCAAGAATATTTATCATTTGGAACATTTTTATTCCTGTATCATATTATTAGAAGATATCAAATACCTTTTATTAATTTGTGTTGGTTTCGTTTTCTCAATAGACATGAAGCATCCATAGTTTCAGCTTAGTGTCTCTCTTTCCTATAGTTTAACATGGTATCTAGAACCTTTTTCAAAACTGTGTTGGCCTTGTTGAAGTGGACTGTTTTAGTGCCACTTTCAGGGACCACTATTTTCTCCAATGAACACATAGTTGGGATCATGTTGCACTGTGAACCATTCAAATCATCTAAATGCCAATGTGAACCATCCATGCTCATTTGCTCTCTCATTCAAGCCACAAGTAACGACAAACTAACTTGCGCCCTTGCCTCCTCCCCTGTGCACCCCTAAACCTATCGTGGTGGCTTTGTCAGAGTTTGTTTGGTGTTTCGATCTATTTTTCCTTTATTATTTTATTACTTTTTTTTCCAGATTTCAAGAAAAAAATGTCTTTCCACATCACTTGTGTTCCTTCGTATTCCTCAAAAAATAAGCACAAAGACACATACTTTGTGTATAGGGGAACATATTGCCTTTGCATCACAAAGTAATAACTTTGGACACCTTTACTCTGGTAATTCTAAAAACCATCCGAAATGAGAACATTGCTACTACATTGGACATTCCATCGATAGGTGTTGGAACCTACATGGGAAACCCTCTCTCTCATCCAATATAGCCCCAAACATTTACTATTGAGTCACCTGTTGGTCCTGCACTACTAGTTGATCTACCTTGTATGACTTCAACTACATATGAAGACTTAATGAAATTATGTGAGGCACGCCAATCTAATAGTAATGCTGTTTTGGTGGCACACACTAGTAATTTGCCTTCTTGTCACTCTCAATCTCCTTTTGGTCCTTAGGTCATTAACTCTAGTGCAACCGATCATATATTTGTATCATTCGCTTTTTCCCTTCCTTTACTACTACCATTTTGTCATTTATAACTACTGCCAATGGTTCACAAGCACAAGCTTTGGCATTGATACTACCTAACCCTTTCATCCTTATTGTTGATTTTGTTCTTTATGTCACTAACTGCCCTTTTAATATATTGTCTGTCACCTAAATGACCCAATTCCATGTTATTATTTTCACTTTCACCACATATAATGTTAACTTACAAGATTAGATATTAAGCAGGACGATTGTTGTCGCATGTGCGTCACGTGACCTTTACTATATCTCTCCATCACCATCAGTATGTGCATCAATGATCTCCTCTATGATGATTCATGTGCAATAGGACATCTCGGGTTGACAAAAGGATGGTGTCAATCTTTCTTGGTAGTCTTAATGAGTGCTCCTTTTTCTTTAGTTCTTTTTGATTTTTGGGGTCCTTCTTATACTGTTACTCTTTTTGGTTTTTAATTTTTCTTAACTTTGTTGATGATTATTCTAAATGTACTTGGATTTGGTTGATGTAGAATTGACCATAATTGTTTTCTATATTTCAAACTTTTTAAAATGAAATCAAAACCCAATTTGGTATATCCATACATGCTTTTTGTCATGACAATGCCCATAAATATTTGTCTTACCAATTCCAACTGTTAATGGCATTCAATGGTATTCTTCTTTAAATTTTGTGTACTCATACCCCTTAACAAAATGGAGTAGTTGAAAGCAAAGGCATCTTATTGGAACTATTTGGGCACATTTTGTAGTTATCTTCCTCACCATTTTTTGGGGGAGGTTGTCCTAACAACATATTATTTCATTAATCGGATGCCCTTAATGATTCCACTTTGTTCTTTTTCTACATTCCCATTTATATAGTCTTTCTCCATGTATTTTTGGTACCACATTTTGTACATTACATCCTGCATGGTCAAGATAAACTTCCTCTTGGGTCTATCAAACGTGTCTTTGTGGGATATAGTTATTCTAAAAATGGGTATTGATGTTTCTCTCTAGATCTTAATCGGTATTGTGTCTATTGATGTCTATTGCTTTGATTCTATTCTATATTATACACCTGTTCCTTATAATGACGACATATGTAGTCACTTTTCTATCACTGTCAGTCTTCCTTCATCACAACCATATGACTCTACCGTAACTTGGGATGCTTCTCTAACATCCCTTCATATCAACATCGTTCACGACCTATTGAAATTCCATGGGACCTATCTTCAACAAATAATGATATAGTGGAGGCCATGTCTAATCCTTCCCCGACACTATCTCCTGTATTGAATCTAGTCTTCTCTACAAATGATTGGCCTATTGCTATTCCAAAAGGTTGATTTCTATTGTAACCTTTCTTTCCACTATACTAACCTCAATTATCATCGACTTTCTACCATACACTATATTTGTTTGTCCTCGTTATCTTCTATTCCTGTCTAATTCTCTAAATGAAGCTTTTTCTCATCCAGAGTGATGGAAAACGATAAATTATGAGAGTGTGCCCTTCAAAGTAGTGGTACTTGGGAGCTATTTCCTTTTCCAGCCACAAATTAATTGGTGTTAGTGGTTGTACAAATTGTATTGACCCTTTTTCTCCTATTCCAAAAACTACATCTATTTGATTTCTCTTTTGCATTGTAGCTATTCACCACTCAACTTTGTTTCATCTTGACATCAAGAATACATTTCTACATGATGATCTTGATGAGGAAGTATACATGGAGCAATCTCCTTGATTTGTTGCTTAGGGGGAGTTGTATGATCTGGTATGCCGTTTATGTAGGTTCCTATATGGCCTCAAGTAATCACCCTATGCATGGTTTGGGCATTTTTGGATTGTCATCCCACAATTTGGAATGATAAAAATTGATGTTGATCATTCTTTGTTTTATTGTGGTTCTTTCGAAGGATGTATCAATCTCATTGTATATGTCAATGACATTTTTATCTTCGACAATAATAAGGAGAGTATTGTCGAACTAAAACTATATCTTGCTCAAAAGTTCCAGACCAATGATCTTGGACACTTAGGTATTTTCCTTGATATAGAAAAGGCCCAGTCCAAGGATGATTTGATCATATTTCAACGAAAATAGGCTTTGGAAACTTTAGAAGAAACATGGATGTTAAATACTATGTCTGTGAACACACCAATGGATTCGAGTGTCAAACCCTTACTTGACCAAAGAGAACTATATTTTGATCCTGAGATACTGAAGGTTTAGTTGGTATTAAATTATCTCATTGGAGCTCGACCTGACATCGCCTTTGCAGTGAATATAGTAAGTTAATTTTTATGCTCTCTTGGTCAAGACCACTAGGATGCGGTCGTATGAATCTTGAAGTGTATTAAGAATGCTCTTGGAAAAGGTGTCATTTATGAAGAAGATAAGGGAAATACTCAAACTATTGAGTATTTTGATGTTGACTAGGTAGAGTCACCAAGCAATAGATGCTCCACTTCAAGATACGATGATCTTGTTGGAGGTAATTTAATATTGTGGAAGAACAAGAAACAAAATATTGTGGCTAGATTAAGTGCAAGAGCTGAATACAGGGCCATACAAAACTAACTCCTTAAAGAGCTTAAATTTGAAGATAATTCCTAAATGCATCTTATATGTGACAACCAAGGTGAAGTAGCAATGACCTTACATGCTACAAACTTGGGAAATTGACAGTACATTTACTTCGTTTGTTGAGGGAAGTAAGAAGACTTTGGACTCCTTTTATCACTAAGATGCACCATTACCTTATATGGACCAGAAGCAATGTGAGAAGTTTGGTCAATTAAAGAACAATTTTTGGTGGTGAATGTTTATAGCTTATTTAAAACTATAATAGTTGGACCTTTATGTCCACAACATTCTTTAAATTTTATTTATAGTCCAACATTTTACATTTTGGGTTTGGTAATTGGTACGATCATCTATTTTGAACAGCTATCTAACTTAATGTTGGTTTAAATTGTCAGCCTTCTATAACAACTAATGAGATTGATAAAGAAGTACACCAGATGATAATTGATGCTGGTGCTTATCCCTCACCCCTTGGCTATGGTGGATTTCCGAAAAGTGTGTGTACATCTGTTAATGAGTGCATGTGCCATGGAATACCTGACTCTCGGCAGTTACAGGTTTTGCAAGCCTATATTATTATTATTTCTAACTTTACCTTTTGCATTCATTCTTCTCATAACTAATGACAATGGTCTCTTTTTTGCAGAATGGTGATATTATTAACATTGATGTGACAGTCTACCTGGATGTATGTTTCTCTCTTTCTAAAATTTTATTTAGGTGTAAGTATAGGAGTTATGTCTGTTATTGATACAATTATTTGGAGCTGTATTACAAATTACAGCTTCATCCTCCCATAATTCTCTTTCATCCTTTTCATGTCTTTATCTTATTATTAGTGCATGCAGCTAGGATGTTAGCTATAAGGGTTCCTCTTGTTCCAGAAGCTGGTTTATAGCTTATTCATATTACTTTCTTCCCATGCAAGGATGCTTTAATAGGAAGGGAAGTATTCATTGATTATGGATAAACATGCATTGGTAGTTGTGCATAAAACTAAAATAAGCATCTTATTGCTAATTGATTATTGTTGGAGATCCCATACCAATTAGAGTATGACCAAATTGTAAAATATAGATGGGTTCAAACCTTACCTTACAAACCGGTTTTATGAGGTTGAGTTAGACATAAAGTCTACTTTCTAAGATGGTATTAGAGTCTATCCTAGAAAGGTTTATTAGGCTTATCGTGCCACCCATTATGAAACCCTCTATTTCCACGCTTGAGATGTCCAATTCTTAGTGTGAGCGGGGTGTGTTGGAGATTTCACACAGAATAGAGACACGGCCAAATTATAATATATAGGTGGGTGAAATCTTACCTTACAAACCTGTTTTTGTTAGGTTAGGTGAGACGGAAAGTCCACTTTCTAAGAATTATTAACAAGGGAAAATGGTCTGTTTTCTTACATGGTTCATAGGAGTTCTTGCTTTTTTAATGCTTACCACAACCTCCCTCATAGGAGTACTCGGTGTAATGTTTTTCATAGTAGTTAAGGGGATCAGTGTAGATATAGAAAAAAGAAGAGTATTGTATGCAATCTGAAAAATCCAGTGTGTCTGATAAAAACCATTCCTCTAAGTAGAATAAGCCCATTCAGATCTATAGTCGTAGGCCCAAGAATAAGAAGCAGGATTGATTGTTTAGTGGCATTTCTGTTAGAGTTCAGTTAGTAGAGGAGGGGTATTTGGGGGAATGGTTGATTCTGTAACAGGGAGAATGGGGTTGATTATACTTTCTCTTTGTGAAAATGTTGAGATCATCCTAGGGGGACCTGTTAGTGGATATTTGGAGCAAAGAGATTCCTCTCTTGCTTGGGTGAGCTCTGCTCTCTGGAAACTTGCCTTCCTTTCTCTCAATTTTTTAATTTTCATTATCTGATTGCAAGTGCCTCTGGTACACGTTGTATCATTAGTGCTTTTCCTGAGAGAAGCTTGCCCATTAACGTATGAGTACAAGAATGACACTGCATCGTCTTGACATTGTTGAATCTGATTTGTTGAGATAGCCATTTGGCGTTCTGCAGCAACCATTTGCCCCAAGTTTCCAGGTTTCAGCCTTGAGGACAAGGCTAATTCTGTTGGGCAGGGAATTGATATCCCACTCAGGTCCATAGTTGTAAACCTAAGAATAAAAAGTAGGATTGATTGTTTAGTGGCTCTGTTTAGGTGTATTTCTGTTTCAGTAGAGAAGGAGTATTTGGAGAATGGTTGATTCTATTAGAGGGGAGTGGGGTTGGTCTTTTCCCTTTGGGAAAATGTTGAGATCATCCTGGGGGATCCATTAGTGGATGTTGAGTGAGGAGAAAATATTTTGTTGAGTTGCCACGAGATATTGTGGTTATAACTAGTGTTTTACTCTAAGATACT
>Ga0123341_1003162_pt1 | contig 13988 bp, 6 predicted proteins | sample Turbeapinknodule_FD_89959 | JGI IMG/M metagenome (GOLD analysis project Ga0123341, IMG submission 89959) | Root nodule microbial communities of legume samples collected from Mexico - Turtle bean Mexico pink nodule | ecosystem: Host-associated > Plants > Roots > Nodule | place: Mexico: Nepantla... | reverse complement strand
TTCTTCACAAACAGGACCTGTTCTGGGGAAGCCTTACGTTAAAATAAAGCAGATGTACGAGATGAAGAAGGAGCTGGGAAGAGGCAACTTTGGTGTGACTTATCTGTGTGTGGAGAAGGCCACTGGAATTGCCTATGCATGCAAATCCATATCAAAGAAGGGGCCACAAGAAGTTAAGAATCTTAGAAGAGAAGTTATGATTCTGCAGCATCTTTCAGGGCAACATAACATAGTGGAATTCAAGGGAGCTTATGAGGACAAGGAGAAGGTGCATGTTGTGATGGAGTTGTGCAGTGGAGGTGAACTCTTTCACCGTATCATTGCCAAAGGTAGACACTCCGAGCGTGATGCAGCCACAGTTATGAGACAGATTGTGAGGGTTGTTGACGTGTGCCATTTCATGGGTGTGATGCATCGAGACCTCAAGCCAGAGAATTTCTTGTTCGCCACCAAAGACCAGGATTCCCCTTTGAAACTCACGGATTTTGGATTCTCTGTCTTCTTTCACACTGGTTATTACACCTTTCATGCACATCCATCCTCTTCATTGTTTGTTATCAACTTTGTTTTTGTTGTGCTCTTTGCACTTTAGAAGTTTCTCACTATCATATGCACACTATGAATTTCGAACACTCCTCTTAAATAGTTTATCAGTATGAAGTGTTCAATTTTCTTCGTGACAAAAAAACACCATTTCAACTTCTTTTTTTCATTTCTTAGTGTAATTATTTGATAATACTAAATAATTGTGCAGGTGAGGTGCATACAGATATTGTTGGAAATGCATGCTACGTAGCTCCAGAGGTTTTGAAACGGAATTATGGAAAGGAGATAGATGTTTGGAATGCAGGAGTCATTTTATACATCCTCTTAAGTGGGGTGCCTCCATTTTGGGCTGGTAAGTACAATGCATGAACCACTCAGTTTTGGTTCACAGTACACAGAAATTTAAATCATCATTTGGAACAATTGTTGCAGCTGTCTAGCCTTGTTTATGATCCAAAAACTAAAGGATTGTCATTCGTGATTACATCATTGCACGTTTATTGTCTAACACTTAACAGCTTGTACAATCCTTAACACGGTTTTTTAGATATAGTTTCTATGATTTGACATAAATTTATTAAAAGTTATGAGATTATGCAGGTCTTTGTTTCCTATTTGTTTACTCTACTTCATGATTCTGAACAATACTTTTGCAGCTCTCTTAACACATAAACATATGTTGCTTTAGCTTTATATTTATTGATTTAATGACTTGTGTGTCGGGTTCAGAAACCGAGAAAGGCGAGTTAGTTGATGCTTTGGGTGGTAAACTAGATTTGGACAGCGAGCCATGGCCTTCTATCTCGGACGCTGCAAAAGATTTGATCAGAAAAATGCTTACTTATGACCCAAAGGAACGGATTACAGCTGCTCTGGCCCTTGGTAAATATGTTTATTGTTGCCACGTTTTGGTAGTTTTACTAGTGTCACGGACACACAGATATACCTATAATCACCTATGATCTTTAAAATTTACTAGGATATTATATAATTATGAATTATATAAATTGAGAATAAAGATTTATGTATACAAGTATATTCAGTTTTTTTTAGTAAAAAGATGTTTCTCATAACTGGTTCAGAATGATCAGAAATTCAACAAATATTTTTTAAATTTAACACTTCATTGTCCTACGAGTATCTTGTGTCCGACACGGATACACCATTTAAGAGGCGTGTCAAAGCCTCATATCACCTCCTTCCACACACACAAGAAATCTCTTGTAACAGGCAATACATAATTTTAAGTATTATCTCTCAGTTATACATGTTAATTAACAGACATGATTGCCAACTTTAAATATTCAAGTAAATCACACACTATGTGTTTGAACCAGAACATCCGTGGTTGAAAGAAGGTGGTGAAACATCAGAAAAGCATCCAGACAGTGCTGTTTTAATTAGGATGGAACGGTTCAAAGCAATGAACCAGATGAAGAAGCTTGCCTTGAAGGTCTGTCAAATTTTTCAAATACAAGTGAAAGTTTTATTATAAAAAATCATCTTACACTTGCTTGGTACGACAAAAATGAGGTAAATAATAAACTACACTTTGACTGATAGAATGTCTTGTTTTTGAACATGGAAGGTAATAGCAGAAAACCTTTCAGAGGAAGAAACAAAGGGCCTGAGACAAATGTTCAACAGTATGGATACTGATGGAAGTGGCACTATCACATTTGAAGAACTCAAAGCTGGATTATCCAGATTGGGTTCCCTGCTTAGTGAATCTGAAATAAGGCAGCTATTGAATGCTGTAAGTTCAGTCCATGGTAATAAAAGAATAAAACATTTAAGCTTTTTCTCCATTTATTAAGCAAGAATGAATTGTGTTAGATGATCTTTCTTCTTCACGTGCAATGTCAGATTGGTAATGACAAAAATGGAACAATTAAATACTGTGAATTCGTTGCTGCCACCATGGATCCACATAAAAAGGAGAAGGGGGAGAATTTGTTCAAGGCTTTTCAATACTTTGACAAGGATGACAAGGGGTTAGTCTATTTTTTAGTTTTGTGAATCTTATTGATTCTTGCTTAATTGAAATGATGTTTCCATTTGAACAGTTATATAACGGGAGGTGAACTTAGGGAAGCTATCACTGAGCACCAAATGGGAGAAGAAGCTGCGATAGATGAAGTCTTCGAGGATGTAGACTCAGACAAAGTGTGTTGTGTGATTTTTCTCTCTATTTCTTCTGCACTTGGTGTGAATTGTGACTTACAGTAGAGTTGGTTTTGATTTTGCAGGATGGGAAAATTAACTATGAGGAGTTTATGAGCATGATGAGAAAAGAATGCTGAATAACGATGACAAACCATAAGTTCAGTTAATGGCCACCAATATTCTGGTTAAGTCGTGTACTTGTTTCCTTGTTGCACGAGATAGAATCACATTTGAAATGCAAAACCTTCTATGGCTTTTCTTCAAAAAGTCGTATAAACAAAATCAAATCGGACACTCCACTTAAATGGTATATTTATGTTGAACACTGACACTCGTAAATATCTAATTCGAACAATATTTATTAAATTTCTGACAATTCTAACACAATTTTTTTTTAAAAAAAATATATTTATTTTCTAAAAACTCAAACTTATATTATATAAATTTTTAATATAATTATAAAAATAAAAAACAAATCATTTTAACCTATCTATGATTGCTAAAAAAAATTTAAACATACTTGTACACATAAATCTTTATTGTCAATTTATATAATTTATAATTATTTAATATATAAATTTCGTGTCTCCATGTTCTACATTTTAAAAATTATACGTATCTTCGTATCCGTATCTATGTCGTATCAACGTCCGTGTCTATGTTACATAGCTATAAGTAATTTCAGTACACACTTATGCTATGCAAGTAAATTCGTTTCGTCGTGTTTGTTATTTATTCTGAGGCTACATAAAATAGGCTAATCAAATGCTAAGAGGAAACATGAGAAGCAATCAATTTAAATTAAGTTTCATAATAACACTACCACACTCTAATAACAAATTACCGTATTCTCTATACAACAAAGCAAAACGACACATTAGTAATGTTATTACACAGATAGTTTTATATACAACATTTTTTTATGCGAGTTCAGCAGCTGCTTGTTGAACTGATATTCCACAACAGTAGACTTTTGCTTCAATGCCTCAAAAACAGGCCCTTCCCTAATCCAATCCCTACACTCATCAATAAATGCATCAGTAAATAAATTTAATCAAATAAAGACTACTTCAGTCAATTTTCACTATATTTAATCACCAATTGCAAGAGCATAACTAGAATATGTATTACTAATCCTAAACACGTTCCATAATTCAATCCCAGTTACTTAGGCATTTCAAAAGTGAAATGCAAAGTTATCTGTCAATACTAAAGTTTTTAAAGAGAAATACACATACCCCATATTGACTACAATACACATCAAAATGTACTACTCATTCAAATAACTATTAGATAATCATGAACAGTATGCTCATACAAGTAAGAGCTCTATCAGAAAGAACAGTGTCTTGAGGATATCCCACATGAACAGATAGACTCTATTGCAAACCAAAATCCAAATAAACACAGGAAAGGGGGTAAAAGGTCGATTCCATAGGGCAGTAGAATTGCTTGAAGTAGCGATTGGTGTTTGGCAATGAATTTTAATGATTTAATCACATAATTAGTAATGAACAACCAACGGGGCTCTGGCAAAAGAAATGCCAAGTGTGAAAATAATAGGGAGAGGCTTGTTTAATTTTGTTCTTCCTCTGAAAACAGATCACAAAATGATTGATCGAATCCAATCCTTCACTTTCAAGACCAGGAATTTCAAATTTACACCACTTTGAATTGGCATAATCAACGCCACAACTTCAAAGTCAAGAATCCTCATCATTCCAATTAAAACTGCATTGGGACAAAACATGAATGCAGTTTCATCTTTCAAAAACATTTGTAAACAAAGAAAATTAGGTACACAAAAGATCACATGAAGTGTTTAGGCGAAGAAATCAATTTTTTACCCGTGCTTATTAGATGCAAAGAAAGTGAATCCTTATGATCCAAGACAAAATTCAATAGCACAGGAACAATACAATATTACTGTGTTAAAAAAAACACTAACAAAACAAATTCGGAGGAATCCGCAAGTGAAAAATTGCGTTGATCGAGTACCTTATAAATCAGCGTGGATGGGAATGAGAGGGATTATCATTCTGAATGTGATGTCTGTTCTTCTCGGCGAGCTTATCGATGGCGGAGTGTAGGGCTTCGCGGCCCCCTATGAGCAGTCGGGTCACGATTTCCGGGTCGGTTTCGAAGCGGGCCTGTTCGAATTCTGTTCGGGCATTTTGTCTGAGAACGTCGCGCCAGATGAGGCCTCTGGAATCGGGCCAGACGAAGAATCGGGTGGCCCGAAGAATGTCACGGTAGAGACTGAGCGCTTCGCGGCGAGTGCTGGTGAGTTGCCTCCGATTCTCGAACTCGTCGTTATCGTTTTTGTTTTTGGTTTTGTTTTTAGCGATGTGCCTGTCTAGAAGCTCCTCTACGGTGTCTGGACCCTCGTGCAAGAGACGCTGCTGAATGCATCTGCAATTCCGCCACTGAATCCAATTCCAAACGCTTCGCCATTTTCCCACTCTTCCCACCATTTCTATTCTCTCTCTCTCTCTGGGAACACACTGTTTATTTATTTCTCATTAAATTTTAAAAAAATACTAATTCTTCGGGCTTTTCCTTATATTCGGGCTTTTCGGCCCAATTTACAAATGCATTATGGCTACTTCTTCCTGCACTTCCATACCTTCTTCTCTCACCTCCATAGATTTTCGTATTTTCAAAAATACCCCTCTGTAATATTCCGGATTACATGATCCGGAAGTCATTTTTCAAATTTGTAATTAGCTTCCGGATTATATAATCCGGAAGTCTTTTTTCAAATGCATGATTACTTTCTGGTTTACATAATCCGGAAGTTAAAAAAAACTTCCGGATTATGTAATCCAGAAGTCTTTTTTTCAAATGCGTTTTCAGAATACATAATCTGAAAGTTATTCTATGAGGGTGGCACAAGAAGGATAAAAATGTATTTTCATGTTGTGTATGGAGGTGCCAGAAGAAGATATGGAGGTGCAGGAAGAAACAGTCATGCATTATCCCAGTGGCAAATTCTTCCTGCAACCCACGGTTTCATCCTAAACTTCTAATGGATGATGAAACTACCATTTTCATCTTAGGTTATTTCTTCCTGCACCCCTACATTCTTTGAAATATCTTTGATAATTTTGAGTGATTCTGAAATAAGAGTTCCATAAGCAAAGGTGTTTCTGAAATAGGGATTTCGTAAACAAAGTGTATTTTCATAATAGAAAATCTAGAAGACAAAAACTATCCCTACGAAAAGTATGTTTCTAAAACATTGCAAAAAAGAGAAAGCTGTAAGTATTTTTTAAAAGGGGTAAAATGGTCTTTTCAAAGAAAAATGGGGTGCAAGAAGCCATTTGTTGGGGACATGGAGAAACACCCTTATTCTTAATATAAAAATAAATAAACAGTACATAAATGCATTAGAGAATTCCAAATTCGAAATTCATTTTCACCTTCATCTCATTCCTAATTAAAACTAAAGAGATTATTTTTATCTTCTCACGTTAATAATAACGTAGAGTTTCAAATTTATTGGGTGTGGTAGTAAGAAAAAGCGCTTAAAAGATGTGTTTATTTTTCTTTAACAATTAAAAAAACAAAATGAGAAATAATATTTTTAGCACTAATGATATAAAAATGATGTCTACAATCGCTTTGTATGACATAACCAAGTAACACTTTCATGTTACTTTTTCATTAAAAGAAATTCGTCATATTCTTGGTTTTATTGTATTTCCCCTATCTCTTACATCTCATGAATTTAAAATTGCATAGTTCGAAAAAATTAAAAAAAACAATCAAAATTGTATTGCATATAATTCTTATTTCGAAAAAACGATAAAGAGGAAACAAAATTGATGAAACTAATCCCATGAGACAGTGCTTACATACTTCTCCTCGATTCATAAATAATACATACACTAATCCTTCGAGCTTAACCAAAACAAACCCAGCAGAAGATGAAAATTGCTTGGCCCCAAAACCAGAATGCCAAATCTCGTTTATTTTACGTTCTTCCAGTCAAAATTTCATCGCATATTACCCTCTCGCAAGACATCAATCATATTATACAATCTCTTCTCATCCTTTTCTTCAATCTGCATACATGAAGTAACCCAATAAAGGATTGTATACAGTGAATGGTTAAAGCAACTGTCTTAAATCTTATTTTTACTTGTAAAACTGATTTTAACATTACGGTATGGATAGTCAGAAAAGATGGTTAAATCATAAGGAAGTCTAAGCACCTTCTTAGCAAGAAACAATACAGCATCAACAGTGCCTTCTGCATATATTGATCTACCACAAACATTATGTTGAAATTCAAAAGAAACCCTGCAACATTTTTTTAAAGGAACATAATACAAGAAGGATAAGTAGTTAGTGACAAGAAGAAATATGTCAAAACATACTATAAAAGGAAACGAAGATATCAATCCTTACGTGTCATCCGGTGATGACAAATGATACATATGAAATGCATGACCAGACAAATGCTCCTCCGGGACTCCAACCATTTCAAGTTGTTGCTTGGGATCCCTGATCAATTTTATCTAGAGAAATTCACGAAGGAAAGAAAAAAAATCCTATAAGAATTTGTAGTTCTTATAATATGAAGACCACAATTAGCAACTTGTTGGCAATATGAAGTTATGCAGGTTACTCTAACCTTAACTCAGGGGAGTTCACAGAATAAGACAACTTACAAATGGATATTCACTGACAACTAGAAATAATTCCCAGTGAACTACACCGCTAATACCAAGATACATGTTCGTCAAACAAATTCAAAACCACACAAAGACCCACACGCTGTCCAACAAGAAAGGATTTTAGCTACGGTAAAGAGTACACAAGGCTATACAGGGACGAACCAACCATGCAATTTCATCAAACACACCTGATCCATATCAAAAGACACCCCCAGTTTGTTGAAGCAAGAAATTACTGCCTTTGCAGTTCCAGATGCATCAACTTTGCTTGCTTGATGGGACTCCAGTACCTACAATCTTTGAGGACTGCATCAGATTTTAATATTACATCAAATCGAAAGATTAATTAAAAGAGAAGCATCATGGGAATTAAATGGTTTACGAAACTCAACGACATTTTACTTAAGAATCACCAATCCTCATTTTTTATTAAACATAAAACAAGATGCCTTAAGAAATCCCTGTCACAAACAAGTAGCAAGGTAGAATGTGAAATACTATCTTTTGTTCAGAGACAATTCAAACATGGTGTACTAGGATAACCAAGTGTTCCGTATAAAACCTTTCCCAAGCCCCAAAATGTCAATGCAAGAATTACCTGTAACGAATACCCTGAGAAGGCTCCAGGAAATTGCTCTGCCATAATTTCCATAGCTGCAAGAAAAGCAACAACCTAAAGAGAAAAAACATAGCAACATAAGGATAACAAAATACAAGACTACTGTTAAAGACATGGAAGTTTGATCAAGTTTCTCTCCTTATCATATATATACCTGCTTTCCCATTTGCGGGGATATCACAGCGTAATTCTTTGAGTCTTCAACAGTCTTATGCAACAAGTTCCTATCTCCACCAGTGGTACCCATCACGAAGGGCACCCCAACCTTACAGTATAGCTCAGCATTGCCTGCATATGAGAATAAATTCAAAAATAGCTCCAATACTGGTACAATCTTCGTGAAACACTCCCAATCATAGATCATAAATTCAAAAGATCAATTGTGTATATCATTAAAATCGGGTCACGTGTCTGGAATTTAGATCCATAACGTACAATGGCCAACTACAAGCCTGTGTGTTTTGTACTGTCAAATCAAATGTTGATTTGTGCACCCAAAAAAAAAAGTTTCATTTTAAGATAAATCAGAAGAAAAACAAAAGATAAATGAATTTGAAACATCAGGTTAACTTTGCTGATAGTAAGATTTCACAATTTACGTCATAAATACTACAACAGCAATGCCTTGTCTAACCCAAAGAAGTCAGTTACATGAATCACAAGACATGATTCTGCTCACTAAAGACCGTATCTTCAGAGATAGTTTACATTATATATAAATTAAAAAAACAATAATTTGATTATTGATAGGAAAGAGACAAAAAAGGTAGATGAAAAATAAAATGGAAGTTAAAAGTGTAGAGAAATAGAGAAGAGAGATAAAGAGACAAATGAAAATAAGAGAGAAATGGTAGAAGGGTATACCACACCATTTTTTAAATTATTTCCATTCTTTTTGTCTGCCACAAGCAACCCACATCAATTTTATCCTCACTCCTCCCTCCATTTCACTCCAATTATAAATATCCTTCAAGATACAATACAATACATACCATTAACCGCATTTGGTACTGTGTAGTCCACAACAATCAAATTTGGATACTTTTCAAGGGCAGATGCAAGAACACTCTCCCTGTCAGAAGGGCCATGCACAAGAAAATCCCTTCCACCTATCTCAAAAGTCTGTCCAGACTCCTCTTCACACCCAAATGACACAGGAACAACATGCAGTCCAGCAGCTTCCGCTGCATTAATCACGGCCTTTCCCATTTTTCCAGTACACGCATTAACCTAAACAAAATTTAGTTAAATGCATGTAAGCTAATTGCACTGTGTTTTGCAACTAAACCCTGTTCAGATAAACTTATCCCCAGCCAATTACAAAAGATTAAAAAAAAATAGATTGAACTTCTCCCATAGTAGATAGAACAGATACATTGTACCAAAATTAAGGGTGTAACTTGATTTTAACTGGGAGAGTCTCAATTTATTTTTATTTTTTTTCTAAGTACAGATAAGCTCATTCAATTAAGAGAACTTTCATGCAACAATAACTATTTTGTGCCCGTTTGTTTTAAACTGGAGAATCAGTAATTTAATAAAGCAACGCAAAATGCAAAATGAACTCCTCATAGTGAATTACCATTATTGGAATACCCGTGTTTTTGGACGAAGGTACAGATTTTACGAGAGAAGTTTCAACGGGCGTGGCTGAAACTGACACTACAGGGAACGAACGTGATCTCCTCTTCCGCGAAACGGGGACACTGGTTCTTATACATGTGCTATTGGCGAAGAATGCGAGATGATTTTGGTGTCTGTGGAACACGTTTGGTGTGGTTTTCAGAAAAGATGTTGCCATTGAAGACGAAGAGTGAGGACCTGAGGTCAATTTGGGGGTTTAAGGTTTTAGCTTCTTGCTGCGCTTCCTGAGACCCGTCCCAGATTAGGTTTTACAGAGTCTTTCTTTTTCGTCCGCCATTGTTGAGGAAAGTGAAAGGTGAGTAAAGATTTGGGCCCCATTTTCGGCCTTACTGGGCCCAAAACTTCAAAGTTAAAAACAACAAACAGGAGTCAATTTCTTCCTGTACTCCCATGGTTTCACCCTGCATACCCATGGGTTTGTGAAATTACCATTTTATTCTTAATAAAAAAAAATCCTAGAACACCCCATCTTCATTTTTTCAGCTCCTGCAACTTTCTCAAGCTCTCTTCATCGCTATAACAAAACCTCGCTGTAAAATCAACACAAAAACCCTTCAACCATTTTCAATAACAAACCATTGAACCCCACACAATCAAGTGTTGGAGATGAATATGTTGTATGAATGCCAACAGCATCTGCAACAAACGAGGTAAAACTATTTTTCAGATATTTTCTTTTTGTGGAAAAAATGAGAACAACTGTAGCTACTTCTTTAGTTCACATGACTGCAAGTCCAGTGAATATCACGAGTGGTGCTCAAATTACCGAATTGACTTCATTTGTTTCTTTATAGAAAAAAGATGGAACCCTTTTACTTTCTATATTATGCTTTTATGTTTAACGACAGTTTCATAAGGTACTATAAAAACCGTGTTTTTGTAGGCTTTCAAGAAAGCTAGAAGCATGGGGTTGGAACAATTAGTTGGATATAAACGAGAAGATAAATAGTACATAAAGAACGTGGAATCAACAACAAGAAGAGAAAGATCGTGTAGATGAAATAAAACCTAACCTTGATGCAAACGACTAAAAAATCGAGTACTAAAAATGTTTTAATTGTCGTCGAAGTGAATAAGTTGAAATTCAAGAATAAAAAACTTAATAAAACCATATCTACTTAGTCGTTACTAAAATAATTAATCATCTAAAAAAAATTTAACTTTTTACTCAATATTTATACCAGTGACTTTCAATATTTATTATAGAATAATTTTGCGATTTATTATAAAATAAACTTTTTAAATGAATGCAGGTTGTCATCTTTACGTCATTTCTAAACCCACGTTGATAAGGCCAGCAAATAATAAATGTAAGGTTTACAACATGTAAACAGCTGATTATACTATCAAAGAAAATACCTTCCATAAAACATGAAATTTAAATGTTAACACAAAAATCCTGGCGGAAAAAGAAATTGAGCAAAAACAAGGATAACTCCACTCCAAAAGAATCCAAAATTTGTGATCTACATGCAAGTTAAAACAGCTCCTAATAATGCAGCAATTATACTGCACCCATGATGAACTTTCACTCATCATCATCATCTTCCTCGTCATCAGCAGCAGAGTTCAGAGCCTGCAAGCGTGCAACCAACTTGGCCTTCCTCTCCTCATAAGTAAGTTTCTTCAGGTTGTACCTTCAAAAACAAGGAAATACTTTCAGAAACATTCCAAACCAGACATTTCAAATCTCAAGTAAAATAATTAGCACAAACTAGATAAAAAACATAGAAATAACGAAATATACTGCTGATCCTGAAACTGATCTAAATCCACTCGATAGAAATCAAATGACAAAACTAATGCATATATATAGACACACGTATATATACATGCACATTTCATTATTTATAGAATAGATAAGCTTTCTGAAAATATCGTAGTGATTTAATTTACCTCTTGTGTTCCTTTGGTGGCTCTTTCTCAGATTTCTTGAAAGTAGGATCAGCTCGAATGGCAGCATGAACCTTCTTGTAGACCTCCTCCAGATTATCAGGCTCTATTCCACGCTTGATATAATCACTGAAGTGTGTCTGGTATTTTTCAGGCTCATCTTCGATCAAGGTCTGCAAAAAATATAAAATGGTTTGCCGAGCTTATCATTTGAAAATCACAATATTGCGCTAAAACATTCCACCAAGATGATGCTAAATGAAATCTGTTCATACCTTCATATAAGAAGCAACATGTCCACCAAAGACATATTTGCGGTGAATATCAGCGTCAAGCTCCTTCTTATCCTTATCAAATCCAGCAAACCTTTTGTCACTGTGAGGAATATCCAATCCCCCATCCAGAGCTCCCTGTAAACCATTACAATTATTCAATTTGTCCACTAATAAACAGAAATCACACCAGATAGCATTGCACATAATAGATCACCTTAAGGGCACCAAAGACACGATTTCCTGTTGTAGTCTTTATAAGACCAACATCAAGGAGAGCACGGAATGGCCTCCTGGTATCAGCAGGTTCAACTGAATAATCTTCTCCAGTGGCCTAAGAAGGAAACAAATTAACTAAACAAAATGAGACAAACAAACATAAATGCAGAGAATAGCAAACTCATATACCTCAACATTTCCTTCATACTCCTCGTCCATCTCAAGCTTTTTAAGAACTCGACGGGCCAACAAGAGCCCAGTGCAATAAGCTGGTCAGAGTAAATGGGTGAGAAATATATACAAAAACCTTGAAGGAGGAGAGCTAAGAAGATTGACTTTCTCAGAAAATACCTGCAGCATAGTTTGTAAGGCCTACTTCAAGACCATAGCGTGGCAGCTCATGTGAATATGCTGCAGCAAGGACAATATCGCCAGCAATGCTAGCAGATGTTATTTGGGCGATGATGTCCTTGTTGGTCTAATAACATAGTCAAGGTTTATACACATTGAAAATTGAAAAAACATAACTGGCAAAAAAACTTCAGCTATTCACATGATAAGTCCAAGTATTTCTAACTAGAAGAATTATTAAATTATAAGCACGTAAAACCATCTCTCAATGACGTAAAAGTAGGATACAAATCGAACCACAAAGCGATATTTTGGGGTGTTGTACTTGTTTTTATCCTGGTTAATCAACCGAATCCTGGCTCGGTAATCGGTTTTTCCCTCTGCGATAATAAAAATTACAAGTATAAAAAAATGTTTGCAAGAAACAATATAGACATTAAACAAAAAGAAACGAAACAAACGCAACACCTCTTCTTCTCTTGAACTTCACTTGATATCTCTTGAAGTAGGCCCTTGATTTCTGAGCCTTAACGAACACCTTAAATATACACACAAAAATGTTGATACAAATTGTCAGAAAAGAGGGATAGGAATAGCCACACACGAAGCAGAGCTTGGATTAAAACAATTCAGAACAAAATAAGAAAACACAATGGAAGAAGAGGCAAAAGCACACCATAATTGAAAGCTAAAATTACACGAAAACGTGTCTATAAGAAACTCTATAAAAGCAAAAGACGAGAACGCAGGTAAACGAAAACATGTATATCTGCAAGAATAACAGGGCAATAAGAAGATGAAAGAAGAAGGATCCAACACGCACCATTGCTGCTGTGAAGCTCGATCTCTTCCCTCGACTGTGACTGAGGTAAAAGTGAGACCGACTTAGGGTTTGCCAATGTTTTGTTGGTTTGTAGTGGGCTTAGGGTTTTGTAGGCCCAAATGGGTTTATTCATTTGGGCTAAGGTGCGCCCATCCATTAAGTTACTTTTTGCACCCACATTGTCTTCTTAAACCCTTTATATATTTTAGAAAGGAAGAAAGTAATTATCCATGTTTGTTCTTTTTATTTTTTCTTTAATTTTTATTAACTTTATATTTTTATTATTGATACGAAATTGTTTAATTTTAGATATTAACTGTAATCGGTTTGTTAATTAAGTTAAATAGTAGAAGATGGTTCCAAGTTTTGGGTCCAGTGAAGCCAAAAACTCATCCTTCACTCCAATATTTTTTCAATAGAGATGGTTTTGATGCTTTTAACTTTCCACCTCCCCTTACTCAGCTGACATATTCAAGAAAATTGAACAGAAATGGTGCAATTCAATATGAAAATTATAGAAAATTGGTAAATACAGAAAAAAATTATTAAAATAAACATTTTTCAATTCAAGTTGTTACTGATATATATATATATATATATATATAACATTAATTAAATCTATTAATTTGTTACTTATTTTTTTAATTAAAATTGTTAACCAGATTAAGAAAACTTCAGTTTAAATAAAAATGTAAGTAGATTATGATTACTTTAGTTTATTTTATTTAAATTAAATTTGTCAATTTTTCTGGTAATTTCAATTGAAATTCTTT
>Ga0123341_1003161_pt1 | contig 13990 bp, 9 predicted proteins | sample Turbeapinknodule_FD_89959 | JGI IMG/M metagenome (GOLD analysis project Ga0123341, IMG submission 89959) | Root nodule microbial communities of legume samples collected from Mexico - Turtle bean Mexico pink nodule | ecosystem: Host-associated > Plants > Roots > Nodule | place: Mexico: Nepantla... | reverse complement strand
CTATAAAGTATCTTATGTCTGTGTTATTATTCATTGCTAATTTCACAAATGACGGATGTGTAATGTGTTTATAATTTTAAATTTTAATTGATAAAAGTTACATAATTTTAAATTAATGGTCAAATTTTCGGAAACAAAAATGTTAGTGATAAAATATGTAGTTGTCTTCATTTAATTATTAGATTTATTTATTTATTAGTTTCCAGAATAAAATTAGTTTTCAAAAGTCATTATAATTTTAGATGACATCCCACCCAAAGTCAAGCTGACTATTTTAACCCAGACTAAATTCTTAAAGAAAGAATACGATTAAAAAGAGATGTAATTTAATAAAAGAGTAAAAATTTCAAATTCATTTTCTCTAGTAATATTTAAAATTCTCAAATTTATTTAATCAAATTATTATTATAAATTCCTAAATTTTGTATTCCTAAATTTAAATTTTTAATTGAGTTCTTATTAAATATTTTTAGTCTATTAATTTAAAAGATGTATATTTTTCAATTAAGTCGATATCATTTAATTTACGTCGTTTTAAGAAATGTGAAATTTTAATGTTAATGTAAAGAGATATTGTGGTCATTTAAAATGACAAGTATTTTATATTTTTTACATTAAACAGAATATCATTTTATATTAATCATATAATCTCACATTTTTAATACATAAACTTAAAATTTACTGACGACTTAAAATTTAATTAAATCTTAAATAAATTACACAGACTTATTAGCTATAATTCACTTCTACCACAACCAGCTACGGTAGGACAGCTCATTAGGTTACTTTTGCAAAAATTAGTTAGACATAAAGGAAGTCTTTTTTTTATAAAAATAAATAAACAAAATACAAGACCAAGCTGGAATTCAGATGATTGAATGACACGTGGCTACCTATTAGTAATTATGGAACATGTTTCCTAGAACAACCCAATAAAAATGCAAACATAAATATGGGAACAAATTGTACAGAACTCGTAAAGGATCAATTAATAGCAATCACAGTAAATCCCTTCAAACCTCCATCATAATGCTATGTTAGAATCACATAGTATCACATTATTAAGGCCCCATAGACAAATTTCTATTGGAATCAATTTCCATCAATTGCTCAGTGTACAGCAGAAATCTAATCTCGAAATCAAACTCCTTATAAAGAAAGGAAGAATAACCCCAAACCATGCTGTTCTGTTTAAACTGATTCTCTTTCTATGGAACGAACCATTTCTTGTTGATTCATTCACATACTTGTTTCAGTGCTCTGAGATAAACTTCTTCACTGGGTATATATGATCTAAATTGCTGAGATTTGTTTCCTCGCAATTTTCTCATTCACTGCTGACCAAAACAGCAGAAATACACTGCTTTGGTTATTATATTTTGGGAGTTTTCCTTAATCCTGCAAGGACAATAATGCTTCTACAGAAGAGGGATGCAGGAAATATTATTTGCAGATGCTCTTCAAGAAATTGAGTATTTCAAGATAAGTCGCAATGAAGTTCTGAATATAAGAACTAAGGCTGAGAGCATTTGTCACTTAAGCTATCCATTGAGTCACCAATATGTCAGAACGTTCCGCTCGATGTATCGTGCTTCTGTTCCTCCAACATAAGCAAAAGTTCATCCTGGTGTACAATCTTTGCCTTTTTTCCCTTCTCCACGACCAAAACTCCTTCTGATACCCTTTCATCTTCAACTTGGAGCATAGGCATTAAATTTTTATCTGGCGTAGTAGAGTTATATATGTCCGCCGAACTGCATTTCTGAAATGTGAAGTTCGGACTCAAGCAGCTTCGAATGAAAGTGTCTGAGGCTTCTGCATTTACATAGTGAGTTGAAGGAATGCATATGGTTTCATTGTTTGCAGGATCATAACATTGAATCCCAAATTCAGAATGAATTTTTTCTTTAAGGGATGCCATCTTATGCTTCTCTCCATGCACGAGTATAACATGCTTGGGGGCGAGAAAATTTACAAGATCCATTATCCCTTTAGAATCAGTATGAGGACTAAAAGCTAATTGATGCACCTGCCAATTTAAGACGAGTCAAAGTTATACCATAAACTACATGAACTGTCGCAGTTATCTTCAATGCTAATTTGTACAATATAGTCCTCAATTTACAATTTAACTACAGGGCTTTCTTGGTTTTGGATATTCAAGCATTTCAAGACCAGAAAGACATTAAATTAAATTTAAACAGTATTACAATATCATCTTGGCCTTATTTCTATAGCACACTAGTTTTCAAAACAAAATTTCAAGATAATCGGAGGAACAGCAATAGATGACAGCGACACAGACATTAGTTGAAGTGGAATATGAAACTTAAAATCAGTTTATAACTAGTGTACTGATATCAACTCAAGCAGGAGAGAACAGAATTTGTTTATACCCAACAAAAAAATGAAAAATAAAAAATGGTTTCAGTTGTAAATATTAATATGAAAAAAGTCATGTCAGAAGCATACTCATCACCTCAAACACTAAACTCAGGAAGTTAGACTAATGTACTCTGTGAAGGTCCAGATGTTTATTTTCCAAATATTAATATACTAATCATGTTATTTTCATCACTGTGCAGATTTATCAACTTGTACATGCTGCTAACGCTGTTCCTACCCATGCCATGTGGAGCATCTATAAACTGAAGTTCATAAAAATACCTAATTTTTAGATATATCTCCCCATAATTGGGTAGGGATTAATATTTACCTGGCATCGCACATCTATTCTTGTATTAGCATCCAGATCAACTTTTCCCCGCTTATCTGACATTAATTTATGACCTATCGTTCCAGCCACACAATACCTACAAGAGTACAAAGTAACGGACAGGCAGAATTCAACTGGTTTGCGAGTATATGAAAATGGAATACATTTTTTCTGGTATACATTCATACATATTTTTTCTTTAAAAGAAAAAGAATACTGTGGAAGAGACAGTAAAATGAATGGCAAAGGAAAGTCTCTCCATACACACAATACATGTCGTGACATGGTGTAGAATGCAGAATGACAGGCCATGAAATAAATAAATATACATGAGAAAAAACAAAAATTCGTGGTTACTTCTAAAAGCAACCACCAACTTCTGTTTAAGACAGATGTTTGGGTTGCCACCATCCAATCCAACATTAATAACATTGCACACCAGTAGAACTGGAGTTTGTGGATTTATATTTTGTTAGACCTGTAAGTCATGACTGCAAACGAGGGGAAAATAACTGAATTGTTATGTGGCAATAAGAAAGTGGGGAGGATCACGCAGGAATCATACTATTGGCCAAAAGGTAAAGGGAGAAAATATAGGTAAACGTGTTTGGGTGGTATTTGGGTGGAGGATGGCTCTTCTCATCATCTAGGCGCCTGTTTTCTGTTGTTTGCTTTTGCTTACATTGTGGCTATTCTATATTTGTAAGGAGATTATCTCAATCTAAATTCATTTGCTCTTTCTCTTGGATTCTCTTATTCCATTATATACAGATATTCTCCTCCGATCAGTGATAAATATTTGTACCAGTTTAGCTATTTCCCTAATATGACACCTTGTTTCCCATCAAATTCTCACTAATCTCTACCTTGTGCTCCTTTGCCTCATCCACGATCTATCACTGTTTTTCTTATTTTTCCTTCTTTTTTTTACTTGTTTAATTAATTTACCAAAGCCCTTTTCTTTCCACAAAATCTGTAGTTTTGTTTTCTTTTAATTTTCTTCACTTAAATACAAGCTTCAGTATAGAAATTAAAATCCATATTTTGGTTAATTTATCAAAATGGAGTTAGAATTTTGAAAAGTCTCTAAACATTGATCTGAGGAGTTCTCCCCAAATTCTGAAACCTCAACCTAGGCTTGCCCCTTCAAGCATTATAATATATGCTAGTTCATTAGCCATCCAATAATAAATGGTGATCCTATCCTTCCAATTTTTTTTTTATTTTTTGGGTGAAATGGTTGGATTTATGCATGGATGGGTTGAATAGCTAGTGGGTAAATGAATGTAATTGCCACCTGTAAAATAAATAATATAATGGAAAATCGTTAACCTAAAGTTTATAACTTTTATCCAAACCAATCATGTGAAATCATTCCTATGCTTTTGAAAAGGCAATCTCACTCATACACATCCAAAACAATCATTTGCAATTTCAATTTTTAAACTTCTTTCCATCCCTAAAATGTGAACCAGTCATTTCCTAAAGTGACAAGTGATCACCAATGTTATGTACCAGATTTATTAAGTTTTAGTCAACCGTGATATTCATCATTAAAGGGAAATATTAAAATAGTTTCACGTCTACATGCTAATTTTAGGAAACATTTATCTGCATTTTGCTCATAATGCTATCAAATGGCTAACATAAGAGGAAGTAAAGAAAAAGAAGAAATAGGAGGCTACCCAGGCAAAGTGACAAGGTTATTTTCTGACACTGCCCAGTGCTTAAAAACTTCAAGTGAAAATCCACCGCTTATCATCCCGGGAGTGGCGAAAAGAACACAAGGACCAGGAGCATTTATCATAGACTTTTCAAATTTTTGAACTGTAACATCCAAACCAGATGAATGAGATATAGAACTTATCAGATGATACACATAATTGCAACAAAAGATCTAATCTTAATTTCTTAAGTTTTCACACGGAAGTTTCAATATGGATGAATTTGAATAAGTTCGTTTAAAATTAGAATTAATAGTATGCTATATTAGCAAAATTTCATATATTTCCACATGATACTCCATTTGAACTTCTACTTTTATTACTCCAGAGTATAGACTTTTACCGACTGACCTTGAAACTTCAATACAAGTTTCATTAGATATTAAAGATCAATGCCTAGCATAACAATGACACAATTTTCTCAATATTCTTCGTCTTGCCAATCAAAGTTTGAGGACACACCATAGTTATTTCATATATAGTAAAACAATGAAAAGAAAATTTGTTAACAAAAATAGACCGATTTCCTTGTTGATTTAATTTTTTTTTCAACAAATTCAAATTTGTCATTACTAGATATGAAAAGAAAATATTTAAAAATCCATATCATCAAAAGGTCAAGCTTTGGTATATATGCTAAATGGATGTCAAGCCTATGAATGTGATGGAAGACATTCTTTCTTATAAAACCTATAAAGCAACTATTCATTTCTGGTCTTTTAGGACACCCGTTGCAGCTGCCAGTCAACTACCATGTGTTAGCCATTTCACTCCTTTTTCCCACAATAGTCAAACCCTTTGCCATTAAAACTCAATCAGCACCAAGCCCTCACCTTTTTGCTATTAAGAAATTAATTTTTTAAATATCGAATCCATTAATCCTTTGGCAAACTGTTACAATTATTGAACTTAAGAACTATAGTCTCTGACTTAAGAATGCTCCAATGTCAAGGCTCTGTATCATAGCATTAAAGATATGTAGCAAACATTAAAAAAAGGAACTGTATACACAGATGTGAGTGAACATATGAATGCATAACGATGCCAGCCAGAATATTTCTGATATGATGTAAAAAATATTAAAATTACCATTTTTAAAATCAAAAGCATTATGTTTAGAGTATGTATCTTTAATCTTCTGGCTTGTCCAACTAATAAGCATTTTATAATACGCATTGGCTTGGATTGTTAAACCTGGAAAAAAAGAAATCAAGTTTTTATGAGCACAGATCCCGACAAATAATGGAAAAAAAGATACATCATTGGAATAGACAACTCAAGAAGTTATAAAAGTAAGCTGTATTTTTGTTGAGATATATATGATGAAGAAACATGAAGGTAATCTCTCTCTCTCTCTCTGTGTTCCACTAGAGGAACATATACTGCTAAAGATCTACCGCTGTAATCTCCATTTACTGATTCATCTGAAACTGCCTCACCCAATGAAGTTCTCATCATCAAACATTTTCCAGAACCTCATTAGTTCTTATTTCAGCTTGCTCCCTTCAATTTTTTATTTTTATTTCTCTCTAGCACTAATTCTCTTCTCTAGTTCCTGAACCCTTTCAAAAGACTTCATCTTTTATAGAACTGTGAGCTCCTAGAATCATGAGAGGAGCTCTACTACCAATTAATAGCATCCAATCAAAATTAGAGGTGAAGAATGTAGCTTTTATAGGATATGTATAAAAATATACAAAAGCAGAGATCTAGAAACGATATAGAAAAATAAGGATACATAATTTACTACTCCTGGAGAAACATGTGACCACCCTCTCAACCCTTACTCAGAATCTAAAACTGATCTATACCCTGTCATACTCTTTTATCCGTCCATGACTAACTACAAAAATTGAGGAAGTTCACATTCTGTTGGGGTTCTGTAGAAGCTCTAGAACATTTCTAGTTTTAGTTTGGTAGTCATATGAGCTTGAGAGTAAGGAACCTGTCATTAGTATGTTTGTAGTGGAGGTTTATATTTTTTTTCTGTAATAAAATATAGCTTTGAAATTACAAACCATACACAGAGATATTCCTTTCAGGTTTCAATTTTAAAAACTAGATAAACCTCTAAAGAAAAATTTCAAGGCAAGATTTGAGATAATGTCACAAGACCAAAAACATGTGATGATATCTGGCATTAGTGATTATATCTTTAAAAAAAAGTAAGACTGGCTGTTTAATTAGGATAACGGAGAGCAACTCTGGTTAGCTAGGGTTACTACAACCTCAGTCCTGGCCCATTAAGCCACATGGAAGATTTCAAAAAAATTATGTGCTGTGCAGAAGAAAGTTCCTTATTTAATATATTGAATGTACATAATATCTTTACAAAAGTAAGTGTAAAGCTTAGGAAATAACATAATATCTTGTTTTCTATAAATGGGAAAGATTACAGTGAAATGATTCTGTATGGTTTGTATATACAAAATAATAGATCAAATAGAGATCATTGACACAAAACTATAGGCTGATACGGACCTGCTGAGAAGTAGATAGGAACCTTCAAATTCATGCGTTCCCAGTAGTCCTCCAACAAAATGCATAGTTCCTAGATATTGTAACAGCTTCGTAAATATAAGACAAACATTGCATATATATCATAGTTTTAAAAATTGAACTGGTCACTAAAGACAGTAATTTGAGTCGCTCATGGTTTATCAATATAACCTTTGTGAAATTGTTTTTTTTAATATAATATATATAGATATAGAAATAAGGATAAAATGCTCTGGGACAGCATATATTATAGGAAATTATCATTTAATTTTCCAAAGGTCTCCCAAAATACAGGAAAAATTAAGTGATAGTTTCTTCAAAATATGTTCCAAATACAACCTTAGAATTTATAAGTGAAATAGTTGCTTGTACATGTACTTTATCCATTGGCTAGAAATTAAAATCAGTGAGATGAATAGCGATATTAATAAGAATACCTGAGCTCTTCCAAGAGCAAATGTTGGAATAAGCACCTTGCCTCCACATGATACACATTTATGAACCTAAATAATTTAATTTGAAACTTAGTACCCAACATCAGAGTAGCTATGGATCGAGTTCATTTTGAAAAAAAAAAGCAGAAAATTAAAGAGAAAATAATGTAACTTATCCTGCATGTAATTATCCTGCTTCCTTCCAAATAAACACAAGGACTCATTTTTAAATTCAAAACTAATGCTAAAGTTGTCAATACATTTAACATAGAAAAACAAAGGTGATAAACTTCATTGCATAAAGTATGTTATACTTGTTAAATATTAGTTTTGGCAAATGTCTATATCTGTAAGAATTGATTACCATTAATATTTATTAGGGATGTAAGTGTGGGGTCAACATTTGACAACTACCAAAACCAAACATTATATTCTATCAATATTTAGGGTTCGATCCAAAAAGAAAAAATCATTCAAACTTGTACAGACAGTATAGATCAACAAGTCCAATCCAGTAACATCATAAACAGATATTCCTAAAACAGCTGAGTCTAATATTCTTTGTCAGATCAAATGCCACCTAATGGTAAGCATAAATAGCACTCATTCAAAAACATTCCTTTTATCCCTTCAGTCAAAACCTCCCCCAATCAACAAAAATTGGTCCACACCATGAATACAAACCAAGGATTCTTCAAACATACCAAAAGTCCATTTCTAATACAACCAATGGCAGGTCAATGTAAAATGTAACCGCAAAAGTATGACAAGAAAGGACTGGGAAAGTGAGATCAACAATATTTTTTTCTTAAATCAATGTCTGAAAGAAAACAAGACGCAATATTTATTTTATTTTTGACAAAAAATTATCTATTATTAACAAGACACCATATTACACAAGTAGCATTACATCATAAACTAAGTGTTGCAAATACATACAGCTTTGAGGAATTCCCTCTCTCGAGCATATCTTGAATCACGAATTGTAGTAGCATATGTGGATCTGAAATTATTTTTTTAGAATCATATAAAAAATGTATCCAAGAAAATCCATCCTATAACTTCAAGCATTAAATACAAAATAGTATTCATGAATTTAAAACCCACTGAACCATTAATCAATAGGAAGAAAGAAAGTGATGATAACACAGATAAATTTACTGTACCTTGGTAACATGACACAATTATAGAATGTTTATGCAAAACTACTATGGACTGTATTAATCTATCAAATTTTATATCTGAGGTAGGTAGTTAGCACAAAATCCTTCATCCAACCAAACTACTAATGAATACCAGAGAATTCAGTTTAAAGATCCAAAAATTTCACAACTTTGGTTTACATTTGATATTGGGCCATAAACTCATTCTTGTACAATTCTGATGGTGCCTTTCAAGCACAGAGGAAAAATTTACTGAATAGCAATAAACCAACGATGATTATTATTGTACCGGTTGGAATATCATGCAAGAAATGCAGTAATGGGAATTATAATAGTTAAACGCATTTTGCCTCAAAACAGTAATAATGAAAAAATAAGACAAGAAGAACTGATCACATATGGTTTGATACAATTCAAGAACCAACATCCAAAAGTTTAGGCAGTTAGGTACTAGGCAAGGCATAATTCATATTTCTAATAGTAATATCAATGAGAATGAGCTAGTGGTAATGCATGCAGATAAGTAGTCCATGAAAAGTATGTTCAAAACTCAATCACTGTAAAAAATAAAGTAAAAGATAAACAAGAAAAGAACATTTATCACTATCACTACAATGTTGATAATTTTGTTATAAGGTTGATTTATACAACCTATGATGTTCTTACTCAGTTATTAGAAGGTCCAGCCGTAGTCGATCAATTTGAGCTGCTCCAAGGTGTCTATCTGGTGTCATATTGTAGTCTCCAGTATAAACCATTTCTGCATCCCCTACTTTTGCATAGAACATTGCAGCTCCAATAACCTTAACATAACGATGGGCTTAAGTACTAAAACATCAATGTAAGGCTTAAAAGAGGACAGTGAAAAGATTGAAGAAGTGAGAAAACTCTAATTCTATTTCTTAATCCAAACAGTACAAGGGAGTACTTTATATAGAGACTCTACCATCCTAGAAATAATTGCAATAATTAATAATAATAATTCTTCATATCCCTACAATATTTTTACAATAATTGATAATAATATATTTTCGTGACTCGACAATCCCCCTTAAGCTGGTGAATGAATATCAATCATTCCCAACTTGCATGTAAGATCATGAAACCGTTTTGTGGGAAGCCCCTTTGTAAATAAATTTGCAAGTTTGGTCCTATCATATTGGACAGGATTGTGAGAAATACTAATAGTTGATTTATTGCCACAAAAGAGAGTCATGAGTTCTTCACATTTTACTTTAAGATCATTCAAAATAATTTTCAACCATAACAATTTAGACACCTATATGTCATAGCTTGAAAATCTGCCTCAATATTGAACCTTGCAACAACATTTGTTTTTGTTTCACAAGTGTTTCCACCAGGAACATGCAATATCCTGAGATGGACTTCCTAACAGTAACAAACCTAGAATAGTCTGCATTAATATATATCTCCATATTTAATTTTCCGCCCTTGTTAAACAGCCCCCTTCCAGAACTTGTCTTCAAATGTTGAAAGATTCTATCCACAGCCAACCAATGTTGATCTCTTGTATCATGCACAAATTAATTGACCACATGCACAACATAAGCTATGTTTGGTCTAGTGTGGGCCAAGTAAACGAGTTTCCCTACAGGTCTCTGAAATTGGCCCTTATTTATTTTAGAGCTATCTTCTCCACTCCCAATTTTATGTTTTTGTTCTATAGGAGCTCTAGTAGCCTAGCAATCAATGTTACTCGTTTCTAAAAAGGTTAAAACATATTTCCTTTGAGAGATAAAGATGCCCTTTATGAGTAGGAAACTTCAATCCCAAGGAAGTACTTGAATTTTCTTAGATCCTGGTCTCAAACTAAGCAGCAAGTTTTTGTTTCCAGATCAGTTTGCCACGTCTCTTGCAACAATCATATCATTAACATATACCCAGAAAAGAGTAAGTTTCCCTTCTAATGAATGTTTAATAAACAGGACATGGTCTTCATTAGTCTGCATTGCTCTTGTTCTTCTTCATCTACTGAAGACTCTTAGACCACTGTTCCTTTCCAGACAAGATAACTGCACGTGGTACTATCTTAATTTTTTTCCTTGACACAGTGAAACCCATGTCCTTTTACAGAACAAAGGAAACTTGATTCCTTAAGCTGTATCCTCAGTTGTTGATACCATACAATCTACTTCTTGATCATACAACCCAAATGCACCACTGCACAGAATTTCAACCTATGCTAGTTTTAGAACCCTAATCTCGATTCTTGAATGCTACCAGACACATTCAGCTAGAACTATGAGAAGGCTCCTGCTTGCAGATGTTCAAATGGATTGCCATACACTTTCATTATATTATGATTGTTGTCTAACTAATGATTTGATTTTCCAATTTTTCAGCATCTTATCCTCTTTCATCTAAGAACCACGAAAACTAAAAAATAACTTTTACGGTAAAAAACTTCATCAACACATCTGATGCCATACTTTTTTTCAGAAAACTAAATATGGCTTCAGAAATGAAGCTCACAAGCCTTACATGTCCTGCATAATAAGCACGTATCTGCAAGTCTTCATCTACTTGTACAGTCTGCCTCAAATCAACAGCAGTAACTGCACAGGGAATCAAATTAATTTACAATTTAGATACTAATGTCAGAAACATGGTGATTTTAGATGGAAACCTGCTGTGTTCAAAAGTCCAAATCAAATACTAAACTACTGATAAGTATAGCTGAATCAGTTTTAAATGCACACAAAAATTGAAATCATGTAAATGAAATCTACCACGATTTATCAATTCGAAAAAAACAAAACTTAAATGGCACATTTATAGCCTAAAAGATGAATATTTTTCCTTCACTTGAAATCCCTAATACAACAGCTGCACACAAGTCAAATTTCAACGAAGTCAAGACTAGAGTACGTGGCAATATTCCTAGTTGCATGTTTAAAGTAATAGTTGTCTAACCAACCTAAAGATGGAGAACTTTAAATGAATAGAGGATCCTACATTACCCTTCTTCATGCACTCAGCAATTTGATTAGAAGAGAATAGCTCCTCCTCACCCCGTCGATCAACCATCACTTTCCGATAGTCTTCCAACATCAAAGGAGCCAAAGCTTTTGTTGGATACTGTTTAAAATCAAATAAAACTCAAGTTAAATTTACTGATGTAGAATTATGACTTGGAAGACAAAGCTTATCGACCCATTTAGTTTCACCTTCTTTTTTTCCTATTTTCAAAAAATTTAATATACTTTTGAAAATTTGTATTCAATGTTTAATTTAAATTATAATTTTGCTCCCTAGACTTGCTTTTTGTATTAGGCCCAGCATGAAAAAAGTTATAATTTTTTGGTCCCTAAGTGAATTTATATATGGAAATTGGTCCCCACCATTTCCATAAGTTATAAGGTAAGAGTAATTTTTCTAATAGGAACTAAAACCAAAAACTATACAACGGATCAAAATGCAGAATTTTTTACATGGAAAGACCAAAACTAAGCTCATTTTTTTCACATGGGAATTTAAACATAAAACAGCCCCAAGGATCATCATATAACACTTTTGCAAGTTGGAAAAACAAGAGCTGGCTGTTTCTAAAAAGAGTTTTAAAAAAGGATCAAATTATAGTTTCTCTAACCGGCAGGAACAAAAAAATTAGTGAAGCACAGTGAAAATTTATAATTAAATTAAACCCAAATCTTTTAGTACAAATATTAAAATTCTATTATATTAAAGACCTCCACAAACCTTTGCATATGTTCAGGCAAGCATTTCATCAAACATGTAGCGGAAAAAGGACTCACCGTCATGTAAATTGGTCCACTATACCCACAAACTTCAGTGAAGTAAGCTAAAGCGCCAACATGATCCAAATGACTGCCCAAATTTTGCAAATGACAAGGCAACATTAAAACGTTAATAACAAGGAGGGTGAGGAGGTGAAAGTCTTCACCCTCTCCTTACAGTTGTCTCCGTTTTATATTTCAGTCTCTCTACGAGAAAATTGCAAGTTTTAGCCCCGACATAAATTCTTGTAGTGGCTAATCATTCTCAGAAAGTTTTCTAACAATTCTACAAAATGGAATGCTGTTATTGTTAGATTCGTAGAACAATAAGTAAAAACAAGAATAAGAGTAAAAGAAACAATTTGTATCATAGAAGGTTCTATAAAAGATGAACGCATGTCACACGTACAAAGAGTCTCTACATATAGAATTATGAATAATAGAAAACCTTTTGTATCTAAACTTATCAACGCCTGTAGTAGATTTTTTTTTTTTTTTGTTCTTCACAAGATAATCATGATTCTTAAGTCAAAACATCACACTCATATTTCTCATATATTAATGTTAATCTTACCTAGGGACTAAAACTTACAATTTCGGTCTCTCTTCTGTATTGACATCAGAGGTAGCTAACAGCTTTCCGATGTTGTAAAGATGTTACAGAAACTTTCTGGTGGCACTCATAAAACTTACAATTTTCTCGCACAGAGACTGAATCTTAAAACGAAGAAAACTACACCAACCAAGTGAATAGTCTAAATTAACAATAATTAAAAATGGAAAAAACTGAGAATGGAGTGACTCAAACAAGTGAGTGATGATGATGCAAGTGATAGCAGAGTTGAAATCCTGATTAGGGTCAACAAGGGTGAAATCAGGGTAACGACGATGGTCCAAGAAGCCCATATGCATTCCACAATCGAACATGATTCGCTTGCCGTTGATGGTTACCAACACGCAGCTCTTCCCAACTTCTTGACCAGCACCTGCAAACAAACCAAGTAACGGTAAGATTGATGCGTGTGCCTGCACCATAAGAAAGGGGAATAGGAACGAAGGAATACCTAACACTAGCGTTTCAATCGCCATGGATGGTTTTGCTCTGAGTCTCTCTACTCACAGATTGTTAGCGGCAACAAACACCAGAGTTTGGTTTACCACTCAAAACGGTGTTATTTTGAAATTTAAATATTAAAAATATAAATAAATGAATAAAATAATTATTCAACAAGTTATTTTCAATCTCCATATCTGTTTTCTTGTGTAATAATTAATAAATTTATGTAAATTTAAACAAAGACAAAAATAAATAATTAATATCTCTGATAAGCTATGATGTTCAGATAGGTGGCGTATGGTACAATAGTCTTAGAACAAGTAAGTAGTGAAATGTTCAATTTAAAAAAAAATTGAATCTTTTGATAATTTTAATATAGTTTTAATATAGTTTTAACATAATTTTAAAAATAAAAAATACGTTAATTTTTTAAAAATATTTATTATATAATTTTTTATTATAATTATAAAATAAAAAAAAGTTATTTTTAACCAATCATGTGAATTCTCCGTGTTTTATGTGATACCATTGTTTGTGTTTGTTAGTTTTATAATTAATTTAATATTAGAGAATATTTCAAATTAAAATAATTATTTTCTTTTTCTCACTCAACTAATTAATTGTTATATTTGTATATAT
>Ga0123341_1003160_pt1 | contig 13990 bp, 12 predicted proteins | sample Turbeapinknodule_FD_89959 | JGI IMG/M metagenome (GOLD analysis project Ga0123341, IMG submission 89959) | Root nodule microbial communities of legume samples collected from Mexico - Turtle bean Mexico pink nodule | ecosystem: Host-associated > Plants > Roots > Nodule | place: Mexico: Nepantla... | reverse complement strand
ATTTTTTAGTATCTAAATTAGTATCTAATTTAGTTAATATAATGACTAATTATTTTTTGTCTTTATAAATTTAGTTATTATTTAATAATTTTCTTGTAGTGTATGGTCAGATCCCAAAAACAGTGAAATATTAACCTCCTTGAACCATGATTGCTAGCATCTTTTACTCTATATCTAAATATGTAACTTCATGATCATTAGCCAGATAAAAAAAACACTAGTTTTCATGATAAAATGTTAATTAGTAACTCTTACAAATTGGCTAATCTAATATGATAACATTCTTCAGTGTTAAATATTGGCCTGACCCGCAGCGTAGCATTAAAGAAGCATATAAAATGCTGAAAAATAGGAGGCAAAGTGTTATGTTTTCGCTACAATTCACCTAAGAATTGACAAATACAAATGGAACAAGAATATTAAACAAGGTAAAAACTTTCTCATGTATTATTAGAAAACAGTATCACCTAAATAGATGATATTTCTTGGGTTACATAGTTTTGGACCTAAGCGAGAGCTCGTTTACTACTAGAGATAAGTCTGTGTTACATTATATAATCTTTCATCCAATGAGACTACTCCTTTTATCTATTGAACCTGTGTGTTTGTGTCCTAACAATGCCATTCGTTGGACTAGTCACTTTGTCCTCAAAGTGGGAATTGTGTTCTGTTTTGGTTGGGCTCTTGGGTGGTGGGTAGAGGTATTAGGTTAGGGTTGTCTTCCATTGTGGGCAGAAGGTTCTAGAGATTGAGCGAGCTGACGGGTACAATGGTCAAGGGAAACTGAGGCACATTAGTAACAACTCCAGGTAATATAGGTGATGTTTGATTATTGGTGAGTTTAAAGGTACTTCTGGATTTCCTGATGAGGTTGGAGTGAAAGAGGTTAAGAATGGGTTTCCTTTGAAATGGTGAAGGAGTAAGATGTTGAAAACTACGTGGATGCAGGAGGTTAGGGGCAAGCAAAGTTTGTATGCCACCGTGCCTATATGGCGAACGAATAAGGGTTCGAGTAGCGTGGAAGGAGTTTACGCGATGGTCGTCACTTGATGGAGTGTTGCCGTTATGGTTGAAGGCGAAGCTACACTCAGTCATTAATGTTGAAGAGCGGTCGTTGCGATGGTGGTTTTCTTGATCGTGCATGCTTTGGCGCATTAAGTGGAGGGTCTATTTTATAGCATGGATGATGAGGGTGTGTTGATGTTGGAGATTAGGAATTGTGGTTCTAGTTCGAGATGTATGAAACATGCCCAGAATGGTGTGGGGTGGTCGACCATAAAGTGCTTGGAAAGGGGAGGTGTTAATGGCGGAGTGGTGCAAAGTGTTGTACCATAGTTCGATTAGATGAAGGTACTGAAACCATGAGTGAGGGTAGTCATTGGTGAAACAACGTAGGTAAGCTTCTTCCGCTTTCCTGAGAACTTCTGTTTGACCATCCGTTTGAGGATGGAAAGATGCACTAAACTTGAGTGTTGTTCCCTGGGCTTTGAACATGTTATGTCAAAAGGTGCTGATGAAAATGGGACCACAATTAGAGACAAAGAATTTAAGAAGGTCATGAAGGGAAAATTTCACTGGAGAATCGACGAGGGAGGCTCTGAGTTGTGTAGTGAATGAGTAAATGTAAGGAAGTGAGCATATTTGGTTAGACGATCACATATTACCCAAATTGTCATGTGGCCAACTGGTGGTAAGTGAGTTATGAAGTCCACAGAGAGGTCATCCCATACTTGATTTGGGTCTTGGAGGGGATAAATTAATCCAATGGGTTTTTGTGGCAAGTATTTATGGTGTTGACACGCATAACAATGTTGAATGAAGTGTTTGACGTCCCAAGACCATCCTGGTTAGTAAAAGGAAGTTGTCACCCTTGCTAATGTGGGTTTCAGAATGGAGTGTCTTGCTGTGAGGATTCATGGAATTCATGAATGTGGTGGAAGAAGTTGTTAGCTACAAAAAGGAAAATTTGATGGCGAAAGAAGAGAAAGCCCTTGTGAGTGCATAATTGATTGGGAAATGACTGATTATGTGTGTAAGTCTGGATGATTTGGCGGCTTTTAGTTGTAGAGAAGAATTGTTGTAGTTCTTTGAAAATGGCTGGAAGGGGGGATGAGATAGTGAGCAATAGGGTGGGAGGTGAGAATTCCTAGTGTGAGATAGAGTATGTTATCACGTTGGTTGTGCTAGGTCTGTATATGATTTAAAAATCATACCCCTGTAATTTTGTTGCCCACTTCTACTGTTTTAGTGTTTGATTTGTTTGAGAGAGGAATGTGTTGAGACTTTTTTTTATTTGTAAAATTTTTAAATTGATTTCCCAACAAGTATTGATGTCATTTTTTATGTCTTTTGTGATTGCATACATTTCACGCATACATACGGATGTTGCTTGGAGCAGGTGACACATATTTTTACTAAAGGAGAGTGGATGATTGGCCTGGTTGAACACAACACCTATGGCGACTACGGAGGCATCTTTTGTTTTACAATGAAGGGTTGAGTGAAGTTTGGAAGGCGTAGTATAGGAACCTATTCCAATATTAATTTCAGTGTTGCAAAGGCTTGTTGTGTTATAGGTGTCCATGTAAACTTCTGGTAGTATAATAAATCAGTGAGAGGAGAGGCGAGAATGGTGTAGTGGCAAGCGAAAATTCAATAAAAATCGTTGAGACTAAGAAATCTGCGTAGATATGTGAGTGAACGTGGCTGAGGCCAATCAATTATTACTTTTACTTTGTCTAGATTAGGGACAACTCTTGTAGAGGAAATTACATGACCCAAATAACTAACTTGTGTGGTAGTGAAACTGCATTTAGATAACTTAGCAAAAAATTGTTTTGTTTCTAACAAATCCATAATAAGCTCTAAATGAGTTAGATGATCTTGAAATGTAGAACTGTATACCAAAATGACATAAAAATATACTAAAACAAACCGTTTAAGATAGGGTCGTAGGAGGTCATTCATAGCTTCCTGAAACGTTGAATGACCAGAAATTTAGTGTCAATCAATGGTCCTGAAATTTGTTTTGCGAGTGACATCTGGGTTGAGTTTGATTTGGTGATACTCTAAGTATAAGTTAATCTTAGTAAAAATTGTAGCTGAACCTAGTTCATCTAGAAATTAATCTATAATGGGCATGGGAAAATGATCACATATGGTGACTGCATTTAGAGCTCCGTAATCCACACAAAATCGCCATGTGCCATCTCTATTTTTGATGAGTAGGTCTGGGAAGAAAAAGGGCCGGTACTAGGTTTAATGAAACCTTCCTAAAGCCTCTTTGCAATTAGGTGTGATATGGTACTTTTTTGAAAATGGGGTAATGATAGGGTTTGACATTGACAAAGGTAGTGTTTGGGAGGAGAAGAATGTGATGGTCATAGGTTCGCTGTGGTGGTAGGCCATGAGGTATTTTGAATATGGATTGATATTGGCGTAGAATGCATTGTATGGAAAAAAGGTAAATGATAAAGAGGGGAATAGGGTGTTTTTATGACACTGGCTAGGTTGACCGCACCTCGAGGGAAGATGAATTCTATTGGAAGAGAGGATGGAGAGGGGGTCTCAACAGAGAGTAAATGTAAGGAAGCCATGGCATGGGTGGATAGTATTTGACAAAGTTGATGATAAATAACTTGTGTCGGTGTAGGTGTAGGTGTGGTTGTGGATTTGAGGGTGATTTGTTTGTTAAGGTGAGTGAAGGCGATACTTGAAATGGAAAAATATGCTTGAATAGGACCCAGTGTTCGCAACCATTCAATACCTAGAACCATGCCTGCTCCTTCGATAGGTAGAAGGTAGAATGGAATGGTGAAAAAAAAAGGTTTGAAGGGATATATCCAATGAAGGATAGATTCTTTGGCAAGTGATGAAAACATCATTGCCAATTGTTACTGTGAAAGATGGGATTGGTTGAAGGGGTAGATTTAGGTGGTTGCAATTTGGGGTTGGAATATGTTGTGAGACCTTTTTGAATCAATAAGGATAAAGACTGGTAAGTTGTGGATGACACCTGTGAATTTCTAAGTGTGTGGTTAAAAGTTTCTTGTAAAGGCGTGTGGTGATAGGTGGAAATGGATAACATCTTCAGTTTGGGTAAGGTAATTGGGGTCATTGTTAAGCTCAAAAGGGGTCTTTGTGTCCTCTAGAAGTAGTAAAAATGTTGAGGAAGAGTAGAAGTTAAGGAGTTTAATGGGAAGAGTAGAGGTTGGTGTAGGAGTGAGGTGAGGACGTGGATTATTGGTGGTAGTGTGGTTAAATGTGGTGGGATGTAGGAGGGGGCAAGGGTTTTTGGCTTTAGAGTCACAAATTTTGTCTTCTATGAGCATAGTGAGCCATATAACTTGAGAAATAAAATATGGGTTAAGTATGATGAGTTATCTACGAATCTGAGGGTTAAGACCTGATATAAAGCAATTGAGGATGGTCTATGAGGGATAAATCGCGAACACAGTTGCATAGATTTTCAATTCTAGCATGATAATATGTGACGGTAGTGTATTGCTAAAGTTTGAAGAGTTCTACTTGGTGGTTGGTTTATGAAGATGGGCCAAAACAAAGTTCTAAGACACGGGTAAAAGAGGGTCAGCCTGTAATGAGGTGGTTGTGGTGCATCCATCTGAACCAGCTAAGAACATCTTCGTTCATATGATATGCTCATGAGAGATTTGGTAAAAATCAAAATATTGTTCTACTTGAAATAATCAGTCAAGTGGTTCTAGTCCTTCAAACAATGCGAGTTACTATTTAGGGGTCTGTTAGTGGGTAGTGGGGGTGGTTGAGTGGTGGTTTGCTCTTGTGTAGAGATAAATGGTGAGGAAACAAGAAGGGGACTAAAGGAAACTTGGTCCATTAACGAGCTAAGAAAGGATTGGAGGAACTCATTTTGTGCTCAATATTGGTATGGCGAGTCTCATTGGCCTCCATTTGGGTTTGGATGGTCGCGAGGCGGTCTTGGATAGCTTGAAGAATGTCTTCCAGGTTTTTGGGTTGGGGTTTGGGAGGCATGAAGTAAGCAATGAAAGCACCAATGCTAGGTTTCCGCTACAATTCTACTAAGAATTAACTTATGTAAAGGGAACACGAATATTAAACTAGGGTAAATAGGTGATATTTTTGGGATTACATAGTTTTGGGTCTAAACGAGAACCCCTTTACTACCAAAAATAAACCTGTGTTACATTATACAATCTTGAGTGTTTTTTCTTGCACCCCTACATTTTGCTTCCAGCACCCCATCAGAAATATGAATTGAGAAAATTAATCCTGAGAGGTTTTAAAAACCCAAGCACGACATTTCCTTCTTCTCTACCATTTTTGTTGTCCTTGTTTATAGTAAGTGACAATGATTATTCTGGGCGATTTTTGGTGATTCTAGTGCGCTCTCAATGGACATAGACAGACATGTGTGATTTCTGACAGAATTGCGTTAGTTAGTGGTTGGTTTTGAAAGCGTTGTTCGTCGAAGAAGAAAGGTAAGGTTAATTATTTTTTTTTTTTGTTTACAGAATGGGTAATCCGTAATATTTGTGAAAATGACAAATCCAAAATGAAATAGGGGAGTCCATGCATATTATTCTGAAAAGTGTAGTCCATAGTTTATTCCCGAAAAGGCCTGTTCATAACCATTTTGGAATACCCTTTCCAAAACATATTTTATGAATTTCGGATTTACCATTTTGGAAGTCAAAAAATGTGTCCTAGAAAATATTTTTTTGAATCTTTTTTTGTTGTCTTTTGGATTTCCTCCAAAAACATATTTTGCTTACGAAACACCCCCTATTTCAGAACCACCAAAAAATTGTCAATGATAATTTGAGTATTTCAAAAAATATAAATACCCTATATCTTTCATCCAATGAGACTACTCCTTCTGTCTATTGGGTCTGCCTATGTTGTAGGGTCGTGTCCTCACACTCTCCACTCTGGGGCAAGTTCTTTTTGCACCATATCAATTTCAACTTTTATCTATCATCTTTCAGAATTTTCGAAATTACTCTTTATTATGGATTTGAAAACCTGGAATTCAAAAAATATAATTCAAAATTTAAAATCTTGTTCTGAAAAAGAAAATCCGAAATAAAAAAATACATTATGAAAAAAAAAAATCCAAAACACAAAAGTTGAAAATTCTGAAAAAGAATTTTCGAAACTCAAAAATATGTTTCAAAAATACAAATCCAAAAATGTATTTTTTTATCCACCCACCTTTCATTTAAAGTTATTTTTGTTGTTTCACAGGAACATCTTCATCATTTCAATGACAGATAGAGTGGAGGTTGGAATTTATATGGTGCAGAGAGGATTTGCCCCGCTCAATGTACTTTTCCTTATATGTTCAAATTTTTTGTCAAGATTCAGAGCATTAAATCTCCCGAAAGCCTTCATATTATGCTAATCAGTGTATTGTTGATGAGGAATTGGACTTTTGTCTAAGATGCTACTTAAAGAGTTAAAATTCAGCACCTTGTTAAAAATAATTGGTTTACAAGTAGGATATAGATTTTTATTAAAAGCTTTCCGATTCCGTTGGGATTTTTATTTTATTTTTCTGTATGAAGCTAACCAGAAGAATTATCTTTTTTTTGAGAAGAAACGAAATCTTTTCAGTTAGAAATGATGCGCATACAGGATATTGAGGTCTGAAGTCACCCTTCATCAAGGATTGTGCTTTTGTGTTGAACTTTTGTTGTGCATCGCAGCTACTTTTTCGCTGCCCTTCAAGATTCCCTTGTAGAAGCAACAATGAAAACAGAAGGAATTGCCTCTTAATATGGATTAATTAAAAAGCACAATTAACTGAGAAAGCAACCCTATGTTTTAGCAGTTCAGACTTCAGAGTACTAATTAATAAGGGAATAAATTTGATTTTCTCAACGAATATTGTGTGCCAGTGACTTAGATGCGTTTGGATAAACACTTCAATTAAATGTTTATTTAATAAAACTCTTGTTAAGTTATAAACTATCAAGAAACTTATTAAAAATTTATGGAAATTATAAGATATTTTACAAGTTCAATAAGCTCCTTACAAACAAACTCTTCTAAATATTTCCTTAGACTTGTTACTTTACCTGGCTAATGATGTAGCTCTGGGATATTTCTATTGATACATTTTCTTTAGCAGCCAGCATTACGTCCTTGAATCCGCTATATACACCCTAAGACATTATAAGAATTATGTTTACCTTGTTTGGAAGCTTGTTTTCCCTACTTTTTTTTTATGTTCAGTGCAATTTTGAAGTGTGGCTGTGAATAATGCAGCTTGGTCCTAAGGCAGAGTAAATAAGCCAGTAAATCCATTGTTGTTTCTTTCGGGATTCATTCTTGGTACAATTGCAGCTACTTACTATGTACTAGTTTCAGTTTACATGTGGATGAAGAACAAAATGGTTCCAAAGGGCATGGCCATCTAGGACTGGAGAATGAAAATGGGTAGGAAATAATGGTTCACTTTTTTACTTGTACATCACTAAAGTAACTATGATGGTAACATAATTCTTTCTAGTATATCTTTCAATCTTGTCAACGTATTAGGGAAGAGTTGCTTTCAGGAGACAATTTTGCATCTAAACCATTAGCTTGGCCTAGTGAATCTGGCTAGCTTCAGTTGTTTAGTTGCAGGGATGGCATGCCTACTGCAGATGCGCCAAGTTTGATATGTATAGAATATGTTATCATGCTAAGCCTTTAGTAGACATATATAGACCACGTGCTAGACTGCCTCAGCATTCGTGAGCTATGTATGAAGGAATCAACAAAATGTTGTGCTCCTTTTGCTCTTTTTGCCTACGGATAAGACTGATGACAGAGTAGTGACTGCATTAAAAACGATTATTTTAACATAATGGAGTAGGATTTAAATTTAAAAACTGAACTTCAATCTCTCTCATCGTTATTGGTGTAAACCATGACTTTAATTTGTTTAGAGAACCGTTCTAAGTGATAGACATGTACACTAGTATTTACTCGTACACTTTTTTTAATTTTTTCTGGGAAAGGGCTTTCTTTAAATATTTTAATTAATCTGGATCATGTGATCCTAAAGTCTTCACTTTCGGAGACTTTCCATTTTAGGGTCAAACTCTCTTTATAAACAAAGGACACTTTTAAATGTATCATATGCAGAATCCGTTTTGTAGTGAAAGAGGAAATGTTTTTTACAGATCTCCCTTAGTTTTAGAGTAACTTTTGGTCTTGGTTATAATTGGTTGAGTTAAATTCATTCACATATTGCAGTTTTGTACCATATAAATTTCATTATTGTAAGTTTAATGCAATCTTTCATTGCATAAAATAATCTAATTTACTGAGAAAATACGAGGGCGAATAATAGGCCGGAATTATAGCAGTAGCAGAAATTGGCGACAGCACAGGAGTTGCAGTTTGCAGTTGTGCAGTGCACAGAGCGTCTAGTTATACAAAATAGGAAAGGAAAACTTGATACATTCTTTATAAAGTTTTCAAACCAAACAATAGCTTGAATAATTTTGTAATATTAAATACTTCCATCAAACACATGCAAGCACGCGGACAGAGCGTACGACGAACAAAAGGAGGAAATTAACCATATAACCATATGAATTATAAAAATTGTTTTAAATGGCTCTTCTGATATTTAAACCAGCAATTTAAGTACATGACTAAAATTCACTCCTTTCACGTATTCATCTCACTTGAATAATAAACTAGATTGAGGATTAAAAACGTGTCTTAATTAGATTATTCAATAATCTTTTTCTTCATATCATAGCAAATCAAACACATTATCTTGGCTTGACTCTTTGAAGTATAAATGATACATAAAAGTTTTGTCCCTCGTCATATAAATTCAATACATGAAAAATGAATATCCCAGGTTTCCCGCAGATCAACATCATGTTGGGGCTTTGCCAGTTACTCGCTGGGCAATCCATCCAAGACCATCATACAGCCCATCTCCGGTGAGGGCACAACAAGCCTGTATATGCCAATCATGGTCCTTGATACTATGAAGAGATAATGCATCAGTGATCTCAGCAGGAGTCATAGCATCCTTGATATCTTGTTTATTAGCAAAGACAAGAACCACAGAATGTTGTAAATCTTCATGCCCCAGCAACCTAAAAAGTTCATCCTTCATGACAGAGATCCTGGCTCTATCACTGCTGTCTATCACCGCAATAACAGCATGTGTTCCTCGGTAATATGTTGCCCATGATGTCCTCAGTCTTTCTTGTCCGCCAAGATCCCAGACCTGAAATGAATTACGAAGTGGAGTAAGTAATGCTTCAACCTGCGCAGTAGTAAAAATTAGAACACTCAATACCAAATGTAGTTTAAAAACATTCATGTGGATTGCTACCAAAACCAGATCCATCCTTTCACCAGGAAGGAAAGAAAATAGAAAACAAAGGCTCAAAAAAGGTTTAAAATGATGGCCCACACCAAGACCTGAAGAAATGGAAATAAATGCCCTTTCACTCCCTCCAAAACACTTGTTACAAAGACAAAATCAAAGACTGTTAATTTATGTGATTATCCACTGTTCATACAGACAACTGGCGTCCAAAAATCATCAAATGCCAAATTGTGGTCGGAGTTTGTAAAGAATCAAGGTAGCCAAACATCAGCCAGCATTGGAAAAATGTTGACATCCATAGAAGCTATTTCAGTGGATGCAAACAAGCGTTGTTATGTACCAACACTTCTAGCAAAATTGTACGCAATCAATTTTGGACTTCAAACCACGGATTTGACATGTCACTTTCGCAGTGAAAAGCAAAACCCCTAACTTCATAATTCAATATCACTATGTTACTTTAAGCCTTTGTTTAAATGGTGTGAAAGAAAGTGAAGGAGCAAAAAGAAAGAAAATTAGAGTTGAAAGTAAGGTTATTTGGATGAGTCGGAAGAAAGTGTAAATAAGTAAAAAAGTAAGATGATTTTATTTGCCATTAATAATTGTATTTATTATTTTTTTAATTACTTATTATATAATAATAATAAAAGTGAAAACCACCATTATCAATTAAGGATGTCTCATAACCAATTATGTATACAAAAACACCTTTTATTTTAGGAACATAGTTGATTATGTTTGCTGCGTAATACATTAAACATAATTGATTATGTTTGCAATGTAATCGATAAACATAATCGATTATGTTGAAGGTTCTCTCATCTTTCTCTCTCATTAGCAACGAGGATTACAACTCTTTCTTTTCAAATCCCTGCAAATCAGCTTAAACAAACTCAACTGATCCTCTCAAATCCTTTCATATCCATCCTTGCTAAATGGTATACAAGCAGTGTGTAATAGCCTTTATATGTAATATTAAGAAGGGTGGGGAAGTTTAATGACGGAAAATGAGAATGCTACAATGAATAAGTGGTCACCCAAAGTAGAGACCTCCCATAGTAGAAAAATTGGTACAACTTTGTCTTTGATGGTTTGGGCATATGAGGAGGCGGTTGACCGCTCATGCAAGATAACCCAATGCTTAAATGTATGAAGAAATTTACAAATCAAATCATGGGGAGACATTTAGAAATAAATGGCCTGTCTTTCCACTTAATAAATGACAGAACGTTATGGGGGGGCGGTATGATTCATACAGCCAACTCAATGCAATGGGAGAAGGCTTAGTTGTTATTGCTGTTGCATAATTACACATCTAAAAGTGTTTTTTATCAACAATTCAAACAATGCTTTTTATCAAAATCATTTCACTTCAAAATCACTTTTAACAAAATCAAGGTCATTCAAAATTATGTTTGCAAGAACTCACCCTAACGCATCCTTTTTGACACATCTCACCCAAAAACACATTAGAAAATAGAAGCAGGACAAAGCTATATGTCTGGTCCAAGGGCACAGAGACATATGGAACCCAAACAGTCATCGTGGTAGAAGTCAAATGGCTAATTTTTGTATTTTCTATGACTGTTGAATCCTCTAGATGGCTAAATTGGAGTGCTGGCAAATTTATCTACTTAGAACCTATGATTTACTAATAAAGATTAATAAGACAGTAAGCAGAGACAAGTTCCCATACTCACATACATATATTCGGCAACAACAAAGATAACATAAAACCCTCCTAGCAAGATCAACACAATGAAACAAAATACATGAATAAACAAACTAGTAAAGTGATAGGAGAACGGACCTCAAATCGTATATTCTTGTAAACGAGCTCTTCGACGTTGCTACCAACAGTGGGGTTGGTAGTTACAACCTCACCCAGATGCAATTTGTAAAGGGTCGTGGTTTTTCCAGCGTTATCTAATCCAACAACAACAATCTTATACTCTTTTGCAGGGAATAACATGAACCAGAACCTGGACATCATTGCCCCCATCCTCTATCTACTGCTAAAAGAATCCCTATACAATCAACAGACAAACCCCATCAAATGGGAACACAAAGGTATCTGAAAAATCAGATTTTTGATAAAAAAAGAGACAAACTTGCGTTGGATCAATTATACAGTTAACAGATCGATATAACGTGCAAAATACATTCACAGTTTCAGAACGAAAAGATCAAACCTGGCACCGCTGTTTACAAGGAGAATCGGAGTCTGTGGGAGAAAGGGGGAATTGAAATCGTGAGAGCCCCAACTTCGAATTTTCAATTTTCTTTTGTATTTTTTTTTACTTTTCAGAATGGAAGGAAAAGGAATACAAACAATTAAAAACATTGAGGCTTCCTATAATGAATGTCAGTGCCCACACACGTCATCCATAACCAATTATTTTAATAAAAAAAAAATGTAATTACTTATAAGAGTTGTTACTTTTTTTTACAAACAAAAGTTTGTTCCTTAAAGAGTTATCACTTATCTTCTGTTAACAAAAATCATCACTTATCTAATTGTGTTATCTTTCTCTTTTTATTTTCCTTTTTTATATTGTTTTAAAATATTAGAAAAGTACATTCACTATGCTATTTTAGGCTATCTAGACTATGATAATTTATCACCACAGTGATTTCTAAATTTAATGAGATATTTTTTAACAACAAAGTTAGAGAAACCCGTACAAACTTATAAATAGATAATATCAAAGATATGAATCTAACAAAATAAGAAGATTGAAACACTGAAACTAAAAAGGAGGTTCAAGTCACATTTGGTTAATAATGACTTTGAAAAATAAGAAAACCTAGTAAAATTGATTTCTTTTATCTGGATTACGTTAATGATATAAGATAAAATTTACTTGTTAGATTTGGTCACATTTTTTTTAGTGAATTCAGTTTAAAGGTAAAATAGGATTTGCATAAGTTGTTTTTGGCATTCAAATATATTTCATGACTAGTTCCTTGAGTATTTTTTGAGAATGTACTCACCCTTAGCCAACCCTCTGAGGATTGTTTTAAAACGAAAATTCTTTGAATACAAATTGGACTCAACTACTTTTGGCTATAATTGAGAATTCTTTGAAGCCAGTCACTCCTAGCTAAAATCTAGTATTCTTTGAATCGTCCACCTCTGACTAAAACCAAGTATTCTTTGAAAGTAACCACTCTTGGCCAAAACAATGTTATTTTCCAAACAAACACCCTTGGCTAGGATAGGTAAATAATTTGATTAGTGATCAAATTGATAAGTAGGCCACCCACTAGAGAGGAACAACATCTTTCAACGTATATGAGGTGTGTGAACTCTTCTAATTCATGACGAGAACACTCACATTGTTATCTATGAAGATTTTTGGGCTATAGAAGATTTTGTCAAAGTTTTAGCAATGTTCAACTTCATTAAGCTTATTTTTCTTCTTGAGTAATGGCTTTATATAGGCAATGGAGAAGAATGTAGTCGTTGCAAAAACCATTTCTGGTCATTGAGCAACTTCAACTCACTTGAATGTCTTTCTTGTGTCTAATGAACTTGTTTGTGAAGGATGTATTAAATGCAATTCATGAGGCATTGATTTCTCTTTTCTTCTTTACGCAATGCCTTTCATAGTTAACAATACTTATTTCCTTGGGTTGTAAAGCCTTTTACACCAAAATATGATAAAAGTAGATGCCATATTGGGTAGATAGTTGGACCGAAGTTGACATAAGCTTGTGTCAAGATGTTGTTAAAGAAAAACAAATTTAGTTTTTCATCTAAGAGACCATTGATGTGACTTGTACTTGAATGAATCTTCTTGGCAGACGAAAGTAACAAATATTTCCTGCAATCAAAGAATAAGCATATATGTGGGTTCGTATGATGCAATGTTAACTTAATTCTAATGGAATGTATCGTTTTGAGACATACAAAAACATCACAGTGTTGTATCATCTAAAAGATGAAATATTTACGTCTTATATAATTTGTTTGTTAAAGCTATCATCTTTCAGACGAAGTATGACCATTTTTTGCACTTAATTACTTTCAACACTTAATCAAGACCATGAATTTTTCTCTACCAGAGATGATAACAATTTGCAGTTAAATTAAAATGACTTCAGTGTTGATAGTCTAATGTAGTGCTAGACCATGTAATATAAAAGAAATGATAGTATAGTTGTGGTCAAATGATCCAAAGTCGTCTCCCAACAAATTCAAAAGTAAATTTCTGTCAAACAATGTTCAATACTATCTGCAAACAATAAGATTAACAATAACAAGAAAATAAAAATGGATTTTTAAATTTTTATGTAGAAGAGTAGACAATAAAAAAGTAGTAGATAAGCATGTTGACTCTCAAGCTTTCTACAAGAAAATTTACAATTACCTAAAGAAGAAATTTGTAGGTAACAAAGAAAGTTCGTAAGTAAAACAGTGTTACATACAAATTATCTACAAACAAAAATTTGTATGTTGTATAGATTACATACAAATCTCATAACACCTAGAACCTTTAACCACTACACCAGATAAACATTTCAATCATATTATGATGATGATTATTATTATTCTTATAATGTTATTATAATTATTCTTATTATTATTAAAAGAAACAATAAATTATTAATAATAAGAATAATAATATTTGTAATATTAATAAT
>Ga0123341_1003159_pt1 | contig 13994 bp, 16 predicted proteins | sample Turbeapinknodule_FD_89959 | JGI IMG/M metagenome (GOLD analysis project Ga0123341, IMG submission 89959) | Root nodule microbial communities of legume samples collected from Mexico - Turtle bean Mexico pink nodule | ecosystem: Host-associated > Plants > Roots > Nodule | place: Mexico: Nepantla... | reverse complement strand
TGTAAAAAATATTATTTAAAAAATGTTTATGAATACATGTGGATATACAGGTGAATTTTCATAAAATTTATAGATACCAGCTTAAAAAGTTTAACCTTGTTTTTTATCTGTTACTTTTTTTTATTCACTCATTATTTTATCTCTTTATATTTTTTTCTTCTACCAAAGATACCATTAAAGAGAAAATATTTAGTATTATGAGGAGATATATATAATTAATTTAAAAGATGCTTAAATTTTTAAAATGTGTAATTAAGATTATTTCCAATACAATTTCCAATCGATTGTGTAAATGAAAATTTATAAATTAAAAAAAATGTTTTTTACTGAACAAAAAAGTCATTCTTAAACAATAAAACACATTTGCTTTTAATTCACCAAACTTGATTTTCAATGTAAAACCTACAAAATATAATCACATTTAATATTCTTAAAATTTATTTTAAAATACTGATCTTTACCGAAATTAAGTTTTCACTCTTTTTTTTAAATGATTTTTCTAACATTATTTTTTAAAACCCAACCCAAGTGAGAAACCCATTTCAAGTTGCGTTTTTGTTTGGATTTGGATGTTAACATCGTACGGTCCAGAGTCGCTGCTAACATGTGTAATCAATGGTGAGGCTTCCTCGTATTCTCAAAACAAAACCAAAAACAAAAAACATTGAAAAGTTAAAGTCTGAAGTCTTCTTCTCCGACACTCTCTCACTCCATCTAATCATGGCTGCATCATATGCAAGACTTACGGTAGCAGCGTTGGTGCTGATAGCTTTGGCACCAACCTTTCTTCAATCTTCAGCTTCATCTGTGGGTAAATTCGTTGACGAAACCATCAATTCCCACAAGATCGTCATTTTCTCCAAGACATATTGCCCGTGCGTATACACACCCTCTCTCTCGCTTTGTTCTTGTTTGATTCGTTGATTTTATTCCGTTTAATGTAATGGGAACGCAATGGAGTTTCCAATTCCAAATCTTTTCTTTCTGGGTGGCGGTGTTGGATCTGATTATGTGGGAATTGTCTTTGAGTGTTCTGGATTTGTTAAAAAGAATTTTCAATTTGATTTGTTTTACAAAGAAACAATAGAAAAGTCGAGATCTGAACTGCTGTGACAATGCTGGCATGTGATTTGAAAAAGGGGCTGCTTTCTGGAACATTATCTGTGAATTGTGGTATGCAATGTTGTTTTTAGGCACTTAGTATGTGCAAATGTTTGTGGTATCGTGTAAGCTTCACTGTCTCCCGTGTTTGGATATATGTTAAAAAATGGGATCGTGTCTTATTGTTTTTGTATTGCCTGTGTTTTCAAGAGTACTGCACACATGATTATTGGAAACTTCTCCATAAACATTTATAAGAAAATAAAGTAAAAAGATAAAGTGAAAACACTACTACATCAGGTACTGTATGAGTTTTGGGATTGACATGTGTTCAGACCTCAAGTAGGAAGTGTGTTTATGTGCTTCATAGCTAAAAGTTCTCTTTACGCCCGCATTCCTCTGTGCTTTAAGCTGATGAGCCATGTACAATGTGTATGCTCATAAACTTTGTGGATTACTATTCAGTGTTTCTGGACATTGCACAAAACTTTGTTGCTCCACCATCGAAAAAGAAAAGAAAGTGCCTATTAAAGGAAGTTTGGGGTATTCATTGACCTCTTGTTTTTTTATTGATTTATTTGTAATTGCTTAGGTACTGTATAAGAGCAAAAGCTTTGTTCAAAGAGTTGAACCAGGTTCCACATGTTGTTGAGCTTGATGAGAGAGGTATTCTGAAAACTTCTGCTTACTTTTTGTCTTTTTAGTATATATTAATATTTTTACTGGAATTGGTATGGTTCTAGTTCTGATGAAATGAATCAAATGGAAGCTTTATAACTTGATTTTTGTTAATCGGGGATGGGTTAGCATCCCAGTTCTTGGACTGAAAGCTCTGTGGGGTTAAAAATTAAAGCAGCATAAGTTGTGTCGAAAACAGTTTCCTTTTTTCAGGAATTGCATAGTGTAGAGAGGGAGAGCAAGCTGAAGAAATAGTTTACACTGAAACTTGTTTTGATAAAATGTTAATTCTGTGTCACTATGTTAAGGATTCATTGGCTCATTTCTGTTACTGAGATAGTGAGACTTCTTTCTCGCAGAGGATGGTTCAAAGATTCAGGAGGTATTGGTTAATATTGTTGGGAAGCGTACTGTGCCACAAGTTTTCGTTAATGGACAACACCTTGGAGGCTCAGATGGTAAGTTTTTTCATAGCAAGAACGAAACTAGCCTTTTCCATGTTCACACAAAATATAATTCTCCTAGAAATTACCTCAAATGTTCCTTCAAAATCTCATTGTTGATTGTTCAATTTGCAGATACCGCTGCATCTTACGAGAGTGGACATTTGCATAAACTTCTAGGAATTAAGGCAGAGGGTCATGATGATCTGTGAATCAGGTTGTTAATTAGGAGAAACTTTGTCTCGTAGCTGCAAAAGTATTCTGACTTTGAAATTTTTTTGCATATAAAGGAACAGTGATATTACATTTTGGCACAGCTAAGTTTTCATTTATATATATGATGGATAGTTTTTCAGTTATCACTGGAATGCTTCATCTTCTCTCCTTTCTTTACTTTTCTTTCTCTGATCTTCCCAATTGGTGTGATCCAATGAACTATGCAACAACCCTTCATTCATACAATAGGATTTTTTTTCAACTTGAGTACAAAACATCTAACCTACTTTTATGCATACATCATATCGGGTTCTAGTAGGAAAATTTTCCTCATCATGGTAACGTTGATTAAGGATATTAGGCTGGGAAAATTTATATTTGTAAGTATTTCATCATATTACTTTGTTGAGATTCCTTGTTGATAATCACTTAGTCGGAGTTCAACATGTTTTTGTTTCTTTAATTCCACCAACACTTTGATTGTGTGACTCGGTCATCATCACTTCCAATGATGGTCGTGAATCACCTTCATAAAATTAAGGTTACCAAAAGACCTCATATTGTTTGAAAGTTCTGCATCAAACAAAACTCGAAATCGAAATTTCGATGTAGACATAACCTTTCTTGCAATCGTGTTCACATGTGGCAAGGAGAATATACCTAGAGAGTTTGTGGAAACGTGATAAACTCTATTTAACGGGGTCTCCCTATTTAACAGAGGTAATGTTTTTGTTGGTGGAATTCGGGTGCTTGGAGGAACCTTGGTGGTCAGAGTGAGAGGAACTTGCTCTTGGATTGTTAATTACTTCTCTTAGGTTTGCTTTTCAGTAGTGACCCTCTTTTGAGTTTCTTCATTTCTTCTTGAGCATCTTCTTCTTGGTTGGCTTTTCTAGATCTTCTTCTTCTAATGTTTCTGGTTTGTCGGATAGGCGTTGAGGATTCTGACACTTGTATAAGGGTTGAGGATTCTGACACTTGTATAAGGGTTAAGACATCTGAAGTATCTCTTTTTAATTTGATTTATTTTTTTTGTTGATAAAAAAAAGAAATCTATTAGAACAAGGTTAACCTTCTCGACCCTCAATCTTTTATTGTCAAAGTTTTGACCCATGCATGATTTTTGCAAAACACCTCAAAAATATGATCAATACATATAATATATATAAAAACTTAAGAAAAGTTACATTCCCAACCCTCGAACTTAGCTGCTTGATCCTTGGGATGAAGTCTTTTCTGGTTGACATTCTCAATACAAGATTTGAAATTTTTAAGATTTTTGTCGATAAAGAGTAAACTGAGTATGATTTGAGTGGAAAAAAAGTTTTAGTTACATCGGTATTTGGACATTTGACTTCAAAAATATGTTTTTGAAGGTTTTGAAAAAGGTGGTATAAATTGAATAAATACCACTGTATTAAGCACCATTAAGGGGATTCCATCTAATCTTAAGACCGTGTTTCAAATGATAAAATTAATGATATCATCGGTAAGAGGAACTAGTTGGAGATGTTGACTATTCAGATGGAGTTAGTTCTTTACATAGTTAAGAGTTATCAACATTTGACACTCGAAGTTTATGAAAAAAGACAATGAAATCCTTAAAAAAAATATCTGTATACAAAGTTTAAATCCTCGTCATTGTCCTCATCATTGATGGATGTTTTTTTTTTTGTTGTATACTTCATCACTGATCGAAAAATTAAATTGGTCTTATAGATAAGTCATGGGCAACTGCACCCTGACAAATTTCTCTCTGCACCCATCCTTTTCAGAAAAAAAACTGTTTTATTCCATTTAAAAATGATTTCTGGATTATTTTTTCTGAAATGTTTTCGGAACATATTTTCTGGAATATATTTTTGAATTCCAAATTAATTTTTCTGGAATTTTTTGGAATATACTTTTCGATTTAACACTCCATTTCAGAAACTTCTTAAACTATTAAAGGTAATTAGAGTATTTAAAAAAATATAGGGGTGCAGGAAGAAAATGTAAGAATGTATGAAGAAACATCCAAAGAATTAATGGGACTTGGGTGTCAAGTACATAGGTGTACTTGGGAATGGTAATGGGAGGAAATTTATACTCAGTTTCTAAAAAGTGTTTGTTTTCACCCTACCTTCAACAATGATGTTTGTTTGGATTTGAAGGTTGACATCTTTTAAAAGTTGTGTTTTCACCATACCTTTTAAAAATAATCGTGATTGTTTGGATATAGGAAAAAAATAATAGAAAGTGAAAGGAAATAGAAAGAAAGTTTGTGTATAGGTAAATATTTTTTTAATCAATAAAAGAGTAATATTATAATTTTTCTTTTGTTATTAAAATCAACTGAAATAAAATATGACATATATATATATATATATCTTGGAAAAAACATAGAAAGAATGTAAATGCTTTTTTTTAATGTTATTTCAATTAATTCAAAAATATTTAATACTACATCAAAATGATTTTAGACAACAAATTGATCAAATCATTAAAATCATTCTCTAAGCTTCATACTGAGTATGATGTATGTAGTCAAGACATGCGTCTCTCGGACCGACCGATAGCTCAACTTCAATTACGCTCAATCAAAGTTTGCAAAGCTAATTCACGATTAGGAGCTAGGTAATTTAGCCCTAAACACGATCCAATCCCTTAACCTGGCCCAATAAGAAAAATCCATCACAGGTAATATAAATAGCACATATTCCAAGAAACAGATACGTCATTATTTACAGTACTCTGACAATCGAGTGTCAAACCATTTTGCTAACTTGAGTGTTTGAGTGCCTTCTACAGGTACCCCATTCGGGAATCACTAGAGGACTGAGAGATGAGGCTAGGAAGGACATGTAAGGAACAACCAAGGGAATTGAAGAGCAGTACAAACGACCAATAGGAAGGAAGGAGGCGAATCCTCTCTATAGTTCTACAAACCCCTACCCTGTTCAAGAATAATTGGCGCTCACCGTGGGACCGAGAGAAAATTGAGTTTTGGACGCTAGTAGATGGTATCAACTCGAAGCATGACAAGTGAGAGGATGCCTGAAGTTGACCAGGCCACGTTGTTGTTGTCTCTGCAAAGAGAGATGGCTAAGCTGAGAAGAAGGAATAAAGAAGTGAGTAGGAAGAACGAAAAAGAGATTCAGGCTCTCCGGAGAGACAACGAAGACATGAAGAGGAAGCTGATCGAGGGGGGACCGTCCATCGTGCCGACTAATCTCGTCGGTAAGTCGGTCACTTCCCCCCAACCCGAAAGCAGTTGAAGAGATTAAGGACAAGGCCCCACTCAGGAGATGGATGGCGAGTTCTGTCCTAACAAGTTGGTTCGCACGACCGGTACAGGGGATTTTGTGTGCCAACACCCGTTTACTGATTCTATCATCGAAGTTCCGCTGCAGACAAGTGGAAAGGCTTCAACATGGACTGCTATGATGGCACAACCGATCCATACAAGCATATGGATGCGTACACCAAGCACATGAGCTTGTACACGATGCGGTCATGTGCCGAGTGTTCCTGATGTGAGTTGATTTAATTTATGGTGACATTTTTACTTAAGGTTGGGATTTTAGCAATTAAAGGTGATGACCTAAGTAAGATTCCTACTGAACACGAACTTAACCAAGTGGTTAAGTAAGTGTGAAGGTTCACTTAACAGAGGCAAAGATGAAAAATAAGATATAGTAAGGATGAGATGCAATTTGTGAAATTGAAATGGGTACAAGGTAAACATCAATGGTGGTCATGGCTTCCCAAATGATGCACCATACTCATGATTATGAGTGAAACCCAAGAGCAACAAAGAAGAGAAACTAAGAGACAAACACATAAAATGGATTGGAGAAATGGAAGAAAAATGGAATAAGAAAACTTATGATGGTGGGTGAGAAATGTCACACCACTTGGTGGGTGATGTGCTCCAAGATGAGTGTGTTGGCCGCCACTTGAGAGCTTCCCAAATCACTCAAGATAAGACCTCAAATCTAAGAGGACATAAGCCTCACTAAGAGCTCACACAATTTGTACAAAGTTTCTTTACTTCATTCAATTTTAGCTTATCAAATACAATGGGTAGGCCTCCTATTTATAGGTGAAGGAGCCTTGGAAAACAAGCAAGAGGGGTAGGATGGAAAAAGGGAAAAAATGGGCAGCCTTAGGATTTGACTAAGTCAAACTCGCATCCTAGGCTTGTCCTTCTAGAAACTAAGTCAAATTGTCTTCCTAAAGGGTTAGGAACAAACTAAAATGATACATGCACCCCTTATTATGCCAAAGACACCTTATTCTAACCTATCTTTATTATTTAGACCCCTAAAGTGAGCCCAAATTATTTACAACTTCTTTTATTCTTTAAGAAGAACATTAGATGCTCTGGTTTGTGTCAATTTCTTCCTCTTGTGAGGTATGCTAAATCCATGGCAAGGTCTTCACTTGATTGTTGAGATGACTTCTCATAGTGTGCATCCTTGGTCATCTCTTTGTTGGCTTGGTTTGCATCAGTTCCCCCACATCACTGAAGGGAGCGGCTCTAAGCTGGTTCACAAAGCTCCCTCCCAACTCGGTTGACAACTTCGTGACACTGACGTCTAAGTTTGAGACGCAATTCGCCACGAGTCGCTCGCATCATCTCACCTCCATCGCTTTGCTTGGTCTTCTCTAGGAGAAGGGGAGTCTTTTAGAACCTTCGTTGACAGATTTAGCAAGGTAGCGATGCGCATTCAGAACCTTATCCCGGATGTAGCCATGAACCATATGTTGACAACTCTACGTCCGGGGCCTTTTGTTGATAGCCTCTGCATGCAACTGGCCGAAAGCTTGGATGAGCTTTAGAAGAGGGTTGCCACGTACATGCAGTTTGAGGAACAGAGGGAATTCCGCAACCAGGCCCGTACAGAGGCTAGTCGGGAGAAGGGGAAGGACAAGAAGGAGCACCAAGATCGTTGATCAACCGGGGAGATAGGAGAAGGGACAACCGGGGCTGCCGATTCTCAAGATATACCTTTAACGACCGAGAGGGGGAGGATTCTGGATTGAGGCTCTCAGCGCCGAGCTAATCCTTCCACCGAGGAAGATATCAAGTCCTAAAAATGCCAAACGTAGGAAACAATGTCGGTACCACAAAAACAGTGGGTATTCCATCAAAGAATGTCAAGCACTCAAGGATAATATTGATCGCTGGATATTTTGCATTTCATCCAAGGTGTCCGAAGCACGAGATGGTCCCCCAGGCGGGACGAGCCCACAAAGCGGAGAAACTACTCTCCTCAAAGGGCCAGGGACAATCAACGACTAAAGCGTCGGCCAAGGAGGAACAACCCTCCTCGAGAAAACAAAAGAAGAGACCGCAAGGAGGTCATCAACACTATCGTTGAGGGTTCGTCGGTAGCAGAAACTCCAACAGTGCCCAGAAGAGGCAACTCAAAGACGTACACCAGGTGAATGCGGTGTCATTCTGATCGAGAATGCCGCCCATCACCTTCATCGATGATGATTTTAAGGGTGTTGATTATCGGTAGGGCAATCTGATGGTAATATCGGTCGATATCAACAAGTTCACTATTATGAAAACGTTAGTGGACCAAGAAAGTTCAATAGACATCCTCTACTAGAAAACCTTCAAAGCCATGAGGATACCTGAGGAGGGGATTGTACCATACGATGTCCACGTTGTCGGCTTTACGGGTGAGAAGGTCGGTACTAAAGGCTACATCGAGCTTTATACCACCTTTGGGAAGGGGAAGAACTGTAAGACCATCAGGATTAGATACTTGGTGATTTACGCTAACACCTCGTACAACATTATGTTCGGACGGTCGTCCATCAATCGGCTGATGACGATCATCTTGACACCCCACCTGGAAATGAAATTCACTTCAGTGTCAGGAGACATTCTCACAGTGCATGTCGATCAGAAGGTTTCTCAAGAATGTTATGTCAAAAGTCTCATAGTGGAACCTTTACGCAAAGAACGATCCCCAAGCGCAAAACCTCTTAAGGACAAAAATCTCCTCGCATGGAAGACCAGCCCGCACCAATGAAGCATACGGTCGCCATGGTGGACCTTGATCCCTGAACAATTGAAGACATGCTAGAAGTCAGGAAGGAGCTGCGTCGAGTGCCCTTTTTTACAAAGAGCACAGTAGTTGTGTCGGCATAACCATAACAGTTGTCGAGATCGAGTTGATGAATGTCACGCTGAAGAAGAAAATAGACCTTTTCGTGTGGACGACATCCGATATGCCAGGTGTGAGTCCAGATATCATGGCCCACAAGCTTTCGATATTCAAGGAAGCGCCCCCGATTGTGCAGGAGAAGAGAAACCATGGTGACGAGTAAAGGTTCGCAGCCGACTTCATTCGTGAAGCCTGATACACGACATGGTTGGTCAACGAAGTGGTGGTCACCATACCAAATGGCAAATGGAGAATGTGTGTTGATTACACAAACTTGAACAAGGTCTATCCTAAAGATTCGTATCCACTCTTGAATATTGATCGGTTGGTAGATGGGGAGGCCGACCACAAAATCCTCAATTTTTTGGACGCTTACTTTGGATACAACCAGATAAGCATTCACCCTTGGAGCAAGGAGAAAACGACCTTTGTAACAAACAATGCCAATTACTATTACAGGGTAATGCCGTTTGGACTAAAGAACGCTGGAGCGACCTATGAGCGGCTCATGGATAAGATCTTCAAAGGTCTCATTGGCCGATGCGTGGAGGTGTACGTAGACAATATCATGGTGAAGTCCGACTCTTTCGAGCATGACGTCAAAGACTTGGAAGAGGTCTTCAAAGCCCTCAGACATACAAACATGAGGTTCAACCCTTAGAAATGCACGTTCGGGATTGAAGGAGGAAAATTCTTGGGTTTCATGCTAACCCATCGGGGGATTAAAACCAACCCAGACAAGTCCCGGACGATCGTCGAAATGTGTCACCCCCAGAACATAAAAGAGGTTCAGCAGCTGATGAGGCGCCTCACCGCCCTATTCAGGTTCGTCCCTCGGCTGGCTGAGAAAATCAAGTCAATGGTGCAATTGCTCCGTAAGGCGTCCAATTTCAGTTGGGATGAGAAATGTGAAGAGATTTTTCAGTAGTTGAATAAATTCTTGTCTTCTCCAGCAGGTAATGTTGTTTGGACTAAAGAACACTAAGACGACCAATGAGCGGCTCATGGATAAGATCTTCAAAGGTCTCATCGGCCGATGCATGGAGGTGTACGTGGACAATATCGTGGTGAAGTTCGACACTTTCGAGCAGCACGTCAAAGACTTGAAAAAGGTCTTCAAAGCCCTCAAGCGTACGAACATGAGGCTCAACCCTTAGAAATGCACGTTTGGGGTTGAAGGAGGAAAATTCCAGGGTTTAATGCTAACCCATCGAGGGATTAAAACCAACCCAGACAAGTCCCGGACGATCGTCGAAATGTGTCACCCCCAGAACATAAAAGAGGTTTAGCAGCTGATGAGGCGCCTCACCGCCCTATTCAGGTTCGTCCCTCAGCTGGCTGTGAAAACCAAGTCAATGGTGCAATTGCTCTGTACGGCGTCCAAATTCAGTTGGGATGAGAAGTGCGAAGAGATCTTTCAGCAGTTGAAGAAATTTTTGTCGTCTCCAGTAGGTAATGCAGTTTGGACTAAAGAACGTTGGGGTGACCTATGAGTGACTCATGGATAAGATCTTCAAAGATCTCATTGGCCGATTCGTGGAAGTGTATGTAGACGATATTGTGGTGAAGCCTGACTCTTTCGAGCAGCACATTAAAGACCTTGAAGAGGTCTTCAAAGCTCTCAGGCGTACGAACATGAGGCTCAACCCCTAGAAATGCACGTTCGGAGTTGAAAGAGGAAAATTCTTGGGTTTCATGTTAACCCACCAGGGGATTAATGCTAATCCAAACAAGTCCCAGATTATCGTTGAAATGTGTAGCCCCCAGAATATAAAAGAGGTTTAACAGCTGATGGGGCACCTCATCGCCTTATTTAGGTTCGTCCCTCGACTGGTTAAGAAAACTAAGTCAATGGTGCAATTGCTCCGTAAGGAATCCAAATTCAGTTGGGATGAGAAGTGCAAGAGATCTTTCAACAGTTGACGAAATTCTTGTCGTCTCCAGCGATCATTTAGAAGTCGAGACCTTACTAGCCCATTATGGTATACCTAACGGTCTTTGAGGAAACGATCAGTGCAACGCTTGTCCAGGTGGTGGAGAATGAAGAGCGACCGCTATACTTCGTCAGCCGAACACTCCAGGTGGCCAAAACGAGGTACCAGATGATCGAAAAGGTGGCCCTCGCTCTAGTCCTTCCATCCAGGTGGATGTGCCCATACTTCCTAAACCACTCCATCATGGTAAGAACCAACTATCCCATTTTTAAAGTTTTATCTAAGTCCGACCTTGTAGGACGAATGATAGGTTGGGCGATCAAACTTTCAGAGTTTGACATCTGGTACGAGCCGAGAGGCGCTATAAAATCTCAATGCCTGGTCAACTTCTCCGCCAAGCTTTCACCTCTCCTCGACCTCTCAATTGGTTGGACGTTGTATGTGGACGACTCTTCAAACAGGACCGCATGCAGTGCAAGGGTCATCTTGGAAGAACCCAATTACCTATTCTTGGAGCAAACCCTCCAGTTCAGGTTCAAGGCCACCAACAATCAGGCCGAGTACGAAGCTCTCTTTGGTGGGCTGAACCTGGCATACGACATAGGGGCCGGCGAGGTAATTTGCAAGAGCGACTCCCAAGTCATGATCGGGCAGGTCAAGGGTGAATTTGAAGTTAAAGAGTCGTTGCTCCAAAGCTATTATCACATGGTCCGCAATGGTATGGCTCGGTTCCAGAGGGCAACGCTAAAACACATTCATCGACAGGAGAACAAGCGTGCTGATGCATTTTCTCGATTGTCAACAATAAAGAAAAAGAGCCACCACAGGTCGGTCAAGTAGATTTGGTTGAGACCCCCTAGTGGGAAAAGGTCGAATGCCTAGTGGGAACTAACGTCGAGACCGAAACTTGAAAGACCTCGATCATCCAATACCTTGAACACGGTACATGTAGGCTAAAAGAGAAGAAAACCATGAAACAGTAATGTTCAAAGTACACCATGATGTACCAAAACCTGTATAGAAGGGGCTACTCAACGCCGCTGCCGAAATGCATCACTAAAAACTATACTGAGTACGTCCTCAAGGAAATCCACGAAGGGATATGTGGCAGTAATTCGAGCACCCGGACAATAACTGCCAAAGTTCTCAGGGTTGATTATTACTGGTCGACCATTCAGGGAGACTGCGCATAATACGATAATAACCGACAACGACTGACAGTTCATCGACCGAGGACTCCAATCCTTTTATGATGACCTCGGCATCAAATCCATAACAGTCTCGGTCGAGCATCCCAGACCAATGGGCAAGTTGAGGCTGCTAACAAGGTCATCTTAAACAACCTAAAGAAGCGAGTCGGGAAAGCAAAAGGCTGATGGACTGAAAAGCTGTTAGAGGTCCTGCGGGCATACCGTTGCACCTCCAAGTCGTCTATCCAAAAGATGCCATACAACCTAACATATGACACCGAAGCAATGATCTCGATCAAGGTAGGTGAGCCTATCGTCCGAAGGCAGATGTTCAATCTGACCCTAAACGAAGAAAGTCTCGCAATCAACCTGAATTTGGTCAATGAGGAGTGACGCAAGGAAGAATGAAGGAAAGTGTACATCCAATTGGGAAAAACCCTCTCGAATTCGAGAAATTACAGTTGCGGGACATATAACCTAGAGTGGTTGTCGGACAAAATTGTACCGAGGACGTGAATGCCACGTACCTCAAATTTTATTACAGTTGATTAATAAAATTTACGCACTTTTTCTTCATCCAACTGTTTTTCCCTAATGAGGGTTTTCGATTGGGAAGATTTTAACGAGGCGTTTCTCTCCAAATTGTTGGTAATCTAAGTTCGCATGTCAAAACCTCGATTCAATCTGAACGTAGCCTTAACCGACATACCCTGCTGACACCACACACAATGCCCTTCAGTCTGGATGTAGCCTTAACCGGCGTACCCTGCCGATACCATACATAACGCAGTTCGATCTAGATGTAGCTTTATTCGGCATACCCTGTCGATACCTTACATACGTGGTTCGGTCTGAATGTAACATTAACCGACATACCCTGCCGACACCACACACAATGCGGTTCGGTCTGGATGTAGCCTTAACCGACATACCTTGTTGATACCTTACAAACGCGGTTTGATCTGAACGTAGCCTTAACCGGCATACCATGCCGACAACACACACAACACATTTCGGTCTGGACGTAGCATTAATTGGCATACCCGGCCGACACCTCGCAAATTTGGTTAGGTCAGAACGAAGCCTAAACATTAAAACGATCTACGAGTGCAATTCGGCCGCTTACTTAACTTGTTCAATTTTCTTTAATCAATTAAGATACTCGAGCGCTTATTAACTTGTTTAATTTTCTTTCTTCAATCAAATTGTCCGAACAACTACTCAAACTTAATCAATAAGAAAACAAAATGATTGTTGTATTCATGAAGAAGGGAAGGAGGCCACACCCCAACCTCGGAGGAAAAGCAATAAAAGGCGACATCCCGCTCGAAGGAAACAAAATACTAAAAGCCTAAGACATATTGATCTTCGCCTTTAGCACTTTCGGTCGCCACAGGTTGAGTTGCGCTCTCCAGGGCCCTCACCTCGACCCTCGATAAAATTCGACCCTCAAACACTTCACCTTTAAGGTCGAACTCACTAGACGATGTGAACCGTTGTAGAGGACGTGGGCCTGTCGAATGACCTGGAAGAAACTTTGGTTGAGTAGCTCCAAATTCTTATCAATGTTCCTGTCTAGATTTGCCTCGATCGCTCCCTTCTCGGCCTTCAACTCTGAATTCTCAACATACAACACCGAGTTCTTGTTGTCGGCCTCCTCCAGAACCTTCTTCATGCGGGCCATCTCGGTTGTCATCTTCGCGAGCCGCTCAAGCTCGGTCGCCTGACCCTCTACAATCTCTCGCTCGACGTCAGTCCGATCAAGCCTCCCCACGTACTTATTGTTAACCGCGAGAGACTGGTTCAAGTTTCCCGAAGCCTTCGAGAGCTCATGCTTCAATCGAGATATTTCCTCAGCATGGTGGCCCAGGTCTTCAGAACCCAGGCTAGTTAGGGCAAGCGCACAACACATCATCTCTCGATGCTACTCTACAGCAGGTCCTCCAAGGGAACCCTCCAGATGAGTTCTTGGGTTGGCTTCGGAAGGCTAATCTTGACCCTCCTGACAGGTTCTTTAAAGATTATTCATTTCTCAATCCTCAACAGAGCTAAACTAGATTGAACATGCGCCAAACCTAATTCAATTGAAGCTCACCAGTAAAACATGCGTCTACCGGTTTAATCAATACCCACTTTGTTCCATGTGTATACTCCATGGGAATGCTTATCTCATCTCTCTTGAATCATGCGCCCAAGAAATTAATTAGAACAATACGAACTAACTAAGAAACCAAAGTTTAAGATAAGGAAGACTCTCAATCATGCGTT
>Ga0123341_1003157_pt1 | contig 13995 bp, 11 predicted proteins | sample Turbeapinknodule_FD_89959 | JGI IMG/M metagenome (GOLD analysis project Ga0123341, IMG submission 89959) | Root nodule microbial communities of legume samples collected from Mexico - Turtle bean Mexico pink nodule | ecosystem: Host-associated > Plants > Roots > Nodule | place: Mexico: Nepantla... | reverse complement strand
TTCGCCAACGATCAGCGACAGGTATGTGATGGCGACAACGACCGAGCCGACCCCGAGTGCATCGGCTGCGGCCTGTGACAAGCCGTGCGTGCCTAGCCAACCGGCCAGTCGCGCGCCAAGCGTTGCACCCGAGAATGCACCGGACAGTACGCCAACGAGCGTAATGCCGATCTGTACGGTCGACAGAAACCGCCCGGGCTGCTCAGCGAGCCGGATTGCCATGGCGGCCCCGCGGCTTCCCTGATCGGCCATGACTTTGAGACGAGCCGACCGTGAGGAAACGACAGCAAGCTCGGACATGGCGAGGACGCCATTCAAGATGGTGAGAAGAACAACGATTGAAATTTCGAGAAGCAAAAATAGGAACCCTGTAATTTCGAAACTACGCGAAACATAGGCATTCTCCCACAGAACACCAGCGCCAAGCCGGTCGCAACGACTGTTTCTTTCGCTTCTTTCAAGACCGCCAGCATTGCAGGGGATCGGATCACCGCAAAACAGCTAGGAACCATAGCCAGGCACGCTTCGCTTCATCTGCGCCGCGATTTTTGAGCCATCCTTGGCAAGCATCTTTGGCGCCTGCCAAGCCTCCTCCGGCTCGATTGACGCCAACCAGGCCGTGAGCGCATGTTGATCGCCCGCTTCTCCTCAGGCGCCCAGGCGAGCCGAACGTCTCGCCACTGCCCGCCGGAAAACATAGGCACTGACCGGAACAAGGATTGCGACGCAGGCCAGCGCGATCAATAAATGCAAGTGGAGCTGCAGCCGTCCGAGCAATACCTCGACTGCCTGTCCGGCGAGGCATCCAATCGCAGTTATCAGGACGCCCCAAATCAGCGCGGCGATCGCGTTGAGTATGACAAACCTGCGCGTCGAAACCTTCGAGACTCCGATTGCAACGGGGCTGATCGTTCGTATGCCGTAGATGAAACGAAAGGCGAGGATGAAGCCCGTGGGCTGCGCTTCGAGCAGCCGCGTCACTCTCGCAATCGGTTCCGATCCAAGCAGCTTCTGGACGTAGGACCACTTCGTGGCGTAGCGACCGGCTAGAAAGAAGAACTGGTCTGCAGCAAATGATCCGAGGCATGCCGCCATCGCGGCCTGCCAGTACGGAATGAGTTGTCTATGGGCGAAAACTCCGCCCAGGAACCCGGCTGTTTCCCCTTCGGCGGCGGCTCCGAGAAAAACGGCGAGCACGCCGTACTCACCAATCAGCCTCTCCAGCAATGCCTAACCTCCGGCGGTACCACGATGGGCAATCTGCCCTGAATTGCGTCCTGCGGCAACGTCGGCAGGACATCCCAGGGCGGCGGCAAACTGTCTCCCGCGTCACCGGCCAATACTATGCGCGTCAACACAACGACACACTCGCAACGGGCCAGGAATGTGTTAGCCTTGCGTCAGGGCAGCTTAGGGCTAGCGGCCTGGGGGAAGCGCGATGCAGGACAACGCTCCGAATGGCGCCAGAAAACCACCAGTCAAGAGCGGCTGGAGGAAAGCCCCGACCGACGCGGTCGAGCGCCGGATCGTGACCGCACTTTGCTACGATCTCGTCAATTCAACCGAACTCTTCCACCGCATGGACCTGGAAGACTATCGAGAGTTGATATCAGCGTTTCAGACGGCCGCAAACAAATCAATCGTAGCGTATTCCGGGGTAATGCGGGTGGAGGCCGGCGATGGCGGCCTCGCCTTGTTTCCGATCGACCTCGGACCGCGGGATGCCGCCTCCCTTGCTATTCGGGCAGGATTGCAAATCATCGAAACCTGCAGACACGTTGGCGAGGCAGCCGGTCGCGCCGATCTGCAAGTTCGCGTTGGCATTGCCACCTCCATTGCGCTCGTTCAGGGGCTTCAGGTGCAAAGCTGGAGCCAGGAGCCCGTTGTCGGCGTGGCGCTTGCTCTGGCCACCCGTCTTGAGACCATCGCCGCTCCCAACACCGTCTTCGTGTCCGATGAGACCTGCAGGCTGGCGGGACGCTCGCATGCATTCTCGTTCGAGGGCATTTGGAATCTGAAGGGATTCGAAGGGCCGGAAAGAGCATGGCGCGCGCTCGGCCACAAGAACAACGTAGACAGGTTCTATGCGTTCGGAAGGCTCGGTAGCCCCTTCGTGGGTCGCACAGACGAGTTGGACGCACTTTCGACAGCGTGGAAAAGCGTCGTCGCCGGGAACGGTCAGACGATCATCATCGAAGGAGACGCCGGCATCGGCAAATCGCGCCTCCTGCATGAGTTCCGCAGACTGACGCGCGCAGAGCGATCAAAATCCTTCTTCTTCCAATGCGTGCCCGGCGGTTTTCACTCGACGCTCCATCCCTTGGTCAACGGCCTCACCGGCATGCCAGAGACGGGCGGGCAGTCGAAACTGACCGCATCCGCGGTCGCCGGCCGTTTCCGGCGCCACGGCATACGGGAAGACGACGTCATCGAGGTCTTCTCCTATCTGCTCGGAGCCGAAGGGCGCAGCGAAAGCCTCGCGAGCAGCAATCCCAAGTTGATAAGGGAAAGAGCGCGACATGCTATATCTCGGGCGCTAGAGGCTCTCTCCGAGAGCGGGCCAATTCTGTTGGTCGTCGAGGATATTCACTGGATCGACCCGACCTCGCGGGAGTTTCTGATAGAGGCGGCCCGGATCATCCCGAGGCTGCCGCTTCTTCTCGTCGCTACCACGCGCCCTGGGCAGACCGTGGAATGGCCCGAAGACGCCTATCCGTCGCGATTGCCGCTGCAACCTCTCGATCCGAGCGAAACAAGGCGGGCGATCGAGCGCAACTGGCCGCAGCACCGGCAGGCCGAGTTCTCAGAGCTGGTTGAGGCAACGGAGAGAATATCCGGTGGCGTGCCGCTTTTTATCGAGCAGATATGCCAATGGGTGTCGGAGGCCAAGATCGCCGACGTCGCGATGCCGGAGACTGCCTCGACAACACACATCTCGGCATTTGAAGAAATCCTCCAAGCGCGGCTCGGCCAGTTGGGTCCGATCCGGGATGTGGCACGCGCCGGCGCCGTTGCCGGGTCCCGTTTTACCTTGCCACTCCTTCAGAAGTTGCTGCCGGACTATGGCCAGAAGGCGCTTGCGAGCGCGGCAGATACGCTGTGCGATACCGGTTTCGTAACGCGCGTACGAGCTGGCGGGAGCGTTACCTATGGTTTTCGCCACACATTGATCCAGGAGACGATCTACAAGCTGTTGCTGCGGCGGCAGAGCCAAGCCCTTCATCGGCGCCTCTTCGACGCTGTCAGCGAAGACCCCGCGATTGCACCGTGGATCGATGTCGGTTCCCGTGCCGAGCACGCGGAGCGTGCTGGTCTCAAGGAGACGGCCGTGGAACTGTTCATCAAGGCAGGTCAGGAAGCTGCGCGTCGTTCGGCCTTGGTCGAGGCTCGCCATCATCTCGAGCATGCCCTCTCAATCTGCGACGGGCTGGGTATGGTCGACCGGATTGATCGGCTGCGGCTAACGGCCGTAACCGCATTGGGACCAGTCCTTACCGGGGCGGTTGGCCTGAATTCGCCGCCAGCACGAAAGCTCTACGAGGACGGAGTTGAGATCGCCAATCGTCTGCCGCTGGAAGAGAAGTCGCGATGGTTCCCGATCTACTGGGGTTGGTGGCTGACAGGGTCCGATTTTCTGGCGATGCACGAGCGCGCGATGGAAGTGCAGGTCATGTTGGCTGGCGTCCAGGACCCCGAAATACGCTTGCAGATGAAGCATTGCATCTGGGCCATCGACTTCAACCTTGGACGCCACCGAGAAACGCAGAATGCGATCCGGGAAGGGCTCGCTCTCTACGACACACAAAGGGCGACAGAAGCGCGGACCATTTACGGCGGCCACGATGCACGTGTCTGTGGACTGGGGCAACTGGCGCTCTCGCTATGGCTGACAGGCCAAACGCATGAATCGGACCATGCACTTGAGAACATGATCCGGTTCGTGAACGAGATTTCCCACCTCCCGAGCAAGGCACACTCTCTTGACACGGAAGCTGTCTCGGCCTTCTATCGCAATAATTACAAACGCTTGGCAACCGTTGCGGCAGAGATGTCTGAATTTTCCAGACAACACGAAATGCAGTCTTTGGCTGGACTTTCGCTTCTGTTCGGCGGCTGGGCCGAGGCTCACCTTGGAAACCTTGCGGGGGGCTATGAAAGGTTCTGCAAGGGGTTTGATCTCCTAGCGGAACTCGGCGCGGTGATTGACCTGCCGATCTATCTATCGATGCAGGCCGCAATGCTGGGGCTCGACGGCAAGGTCGATCGCGCCATCGAGGTTGCCAGCCAAGCGATCCTCAAAGCAAGAGAAACAGGTCACGCCTATTGGCTCGCCGAGCTGTACCGGGTTCGCGCCATGCTGCGTGCCCGCGCCGGCGCGATGCGGAATCTCGTCATCGAGGATCTGCGTGTTGCCGCAGAGACTGCCCAGATACAGGGAGCAACGGCACTCCAGCAGAAAATTAACCAGTCGATTGCGGACCTTGGCCTTGTTGTCGACCGATGAGCCCACTTACGACATCTCAGAGAACGAACTCCTCGGCGAGTTTGCGGCAGAGGTTACGGCCCACGTTTCCTCATTGCTTACCCAGCACGAGGCGAAGTTCGAACCGGGCAAATACCTGCGCAAGCTCCTGGCAATTTGCAGATATGCGGGAATAACACGCATCGCAGACCTCACCGGCCTCGACCGATTGGGGCTTCCGGCGGCCCAAACGATCCGTCCAAGCGCCCTTTCAGAAGTAACCTCCCTTGGCCGCGGTCGATCCATCACTCATGCTGCAATCGGAGCGATCATGGAGGCGTTTGAGCGCTACCACGCCGAGATGGTTCCGGCCAAGAGCACCGTTCTTGGAAATGCGGATGAGCTCGCCATCCCAGAGGGACTGTTCGACCGTCAGCTTGTCAACAGCACAAACTCGGACTGGCGGCAAACACCAACGCGATGGATCGCAGCCTATGACCTTCGCTCCGGATCGAGGCAGATAGTTCCTCTTGAACTCGTGCACACGCGCTATACTGATCCGCCCCCTGACTTCGATGGGCTGTTCGTGCGCACGACCACCGGCCTTGCATGCCATTCAACATGGCATCAAGCGGCAGCGCACGGTCTCTTCGAGTGCATCGAGCGCGATGCAATTGCCAGAGCGTTCGACACACATGGCTTTTTCGACAGACACCGACTTGCTCCCGAGAGCCTTGGCCCGGCTGTCAATCGCCTGATCGGACTTCTCGCAGAACACGATATATCGGTCGGGTTCTGGCATGCCCCCTCCCCAACCGGAATTGCCGTCGTCTGGTGCCAGACGATTGAAATCGGCGCTGGGCATCCCGTCCTTGCACTGCCGACAGAAGGTTATTCGGCCGGCCAAGACTTCGCAAAGGCGGCGAAAAATGCCTTGTGTGAGGCGTTGGCGACCCGCGCGGGAGCCATATCAGGCGCCCGCGACGATCAGACGACAGGACATTATCATAGGCGTGTTGACGGCCCAGTTGCAAAGGCCCGGCAACTCATTCTCAATCCGGTCTCTTTCACGCAAGTCGTGGAAAACCGTCCCGTTTCCACTCTCCAGGATTTGTTCGACCGCGTTGCAGATGCCGAGCTTGGGCCAGTTTTTGCAGTTCCGCTGGGTTCGAATTCGAACGGCCCTGTTCGCTGTGTCAGGATCTTGATGCCTCGCAGCCGCCCCTTTTCCATCGTGCGCTAGGAGGTCAAGGTGAACGCCACAGATCAAGCCGGTCCGATACTGGTGTTTCTAGGGCCGACGCTGCGACTGCCGGAAGCGCAAACCACGCTTGATGCCATCTACCTTCAGCCGGTGGCGCAAGGCGACATCCTGCTTGCCGCCCATGCATTTCGCCCGAAAGCAATGGTGATCATCGACGGACAGTTCGAAGATCGTCCGTCCGTGCGGCACAAGGAAATCCTATGGGCGCTGGCGCAGGGGATCGTCGTGATCGGAGCCGCGAGCATGGGAGCGCTTCGAGCAGCGGAATTGTGTCCGCACGGAATGATCGGCGTCGGGCTGATCTTCCGGTGGTATAGACGCTGGATGCTGGCCCCAGACGATGCCGTCGCCATCCAATCGGGGCCGGCTGAACTAGGCTTTCCACCCGTGACAGACGCCCTCATCGACGTGCAACGAACGTTCTCCCGTCTAATGCGGCTCGGTCATATAAGCATCGCTCAACGCAATAGCCTTACCGCAACTGCGCGGCGAATGAATTTTCGAGACCGATCCTTTGATAAGATACTTTGCGCGGAAGGTTGGCGGCGGGAAGAAATCAGTAGACTGCGTCATCAACTTGTTCGGCAGAAGAAGATCGACGCATTGCTGGCACTAAAACTTGCGCCCCAACTGGCGGCTGACTTTTTTGGTCGCCGACCAACCGAAACATGGGTTGCAACGAATACTTTCATTCGCGATCTCGAAGCCTCAAATATTGACAGCAATTTAATTACTACTTACTAAATAAACGTAAAGTTGCTTCAACCTTTGCAGCGAGGCCGACATGGATTTACACCCGAATGTTGCGCCCGCCCAAAAGGAGGCCGGAACAGGGACGCGCTTCTGGATTTTTCCTCAGCCTCCCTTCGTCCCGGGCTACGAGCAGCCGGATCGTGTCTGGCTGTCCATTCTTCCAGATGAGATCAATGAGGGGCCGAGCGATGCCCTGATGTATGTGGCGGATCCGCTCTACAGCAAGCAGCCCTATGGCATGTCGCGTTTGCCACCATTCGATGGCGTCAGACGCCCGCCAGTGCCAGCCGGTCCCGACCGGCATTTCGATAGTCTGGATCCCCGATCGCGCCCCTACTTCGGCGTCCACGCCTATGCCTGTGTTCACCGCGTGCTCGACATCTGGCAGAGCTACATTGGCCATCCGATCCGCTGGTTCTTCGATGGGACCCTTCCAAGGCTTGAGATCGTTCCCTTTGTCGAATGGGACAATGCCCAGGCCGGTTACGGCTTTCTCGAACTCGGACGCTCGTATGCCGGCGGCTCCCCAAGGCCCTATGCCCTGAATTTCGATGCGATCGCCCACGAAGTTGGTCATCTCATTATCTTTTCGGAGATTGGCGTCCCAATCGGAGCCTCACGGGAGAGTGATTTCTTCCCTTTCTCCGAGGGGTTTTCCGACTGTGTGTCGCTGATATCCTTTCTCTATTTCGATTCGGCCATCGACCGCCTGCTACGGCGGACAAAGGGTAACCTGCTGCTCTACAACGAGCTCAACCGCTTCGCCGAAACCAGCCCGGAAAGCCAGATTCGCCTGGCGACCAACTTCAGGCGCATGTCGGAAGTCACACGCGAGCCGCACGACCGGTCGCTTCCCTTCATCGGTGCCGTGTTTGACAGCATTGTCGAACTCTATCACCGGAATCTTGTGGCAAACGACTGTGCCGATCTGCGGCTCCTCGACGTGGATCTGCGAGAGCTGACGCTGGACGAATTTGACCGCTTCCGTGAGCTAACGGCCGCATCATTTCGTGCAAAGCCTCTGCTCTTCCAACTGTCGCTGACGCGGGCGCGTGACGACATTGGGCGTGCCCTCGGTGGTGCACTGACGAACCTGGACGCACGGACACTGACATTCGGTCAAGCCGCAATGGCGATCGTTGATGCCGCCGGTGATGCGGCGGCCGACTGTCTGGAAGCAAATTTTGCGTGGCGTGAAATCATTTCTTGAGACAACCCCAAAGGAGAGGACAATGAGCGATTGCTGCGGAAACCCAGGTGTCGGCCACCGGCCGAACCTTCTCGGTGACACGACCTATGAGACCTACAATCCAAGCGAGGTGCGGCTTTATGGTCGACCGGCAACGGACATCACCAGGGCGCCGGAGTTGGAAGCGGCCGATGAAAATGAGCTAAGGTCCATTATCGAGGCCGATCCCGCATACACGAACAACTTTTCGGAACGCAATGATGAGTTCTGGCGCCTGTTTGCCAGGGTAACAGCTGAGGCAAACAGGCGAATAGAGGCCAATAGAGACCTCCTCACACGTTTCATCAACACGAACATGATGGTGTCAATTCGCTTCGACGAGGACCTAGCTTCCCTGCCGATCACATTGAACCTGCCCGGGTCCAACTATGGTGCCGATGGAGCCAACGACATCAGGAGCATCGGCATAATCTACGGCTACGCGTACGAGGGGCATTGTTACAAAATGCCAAAACCACAAATCATGTTGCTGCCGGCGCTGCCGAGAAACATCGTAGGAGATGACTGTGGCTGTGATTGCGGCTACTCGCCGGCCCTTGGCTATGCCGTATGGCAGATGGACAAGCGGCAGCGCGTGGTCGCGCTCGATGTCCGCTCCGACGACCTCAAAACGATCGTGCTTGATGAAAATCTGCCAGGAAATCGATCGCCGCAGGCTTATGGCCAATCGATGTCATTGGCTCCCATGCGCGCCCGGGAGTAAGCAGAACGCACCACATGGCAAGCGAGTTTGATCTGCCACGCCTTTGAAGAACACATTCGGCCGCTGGGCAAGCCCGCGCCGTCCTGCCTTGCAAATGGCCGTGCGAGACGATAATCCCGCTGTCTGCGACATGTGCGACCAAAATCGCGCGTTTCGACGGTGCGGGGGGGGCAAGCGGATGGACGTACAGAAGATCGGCTTCATAGGAACAGGGGCCATTGCCGACGCCATGGTCAGAGGCCTGCTGACCAAGCCTGCCGCCGTCTCGCAGGTGACGATCTCGCCGCGCAACGCCGAGATCGCGCAACGCCTGGCGGCCGACTTTGCCGAAATCACCGTCGCCGCCGACAACCAGGCGGTCATCGACGCGAGCGACATGGTTGTCTTGGCGGTGCGGCCGCAGATTGCACAGGTCGTCCTGAGCGGACTGACGTTCCGAAAGGGACAATCCGTCCTCAGCGTTATCGCGGCGACCGACCGCAAGACGCTTTTCGACTGGATCGGTGCAGATGTTCACCTCGTACAGGCCATTCCGTTGCCCTTCGTCGCCGATCGCGATGGGGTGACCGCCGTCTTCCCGCCGGACCCTCCCGTTGCGGCGCTCTTTTCCGTGCTTGGCACTGCGGTCGAATGCGAGACCAAGGAGGAGTACGACCTTTTGGCCGCCGCCAGCTCGCTGATGTCCACTGTCCTTGGGATCATGGATGTCTCGGCGGCCTGGCTGGAACAGCGCGGCCTCGCCAAAGGCAAGGGGCGCGCCTTTATCGCGCCGCTGTTTGCGAGCCTTTCGCAAACGGCGCTGCGCTCCGACGCCGTTCCGCTCGAAGAGCTCAGCGGCGAATTCGCGACAAAGGGCGGCCTGAACGAACAGGTTCTGTCCGATTTTCACAATAACGGCGGGCGCGATGCCCTGGTCCTGGCGCTTGACCGTGTTCTGGCGAGGATACAAGGCGCCTAGAAGGTCGGAGGCGTACAGGCGCTGATGACCTCGCACGCGACCGGTCCGACGCATCGGAACCGATGCGGTCGGCGGCTTTCGAAATAATAGGCGTCGCCCGGCCCAAGGATCCGGCGCTCGTCGTCGACCGTCACTTCAAGTCGGCCGGAGAGGATGATCCCGCCCTCTTCTCCCTCGTGGACGAGGGGAACCTTGCCAGTGTCTGAGCCTGGCTGGTAGCACTCCTTCAGGATCTGCAGGCTTCGGCCAAACAGACTTTCTCCGACCTGCCGATAAGAGATTGCCCCCTTCCCGATCTCGACGAGTTCTTCGGCTGCATAGAATGCCTTTCGCGGTCGCTCCGGTTCGAACGCGAAGAACTCCGCCAGGCCGATGGGAATGCCATCAAGGATGCGCTTCAGCGCGCCGGCGATTTGCCGAGATAGGCGGCACTGGCAGCGGCGGTCAGCTGCACCGGCGTTCGGCCGCCACAAAGCGACCGTTGCGCATCTCACGCCGGCAAATTGATCGTTGCAAATAAAGTGCATGACCTTAAGATGATTCAGGGGAAGACGTCGCACCGTCAGGCGGGAGAATGTTCGCAGGGCACGACCCCCTCCTGGTCGCGCTTTCGGTGGTGATCGCCATCCTGGGGGGATATACAGGATTCGGGCTTACGGCCCGTGTGCGGGGCACCGGAAGTGCCGACCGCAGACTGTTGCTTGCCTGCGCGGCTTTCTTCCTTGCGGTCGGCGTCTGGACCATGCATTTCGTCGCCATGTTGGCAGCGCCAATCCCGCTCGATGCCACCTATCTTGTCCTGCCAACGGTCGTATCCTTTCTTATCTGCGCCCTTGTCATGGGGATTTCGCTATTCTTCGTCTCACTCGGCGAGCCTTCGAATGCGCGGGTGGTTCTCTCGGCGTTGCTGCTCGGCCTGGGCATCGCATCGATGCACTATGTCGGCATCCATGGTCTTGCCGGCACCTTCCATATCGAGCATCAGCATGCAATGGTTGTGGCTTCCGTCGTGATCGCCGTGTGCGCGGCCTATGGCGGTCTGCGTATCTTTCTCGCCCGGCATGGCGGCATGCGGCTGGCGCTAAGCGCCACGGCGTTCGGAGTCGCCGTCTCCGGCATGCATTTTACGGCCATGTACGGCATGCGCTTCGTTCCCGGAAGTCCCGTCCACCACGCGGCGAACGGACTGGCTGTCTCCCGGGAGGCTTTAGCCCTAATAGTATCGCCTTTGTGCTTTCTGATTATCTTCGGATTTCTGCTGCTCCTCGTACCCGAACCACGGTCCCGCTCGCTGAATTCAGCGCCCGCCAGCCAATCCGATACTATGGATGGTGAGGCGTCGGCGTTTGACCGGACTGGTTTGGGTTCCGCCGACGCGCAGACAGAACAAACGCAGCGCTCCGGTGGACAGCCGAGTGTCGCCCTACAGACGCGGGTGCCTGTCGAGGGCGCCGACGGAACCCGTTTCGTCGAGACCGGACGGATCCGCAGCATAAAGGCAAACGCCCACTATACACTCGTTCACGATGGCAGCCGAGAACGCATGTGTCCATGGGCAATCTCGCAAGCCGAGGCGCGACTCGATCCTGCCACTTTCATGCGCGTCCACCGTAGCCATATCGTGTCCATTCCCCTCGTTTCGTTGATCCGCAAGGAAGGCAATGGTGCCGTGGTCGAGTTAGACGGGGAGGTGCCGCATCTGGTTCCAGTAAGCCGCGTCAAAATTGCCGAACTTAGGGCGCGCCTAGGGTTGGCCAGGCGCGGCGATTCATAATTACGGTGCATAGATTACAATAGCTGACGCAATTCGTGCTGGATGGACCCCATTCTGTGCGATTTCCGACGCTTCGTGCCGCGGTTGGCTTGGCCATCTTGCGAGTATTGGCTGTCAGTAACAGCTTGCCCCCGCAATCTCCTGAGAGTGTTGATCCTCAAGGATCCCCACCGGGAAAGATATGTGGGTAGGATGTGAGCCGTAATTCTTCACGAGCCGCCGGCTGGGGCCGCGGTACCATGCAGCGCTTGGGCATGAGAAGCGATCTCGCGGCAGATCCTTCCCGCCGGGAGGATTGCATGGTTGATCTCGATTTGCTCGATGAGCGGCACGTGTCCATTGTTCAGGAAGCGATTGCGGAAGATCGTATCGGCTTCATCGTCCAGAGCATACATGCCATTGATGATCCGGCCCAGGTTCTATACGGCGAGTGCTTACCTCACCTTACTGACCAAGACGGGATAGAACACGCCGACGCCGTGTTTGTTCCCGCACTGGAGGCTTTGGGAGAAGCGCCGGTCCTGGACCGGCATATGCTCAAGCTTGTCCTGGATGCGCTTGAATCCAATTCTCTGTCGGTTCTGGGATATAGTCTCTCAGGGGACAACATTTCCGATCCTGGGAGTTGGGCTCATATTCGCGACCAGATTGCTGCTCGACCTGAATTGGCCTCGCGACTTGTTCTCAAGTTTACCGGAATTCAGCCCTTTGCCGACGCTGCGCTGGCCATTAATTCACTTTCAGAGGCAAGAGATCTAGGGTGCCTGATTGCGATTGACGACGACCTGTCGTGGACTGGAATCATCTGCGCATTGGCTCGCAAACATTGGCATTCGACCACATTATGCGAGAATGGATGTATCATAATGTGACTGATCAATCTTGAAGTGATCTTGGCTGGATCCGCGAACGGTGTCTGTGCTCACGCAAGACCGGTCCCGGTAGGGACGATGGTTAGGCCACCCCACGTATCTTTCGGACTGCTGATCGGCGATTTTCTGCATGAGTCATGCGGAGAATTCTATGAGCGACAGTGTGAATCAGCCTCGAACCTTTGAGATTTTGACTGCGGAGCCCGTGCGAACACGACGCAAGCCGCGTGACTGGTCGGATGACGAAAAGGCGCGGATCGTCGCCGCGACGCTGCAGCCTGGGGCTCATGTCTCGGCGGTTGCGCGGTCTGAAGGCTTGGATCCCTCGCAGCTTTATGGGTGGCGTCGCAAGGCACTGGCATCGGGAGTTATTGCGCCCCTGACGGAGGGAACGGGCAAGCAGATCAAGTTCGCGCGCGTTGAAACGACAAGCAGCGGCTCGGTGGATATTGTCATTGCAGATACAGTGGTGCGCGTCGGCGGCAATTTTGATCCTGATCACCTGGTGAAGGTTCTGCAGGCGGTACGCAAGGCATGATCGCCTCGGGTGTGGTGGTCTACGTTTCGCAATACGGGCAGCACTTTCATTGTCACCCAATTGCACCGCTCGGCCGCAAACCAGGTCGGTCTATCGGAAGGTTTGTGCCGACGCGCCCGCCAGCCCCCCGCGGCAGGCTACAGCACTAATCGCCGCCCTTATCGGACACCAAATCCGTGCTGCTTTCGTCCCCTGCGGCCCGGCAACCGCCGCGTCGCCACCACCCGACAATGCTCTTTCGTTGGAGGGGCATCATTCAATCCCCATAGAACCTCACGCGCGCCCGCGGCTTAGCCCAACACGTTTTTAGCTCACCGTCGCCGTCGGCCTCAACGCACTCGGCAACGTCGATGTTGGCGACGCCAAGCTAAAAACACTCTGCATTATGGAGATCTCTACATAAGCGGGATGATCGCCCCTATGGCGGAACCAGCCCGCCGATGGTGGCCTATCGGTTTGAAGACAGCAGGGGCGCTGATTGCGTGGCGCGTCATCTCGCCGGATTCAGCGGCATCATGCAGGTGGACAAGAATGCTTTCAAAGAAACCGCCGAAGCTTATTGCAGTTAAACGTGATACGAGCCTGCTCGCCTGGCTCGACACGCTCTGAAATAATGCGAAGGAATTTTGCGTGAAAAGGCCGGCAACCGGCGCGGTCCGCGTGCGTTCCTTCGCATTTTGAGCAACTGATGATTAGTCAAATAATGGAGCGGTGGCCATTATTTGACGAACGGCTTTACGTAGGACGGGTTGATCAGTCTGATCTCATGGCCCAATTTACCGATTTCTCTTCCCCAATAATGGGCGCTGGCGCAGGCTTCCATCGCCACCACGCAGATGGGGAGCTTGGCAAAGAACTCAAGCAACCTTCCACGGCTCAGTTTCTTACGCCAGAGCAACGGTTTCCGGCCAAAGCGGGCAGATACGCTCTTTTCGACCCTTGCCCATAAGCCGAACGCAACTCGGGCTATCGAACCGGATTACGTTCTTTGCCAAATCCAAGCCAATGATGGTAATCTCGTTCATGGACGTCCTCCTTGCTGGTTCTAAACACACCTGCACTTTGGCACATTTGATGCCGTCGGGGGCGTCCACTCCACCGGCTACACGGCCTATACCAATCTCGCCAAGACACGTGCCAAAGCCGGCAGCAATGAAACGATCCAACTCGCAGGGTGTTGGGCGCATCTTCGTCGCAAGTTTTACGACCTTCACATCAGCGGTGTCTCGAAGGCAGCAACGGACACGATCATCGCGATGACCGAGTTGTGGCGCATCGAGGATGAGGCCCGCGGTCGGAATGCCGACAGCCGCTCCACGCTGCGTCAGAAGAAGTCTGTGGCCATCGTCGCCAGCCTCTTCGATCTTTGGGAAAAGGAACTGGGCAAGGTCTCTGGCAAGTCCAAGACCGCCGAAGCGATCC
>Ga0123341_1003154_pt1 | contig 13999 bp, 14 predicted proteins | sample Turbeapinknodule_FD_89959 | JGI IMG/M metagenome (GOLD analysis project Ga0123341, IMG submission 89959) | Root nodule microbial communities of legume samples collected from Mexico - Turtle bean Mexico pink nodule | ecosystem: Host-associated > Plants > Roots > Nodule | place: Mexico: Nepantla... | reverse complement strand
TTTTTATAGTCTGTCATGTCTTAAACTTGTTTTTCTTAAACAAGGTTTGATGAAGAATGAAGAAAAAAAAATATAGTTGAAATAAAATATCTTAATAATTAAACAACCAAAATTTTCAGTCATAAGTTGCACCTAAATATCTTCCTTGTTATGATACTGTACACCCTCAAATTATTTTTTATCATAAACACCCTTAACATTTTATTTTACCATATACAGAATATTTATGGATTAATCTGCAGAAGAAGGTGGTGATCAAAAAACAAAAATCTGCAGAAAAAGGTAGATGGAGCTCTGAGTGAAAATTTGGTCCCTGATTGACATAATGAAAAATAAATTTTGCAGGGACAGAATTTCTTGAGATTCTGACTGATAATATATTAAGAAAGTTGGAAAAACTACATGCAACAGAGGCAGCATCCATCTCAGTAACATCACCAAGTCTACAGCTAGTTTTTTAAACTAATAGCCAAAATGGTTGCAAACTTTAACTGAGAGGCTCCGCAAAACATGGGCATGTGATCAATTATGATGTCTCTCTCTCTCTCTCTGTCTCTGGTACAACTACACAGCATGGCATTATTCTCTCTCTTGGTGTCTCTGTCTCTGTCATAATTTTTCTAACACCATTTTCTTATGAAGCTTTGTATTTGCTTTGGCGAAAGAGTCGCCGCGAAGGTAGGCATTATATATGCAAGCAAACACACCCACGCCAGAGAAATCACTTAGACCTTGGAATGACCTATAGAATCTTTGCATGCATTATTATTATTTTATTTCCAAATCCAATCTCACAGATTACTAAGATGGGTAACAGCCAAAATTCTTAGACTGTGTAATCAGATACTTCATCGAGAACATGGCAAATAATGCTCCTAAATATATACAATACTCCTTTACAAAGTCTAGGGTTCTTCTCTCCACACCTCTCTATATATTAATTCCACTATCTTTTTTCTTTTTATATGTTCTTTCTTCGTATACTTCTTTCATTATATATGTCTCCCCATGTTTTCGAGCAACATTTGGTGCTATACATACTTCCTTCTGTACTTGTTATAAAACACATTTTTTGAAAAAAATAACAGTCTTCTTACTAATTATTATTTGTTTCTATCATCTAGACTTAGTGGTTGATTTATATATTTATCACAACTAAAATTACAATATACATCTTTTTATTGTTGGAATATGTTTTACCTCCTAACATTTAGTATTAATATTAATAAGATGCATTCTGATTTCTGACTATTAATGATATATAAAGAAATTTGACTTCCATGCATTGGTACATCTCAAAATTATCAATATATATATATATATTAGGTTAGAATTCAAGATATTAATCATTCATTTAGTACACGAGAACATGATATTATTTGAAACTTAAAATAATGGGTTTTTTTTTTATAAAAAATTTCACTTATATATTATTTAATGTGTTCGCTTTATTAATGATAGTCAAATTCCAACTGCTATGATAGAACAAAAGCTAGGATCAAATTAATTTCATAGAAATAGTGTGAGTATAAGGAATATAAAAGTGAGAGCCAATCTCTGTACTTTGATAAAAAAGACAAAAGTTTTAGAGCCTACCTAGTGGAAGAGGACAGTAGTTATATTATTGTTTATTATTGGACATAATTAACAAGTCAGTGATACGATGCACACACCATGTTTTACATATATATGTTTTTACTACCTGATTCTTATATCATCTTGTGTTTTGTGAGTTCATAGTTGAGGAATTAAGTTATCACTTTCCTAATATATGCACTTTTTTTCTGAAACAAAACCCGAACATCTACTTAATCCTACTAGCACGGAGTAACTGTATAAATATTAAATATCCACGTGTATAGGCACTATGCCTATGCAGACATTGATCTTGTAGACAACACCTACAAAAGTAGGTTTTATGTTCTTTCATCTTCTTTAGACTGTTCTGCTTAACCGATGTCAATTTTCATGGACGAGAAGATTATATTCAAACCGATTGTTGAATAGTAGGTTACTGTATGTTTCTTTTAATTTATTAATAAAAAAAATTAGAAAGCAGTTATACAGAAAGTTGTGTGGGTGAGTTGATATCAGTTGTCTCTAGCGGTTATACTTCTCCCATGGTGTCAAGGGGGGTGTCAAGGTGCATACATATAAAGTTGGTATCTAAATCTTGGTAGCTAATTAGATATCAATTTATAAATTAATTTATAAATTTTATTAATAATAAAAACTACTTCAGATATCAGTAACTTTTTTAGTCTGTAAAATAATATCGAATTTAGTCAATATAGTGACTAATTATTTTTATCTCTAAAATTGGTTTTTATTTAATGATTTCTTTGTAGTGATACTATTAGAAAACCAAATGAAAGGATAGGGATATCTCAGGGTCACCCTAACAGAAAAGAACTGGTCGAACCTCTTTATTGGAGGTATGGATCTCCATGAGTTACCTATGATCGGGAGAAGATTTACGTGGTATAAACCTAATGGACATGCGAAGTCAAGAATGGATAGGGTCTTTATGTCTTCAGAATGGTAGGATGTATGACCATAATGCAAACTCTATGTCCTAGATAGGACTGTATCTGATCATTGTGTCAGTTTGGTCACACAATCTCAGTATGATTGGGGATCGAGACCCTTTAGATATTTAAATGTTTTTCATACAGATGGGGTTTTAGGGAAGTTGTAGAAAATTGTTGGGTGAAACAAGATAAGCAAGGTAATGAAATATGGATTGTGAAAGAATAGTTGAAACTTCTTAAGAAAGAGATCAGTACTTGGAAAAATGAGGTATTTGACTTGTTACATAGGAAAGTGGAATGTTTGGTTAAGAGAATTAGGGAGTTTGATATAAATGACGAACAAAGGGGTCTAAATGATGAATAAAGAAACTCCTATTTTGCTGACCTGAAGAGTTTTAACTTAAAGTTGAAATGCTATAGAAGAACATAAATCTAGAAGAAAGTGGTTGCAAGATGGTGATCTTAATAACAATATTTTCATAAGAGAATGAAATGGAGGTGTAGTAAAAATATGTTGAAGGAGGTTTATATAGGTTCAAAATGGAGTGAAGAGCCTAGTAAGGTTAAAAAGGAGGTTCTTAGATTTTATAAGGATAGGTTTTCTAGTACAAATGACCTAAAGATAAGATTAGATAATGTTCTGTTTGCCCAATTAATAGTGTTTAAATGAGTCACTAGTTAAATTGTTCTTTATGGAAGAAATTAAAGAGGTTGTGTGGGATTGTGATAGTAACAAAAGTCTTGGACTAGATGGTTTTAACTTCAATTTTTTTAAAGAATTATGGGATCTTATTAAGCAGGACTTGTCTAGGGTTGTCATGAGTTTCCACAAGTTTGGAAAATGACCTAAAGGTTGTAATGCATCTTTTATTACCCTCATTCCGAAAGTGTCTAACCCCTTAGAGCTACATGAATATAGATCAATTTCTCTTGTGGGTAGTCTGTATAGAATCATAGCTAAAATCCTTTCTAAAAGGTTGCAGAAATTCATTAACAATCTCATATATGAAGAAAAATCTACTTTTATTCATTAACAATCTCATAACTGAGGTCCTAGATGACGTTAGAAAGAGGAAAGGAAAATGCATTATTATTAAGGCTGATTTTGAGAAAGCCTATGATTATGTATATTGTGAGTTTTTATACTATATGCTTCAAAGAATGAGTTTTTGTGTCAAATGGGTAGCTTGGATTAAGGATTGTCTTGAGTCCTCAACTAATTATGATCATTGTGCTTTGGTTCTCAAGAACACATTAATTGATTGGGGGGCGATGTCATTTAGAACTTTTGTATATTTGTGAAAATTACAAGGACTTTTATGTTTTTATCAAAGAAAAATGGAATTCATATAAACTAGAAGGAAATGCTATTTGAGAGTTGAAGGAAAAACTTAAGTGTATGAAGATGGATCTTAGAATATGGAATAAGAATACTTTTGAGGATATTAATAAAACTAAAGATAACCTTGTGACTTCAATTAGAGAGTTAGATAAAAGAGATGAAGAGGATAATCTAGATCAGGAAAATAGAGAACTCTGGATAAAATTGTTCCTGACTTACATAGACTGAAATTAAACAATATGTTTTTTTAGAGGGAATGAGCCCTTTTTATAGTGTTATTGTAGCCAACAAAGTTACTGATGAGGCGAAAAGAAAAAGTAAGGGATGCATCACTGGAAAGTAGACTTCAAAAAAGCTTACGATTCAGTTGAGTGGGATTTTACATGCTGGAGAGATTAGGTTTTGCCAATTCTTGGATAAGATGGATTAGAAATTGTTTGGAAACATCCCATGTATATATTATGTTAATGGCGGTCCCAGTGGAGAATTTTAAATGGAAAATGGACTAAGATAAGGAAATCCATTGACCCTTTTTTATTTCTTATCATTGGGTAAGGGCTAATAGGTGTGGTGAGATAAGCTGAGAGAAAAGGTATGCTCGAATGGATTAGGGTGGGTTTAGAAGAAATACATATTAATATGCTTCAATTTATGGATGACACTCTATTCTTTTGTAAACCAAGTTTAGAAATATTGTGGTTCTTAAAGCATTCTCAGATGCTTTGAATTAGCATCTTGATTGAAAATTAATTTCCATATAAATCAAATATTGGAGGAATAGGAATTCAAGCATCTTCCTTGTCTAGATAGGAAGAAATTATGATATACAGGATCATGCTTCTCCCTTTCACATACCTAGGGGGAAATCATAGATTGAAAGGCTTCTATAAAGGAATGGTAGAAAAAAAAAACGTATCTTTAAATGGAAAGCTAAACATATTTCCTTCGCAAGTAGAATCATCCTTATAAAATATGTTCCCTATGCGTTACCAATTTTTTCCTATCCATTTTCAGAATGGCAGTATCGATCTGGAATCAAATTATTATAGTTTAGAGATATTTTTTGTGGGATGACGTCATGAAGGGAGGAAAATTGCATGGGTTAGCTAGAAAACAATCTGTAAGAGGAAACAATAAGGGGGTCTAGGGGTTAAGAATCTTAAGACGTTCAACACTGCTTTATTAGTAAAGTGGGCCTGGACATTGGGAAGGGAAGACAACAAAGGGATGTGGGCAAACATTATTAGGTCTAAATACGAACCATGGAGAGTTTTATTTGAGGATACAAAGAGTAAATTTGATTCCCTATGATGGAGAGACATAAAGAAATTATTTATTTCCCAAATCTTGGTTCTTGGAAAATATTGCTTGGATATTTGGAAACGGGAATAGAATTATGTTTTGGGAAGATATTTGGATAGGCAAACTACCTTGAAAGATAGGTTCCTGAGACTATATGCCAAGTCAAACCAAAAGGGTATGTTCATAGGTCAATTAGGTGTTTGGAAAGAGGTTACATGGTGTTGGAGACTGAGTTGGAGAAGACCTTGGTTTGTCTGGGAGGAAACTTTGGTGAGTTAAATGGTACACCTTATTAACGAAAAACATTTGTATTATGATAAAAAAGGACGAATTGGTATGGAAAGATATGAATTTAGGGAATTACACTATTAAATCTTCATATAAGATCCTGTCAAATTTTCAAATGGAAGAGGAATTTGAGGTATATATCAAACTTTGGAAATCCAAAGCTTTACCTTCTGCCACTGTTTTTTGTTGGCGTGTTTTTCAAGATAAAATTGCAGCAATCCGGAACCTTCTTCATAAAAATATTCGTATTCAAAAGTTAAATTGTGTTATGTGTGATAGGGAGTTAGAGAATTCAGATAATTTATTCTTTAGATGCTTAAAAGTTGTGAAAATTTAGAGCCAATTGGTTTAGATTTGTAATCACAAATCATGGTACTGCAATATTACACTTTTGTGGGTTTGATTTTGTGAGTTTTAATGAGAACAAAAATGATATATTGAAAATTATTTTGATAGCCACAGTTTGGAATATTTGAACTATGAGAAACAATATCATTTTTATAATAAAATTCCATATGAGCAACAAGTATTCATGATGGTGCAATTAAAATCTTGGAGGTGGATAATTGGTAAATTCCTAATGGCACTTTTCTTTTATTCTGACTGGTGTTTAAACCCTGTCATGTACATTCAATTGCTAAGCTAAACATTAGGCTTTTTATTCCTAATAAAAGTTTTCGTTGTAGCTCGTTAGGGATCAATGTCTTTTGCATACCACAATGGTAATATTGGTTTCAAGAAGAATATACTCGAAGCAAAATTCAAATATGAAGTACGGACTGCATTAAGGGCAAAATATAAGTCATGAGACTTCTTTTACGAACATCTTTTGGCAGCTATCGCTATTAGATACACAAGCCTAAGGAATGTTTTTTTCTTTCTTAGAGCTAGTAGAGCTTTGGCAAGGGTCTATTGTTTTGTTTAATTTGAAATGTATAAGCTCATATTCACAGTTGTTCTTCATAGAATTAGCTGCTATATATATTTGTTTTTTTTATCATCAATAAATAATATATACTTGTGAACCACTTCATAGGTGATCCAACCCATATACAAAGGAACAAAAAACAACCTAACAACACAACACCATACAACTACTAAAAAATGAACCTAGCCAAAAACAACTGCCGAAAACAAACTAAAGCGAAGAAAGATAGACCAAAGGATTATGACACCAATCAGAAAAAGAAAAACAAGCAGAGAGGAATTTAGAAGTGATCCAAGACCAAACCTTCAATTAAGCCAAAGAAAAGATCTTATAATAATCCAAAACTTCACGTTTAAAAATAATCTTATTCCTATGACTCAAAATCTCACTAACCACCACAATCCAAATATTCCCCATCTCTAAGTTGACCGACTCAAGAGCATTACACAACCTGAATTGCAAAAAGTGAGAGTAAGCGTGAATGGGGGGCAACTGACAAGATGCTTAACAACATAAAACAAAGATTCCACACCAACTAGATTATTCTAAAGTAAAAAAACAAATGATTTAACTCCTCCTCTTTTACCCCACAAAAGCAGCAAAAAACGCTTCCGACCGCAATCCCGCATCTATGTAAATTATCCTTAGTAGCAAGCTTATTTTTCAGCACCCTCCAAGTGGTAACCTGAGTTGAAGACAAAGCTTTAATTCTCCTAAACAATTTAAACATCCTCGACCAGTCCCCCACATGAACACCTCTTAGAATACCGTAAGCTGAATTTATTGAGAACTATAGAGACTTATCGTATTTCCAAACTCACCTATCAACTTTCTCCAAGACAGGGCACGATTCGTGCACTACCTCGAGAAGTTGTCTAACCTAGACCTTCTTCTGATAAAAAAGTCTCATTTTCCACGCCAAAGACCACTCTTTTCTCGACATAAAGAGAAAAAAGTCTTGGGAACTTATTCTTCAAGGAATCATTACCTACCCATCGGTCCTCCCAGAATTTGATAGACTTCCAATTGCCAACTTCCCACTTTAAGCAGTCTCCGAAGTTACTACCCCTTTTCTCCAGCTTCTAGGTCATCTTCAAACCTTTCCACCAAAGGGAAGCATTGTATATACACCTGTCCTTCTTCAGATTTCTCCAACCTCCATATTTGGACTCTAAAACCTCCTTCCACAAACCTCCCTCATTATACCCCAACCGCCAAATCTATTTACCCAATAAAGCCATGTTGAAATCCTTAATGTTAACTACTCCAAGCCCACCACCGTCTCGGGACTCACAAACCTTTTCCTAAGAAATCTAAGCAATCTTCCTCCCTTCAGAACCCCATCCCACAGAAAGTTCCTTTGAATACGCACAATCTTTTTTCATTACAACAGCAAGCAACATAAACATTGACATGTAAAACAACGGAATAGACCAAAACTGACTTGATGAGACAAATCCTTCCATTCATAGACAAATTTCTACCTTTCCATCTTCCCAATCTGGATTTGATTCTAGCCACCACTCCATCCCAAAACGCTTCCCTCTTGTGACACCCCTCAATAGGCAACCCTACATATTTGAAAAGGACTTTCATTACCTTGCAATTAAGAATAGTCGCAAAACCCTGGATAGAAAACGCATCAACCCCCACCCACCAATACTTATTTTCAAGAAATTCACCTTCAAACCGAAGCCAACTTAAAACAATTTAACATTGCCTTAATGTTGAACACACTTTTAGAACTCGCATGGCAAAAAAACAAAGTGTCATCTGGATATTGAGGCATATTAACTCTAACCTTCTTACTCTCGATCTCCAAACTGTTTACCACTCCAAGCTCGTCAATATTCCTAGAGACTCCTACTGGACTTTCACCCACAATAAGAAACAAGAAAGGAGTGAGAGGATCACCTTGTCTCAAACCCTTCAATGGAGAAAATTCCTTGGTCGGGCTCCCATTAACAAGAATGGATACCGAAGAAGATTCAAGACAAGCTTTAATCCAAAGGATCCACTTATCACACAATCCAAGCCTTCCTAACATGTAATAGATAAAATCTCACTTCACAGAGTTGTAAGCCTTCTCGTAATCAATCTTGAAGAAAACGTCGCTCTTCTTCGTCCTCTTAGCCTCCTCAAGCACCTCATTGGCCGATTGTCTAAAATCAACGACCTTACGTAACACCTTTTTCAACCTAAGAGAAAGTAGTTTTAATGTAATATTGTATATACATACGACTAGAGAAATGGGTATGAAATCATCAAGCGGTTGTGGGTTATCAGACTTGGGAACCAAACATATAAAGGAAGCATTTTACCCCATAAGCCAAGAACCAGAGACAACAAAATCCTTTACAACCAATCAAATGTCCTTCTTACTCAACTCCTAACTATGTTTAATGAAACTAAAATTAAAACCATCTAAACTAGGGCTTTTCGAACTATCACAACTCCAAACCGCATTCTTAACTTTCTCTTCAGAAAATATGCCAACCAACATCTCATTATCTGAATCAGAGATAAAGTTAAAAAATAAGTTGTCCAACCTAACCTGAGGCCCAATAGTTCCTTCAAATCTATTATTGAAAAAATCCTTGACTTTTTCCTTCACCACATCCTTGTCATCACACCAGTAGCCGTTAATGAACATACCATTAAAGCTATTCCTTACCTTCTCCATGCAACAATCAAATGGAAGTATTTAGTATTTAGACAACCTTGTTGCAGCCACTTGCGACGAGCTTTCAGAAAATACACAGCTTCTTGCTTAAACAAATTCTTGTTTTGTTCTTCCAACAGAAACCTCCTCTCCTCCTTACCTACCTCATCAAAAGCGCCTTCATCATCCTGAACGTCCAAAGTCTGAATCTTCTTTTTGAAATCCTCCCAAAGACTATTGACATTCCCAAAGATGTCTCGATTCCAGGCTTTTAAATCCTACTTTAACCTTTTCAATTTTTCCTTAAAAGTTAACAACCCTCTTCCAACCACATCGTAATTGGTTCATTTGTCACGCACGAATTCATTGAACCTGTCGTCTTTCTGCCAAATGTCCAGGCCTCTAAATGATTTTGGTCCCCAATCAGAACACTTGTCTTTAAGTACCAAGGCACAATGATCTAACACCGATCTACTAGAAACAAATTGTTTACTATTTGGCCAAATTTCCAACCAATCCTTGGAAACCAAGACCCTATCAATTATGCTTTTCATAGAACCATTTTGTTTATACCAAATAACTTTCATGCCAATCATTGGGATATCCATCAGCTCTGACCTTTCAATAAAATTATTAAACTCCCAAATTTCTTTGCTACAATGACACAAAAACATAACTTCTTCTCTCCTCCTTCCTCCTAATAGCATTAAAGTCCTCAACTACACACCATACCTTGTTCGGATGATTCACCCTTACTTCACAAATTTCATCCAGAATTAAATTTTTTTCCCCTCAACGTCCTTGGGCAATAGGCATTCACAATTGTAACCTGTACTCCACTACCAACCTTCCAACCCCCTTCAATTACAGAAAAATTATTGCCGTTAAAGGACCTCAACAATTGAAAAAACTCTTTCTTCACATCGTAATTAACTCACCAACGTTGTTACTCGCTCCATTTTCAACCCAATCGATATCGTTAGAGCCCCACAAAAGAAAACAATTCCCCTCACCAACCTCAGAAAACTTTGTCTCTTGCAAACAAACCATACCTACTTGTTCCAAACAGATTAACTCTCTTAAATACCTTCTTTTAACACTTCCTCCTAACGCCCTTATATTCAGACTAATTATCTTCATCATCAGAAACACTGACCTCCTTCCTTCTACTAGTATCCCCGGCTTCGAAAGCTTGTAAGGAACGAAGAACCATGTCTTCCTCACCGTCAAACGAAAAGCCCAACTCCTTCCCACAATTCCAGATTTTTCAAGCTTTAGACACATAATTTTTCATCCAGAACAACCCCTGTAACAATTTCTTACAACACTTTCAAAGATGAAATGACTAGTATTCTCTTACCTCAATTCCACCGAAGAAACGGGTTGGATGTCCCTTCCTACCGAGGACACAATAATCGTACCCGGAAAAGGTTTGAGATTAAGACCAGCCAAACCAACACTGCTACCCAACTTTTTGGTGTCTAAAAGAACCTGGAGCTTACCCGAAGAAAACTCCCTCTCGCACCGAACCACCGTCTTGACTATATGTGTCACCCCTAGTTGGCCCCTCCTGACTCTTAGACATCACCTTAGTTACTGCATTACCTAACTCCTTCCTTTCCCATGCACCATCTTGACTTCCCAAGGAATAATTAATAACATTGTCTGAATGATTATTTGCGCCCCTTGCACTTCCGTCCACCATTGTTGGAAATTGCGACATCTCCTTCCCACCCATTGCGCTGCCCCTCCACCAAAATCAAAGCCATCCGAGACGTAAAAATAATCTTCGACGCTACCATCCAACCACGCCTTAGATTCCCCCTCCGAAGCACCACCCCACCTGCTGTGAGAACACCCTACCTGAATGACTATCGCACTGCTTTCTTCTTCAAAAATACCTAACATAAGGTATAATTAATTCTCGCATCTTTAACCAGGCTTACCTTTACTCCAACCGGGATTCTGATACGTAATGTAGCAAATTCTAAAACCTCACGTGAAGCAATTTCTTCGTCTACCTCAATGAGCGTTCCAACCAGAGACCCTATAAGCTCAAAACACTAGTTGCTCCAAAAATTCAGAGGGATTCCTCTACAGTGAACCCACACATATTTTTCCACTACCTCAAAAGACTTAGACCAGGGAACAATCGAAAATGCCATCCAACCATTCTTTGTTTTCTTCTATAAGCTTCTAAAGGGAATCCTCCACTTCACTTGATTTTTTTTTATCAGCAAAGAATTAAGTAAATTAAAGGGAATACTTCAGGGGTATTCCAACCCTTATACAAACACCCACATTTAATCTAATGGCTAAAAAACAGAGACTACAAAATGCAACAAAAACCTATATAATAACTAGTCCTTCCACTTCACTTGATAATAAAACAAACTTCTCACCGATGTATCTAAGTCGCACGAAGTTAAAACCTCCCATAAAAAAGCTCTTCTACACTACCTTTACGTTGGAAGCTTTAGATAAACTCTCGACGAAGCTGCATTCCAACCACTTTGGGACCTCTGACTTGAAATTGAAAGAAGACGTATTAATATCCGAAGCCGCATCCTCCTGGGAGGCAATCGCACCCTCATTTTTTACCACTTGTGCAAAGCTTGCACTCCCACTCTTCATCGTCGCGACACCAGAAACTTGTTGCACCTTTTGGTTCCAGGTTTTCTGAGAGGCAATCCGTCTCTTCCTGGATAACCACTCTTTCTTTTGTGGTTCCCTCTAACCACACTTCGGTTTATTAACTTGCAACTTCCAATACCCAATCCAAACTGAGCCGAGTTTTCTTTCTAGTACCTCCACATCCCTTACACCATGGATCCTTACGAACCCAAAGCGTTTGATTCTAACGTCTAACCTTCTAGGGATAAAGACGTCAAGCACTCTGCCCCACCTTTGAAATACTTTCCGAAGGTTCTTTTCCGCATACTCGGGTGGAAAATTAGTGAAGAAAAACGAAGAATCCATCATGGTCTTTACTCACTTTTCCTTACCAGAAAATGCTCTCTCTCCCTCGTCGGAAAACCCTTTCTCCTTCTCTCTCTATGTGCTTGCATGTAAATTGTAAGAGTTACTGTATATATCTTTGTTTCTTGTTATGGTTTAAATCTGTCTTTTTGTATGCATGTAAGAACTATCAGGTCTAAGTAGAATGTGTGAGATGAACTGTTTTGACTGGTCATAAAATATTTTTTTATGTAATAGAGTTGAAGTATTCCTCAAATATTTATATTTATTATATTCTTTCTTGTGTCAATAAAAAAAGAAAAAACATATTCTTTTGTATGAATTGGAGTAACACAAGTATTTCCATTTAATCTTTTGCTAAAAAAAGAAAAATCTCACCTACCTATGATTCCGATAAGAATCCACAATACATTATCTATGAGAAACAAAAATGTAAAACGAAAAGAATACTATCGTAGACAAGGAAAAGAAAATGACTTGACTACTAATTGGAAATATAAAATGTATATGTATAAAGTGACTGAAATAGACGTAGGAAATTGAAAGAATTATATATAGAAAAGAAATAATAAAATTAGGTGGTATAGACCTTTGGTAACGGGCAAAAGATGTTTATGATATAATAAAAGGAGTAATTCTGAGAAAGATTCTTTGCTTCTCTGCAAGTGTTCCTAAAATATGCAACATGTCAACTCCCATGCACACAGAAAATGACAAAGAAGAAAGTGTTGTATAAGCCGGTACGTAGAGCTACGAGAATTCTCCCATTTTTCCATTTGAATCCGCACGAGAACCCATTTCTTCTCTCCTGCGTATGGCTTTCCCAATCCAATCGCTTTGTTTAATCCTTCGAATATTTGTCTTCATTCAGTTTTTTCTCTCCCTCTCTCTCCTCCAATACACGTAAAACTGTGTTCATACTAATCTATAGTCAAAATTGGGTGTCTTGTAGCCAAAACCTAATCCTTGAAAATGATTCCTCATTGGGACCTACACTCTGCGCTGCAAGCAATTAAATAAATAAATATTTAGTCTCCATGATCTCATGACAAGTGGCTTAAATTCTCCCTAAGAGCCTCTACAAAAGTAAATCCTTGGACAATAAGGAAAACAATCCATAAATGAGACAATGAGAGGGAATATCAAATATATGACACAACTATTGTATTTACCATGCATGCATCATCTTGTATTTTACTTTCCCTGTCTTTTTTCCCGAATCTGTTCTCAATATTTTTAAATATATGAATTTTCAGGTTTTCAAAATCACATGCACGTATTTTACTTTGCATATAGACAGGGAGAGAGAGAGAGAGAGTTTTGTCTTGTAAACTTTAGGTTTTACAAGCTAAGTCTGTAGTATTCTGCAGCTAAGATAAAAGTTTAGTTACATTTTTGGTAAACAACTTATAATTCGGATTATACAATAAGTATAAGTATTGAAATATCCCTTAAATACCTCAAAGGTATAATTCCTAAATTCATAGAAGGGTTAAAAGAAAGATGAGTAAGATTCAAATATGGGACCATTAGATGTGATATCGAATTTAATCAATTCCTTGAAGTTGATAAAGGAGTGATTAGAATGTAGCGAAAGGAAATCATCCAATGTATAATAGTTCATCATTATCCACAACTGATATTGAAACAATTTTAGTTGATTTTCATGTATCATTCACATGGATGAAATATACAACTATTTATGTCACCAAAAAAAGTTCTTAGCAGAAGGATTTATATATTTATACATCTTCTCGGACATACAAGCATTCAAAGTTAGTTTTCGAGATAAAAGAAACATATAGGACAAACACTTTTGCCCCTACCTTTGTTTACCCCTATGATTGCCAATGTCTCCTTAATTAATTAGTTAAGACATACTGACATTAACTTTTCGAGGTTATAGATCATATATATTTGACTATTTACACTTTGGGATTTGGAGTTTATTTTTATATATATATATA
>Ga0123341_1003153_pt1 | contig 13999 bp, 7 predicted proteins | sample Turbeapinknodule_FD_89959 | JGI IMG/M metagenome (GOLD analysis project Ga0123341, IMG submission 89959) | Root nodule microbial communities of legume samples collected from Mexico - Turtle bean Mexico pink nodule | ecosystem: Host-associated > Plants > Roots > Nodule | place: Mexico: Nepantla... | reverse complement strand
TTACATATAATAATAACATAGGTAGTGTTTTACAAGATGATGAAACAGTGTTTCAAACACAAGTATTTTTACAGCTAGTAAGGTAAAAAATTATGAATGAAGCATGAAGAGTTTAGGTCTGTAATGTGAAGCAGGATTTGTTTTGTCTTTGGATGTTTAAAGAGGTAATAATAATGGGGCAAAGAAGAAGAGTATGAAGAACATGAGATAAATAAAGTAATAAGACCCACTCATAATATGCTTAATGTTTGATATTGATGTGTGCCAAGCATTGTTGAAGAAAAACAATATAATAAAACATTGTCGGTGGATTCATGGATTTTTGATGTACTGCCAAGCTAAGCTAAGGTTGACACTTTATTACACCAACTCTTCTCTCTCTATCTCTCTGTACAGCCTAAGCTTAAGCTTATCCCTCCCCCACCCCACTTGTTGCCTCTCACCTATGTTATAGGCAGAAGGGTGAGAGAAAAAAGAAACACAAACAGCAAGCATCAAGAGAAGTTAGAGAGAGAAAGTTGAGTGAGTTTAGAGAGATATTGATAGGAAGAAGATGATGAACGGGGATTCTCGCGGTGCTCTTGAGGCACAGTACATAAGGAGGCATCACAGACATGAACCAAGGGAAAACCAGTGCACTTCTGCTCTTGTTAAACACATCAAAGCCCCTGTTCACCTTGTTAGTTAGCCTTTTCCACCTTTCCTTGTTGGACGGATTGTGTTGTAAATTGGGTGTGTTTGGTTGGTAGGTCTGATTTGCTTGATGGGGTGGGATGAGTTTCTTTCCTTTTTCTTTCTTCTTTTTTCTTTTTCTTTTTTGGAGATCTGTGAAGTTGTGCTTGTTTTGGGATGTTTTCTCTGAGTTTCTAATTTTGTATACTTATCTGGGTGTGTTTTCTTTTCTTTTTGTCTTTTTTCTTGCAGATGGGTGTTTAACTGGTTGTTCTAGATTTTGGGTTTGTCAAAGTTGGATTTTCAGTCCTGGAGTTGCTGGTTTTTCTTTTGGGTTTTGACAAGATTTTAAATTGCAGTTCAAGTTGCATATGATCACAATTGCAGTTGCGATGAGTTGTAGCCTCTTCAAAAACTGACTGTGGTCAAGATGCAATTGCAGTTGTGATGCAGTTGCAGTGACTCCTGCAAGAAGTTACTGCCATGCAGTGATTTAAAAAAAAAATTAAGTTGCAGCCAAAATTGAAGTTTTCTAAAACCCTTTATTTTGGTTATGAAATAAGCTTTTGTGAAGGGTATTTTCATTTTACTGGGAGGTTTTCCTTGAGTTTTATCTGTCATACTAATTTAATTGATTTTTGTTTTGTTTTGAGCATTTCTTTGTCAAGTCTTCTATGAGTTGGATTTTTCAGCTCATGAGATGTGAGTTTTTTGTTTGATTTTGGCAAGATTTTGAAAACAGTTTGTCACCATCTTTGCTGTTGTGAAAAATATGACCAATGCTGCAGCAATTGCATTGGGTGATGGAGTTGCAGTGATTTCAAGAATCTTGATGCTGTGGCATAGACTGGAATTATAGTTGCATGTGGTTGCCATATCTCAAAAATCTTGATGCAGTGACATCATTGTAGTTGCATGTGGTTGCAATATCTCCAAAAACCTTGATGCTGCAGTATTGATCATAATTGCAGTCGAGATGTGGCCGAATTTGTAGTGTTTTTAAAACCTTCTATTTTGGTTGTAAAATCAGTTTTTGGTGAAGGGTAATCTTCCTCAAATCTGGTCTTGGTTGAGTTTTTCCAATCATGTTTAATTTTTGAAGATTGTGTCTTTTTTAGTGTGTGTGGATTTGTTTGTCAAGGTTTACAGAACAATTGGATTTTTCATCTCATGACGCTAGTTTTAAATTGTAGTTGCTGGTGCTGCTTTGTCACCTTCCTTGTTGTGGAAAATTGTGGACAACTAATTTTGCTGCTTCCGAAATTGTAACGATGATGCTGTTGTGGTGAATTAAAAAATTCTGGTTGGGATCCAAAATAACTCCAAAAACCTTGACACTGCAGTGTCAGCCGCAATTTCAGTCACAATGCTGTTGTAGTGACTCCAAAAGCCATGACACCAGTGCTGAAATTGCGGCTATTTAAAACCTTGTGTTTTGGATAAGCCTTTTGGGAGAAGGGTAGTCATCATTTTATTAGGAGGTTCTGTTTGAGGTTTTTCTGTCACTTTATTTCTGAAGATAAAAAAACACAGTAACCTAATTGGAGGTTTTTCTTTTGTGTGAGTGGATTTGTTTGTCAAGTTTTGCGAATGGTTAATAGAGGGTGTAAGTGGAAAAAGAAGGAAATTTGAAAATTTTGGATTGTGAATTTTACTCAGCAGCTGAAGAGAGATCTTTGCCCTTTAATTCTTTGTTTTTTTGCAGACTTGTTTTCAGTTCATCAAGTAATGTGTAACATTCTTAACTTTTACCAGATTATCAACCAATTTAATTCTTTTTATGGACTTCTGATGAAGGTTCAGTGTGATGAAATGTATCTGTGATGGCATGTTTTGTTATTTGGTGGATTTTAGCGGAAAAAAAATATTGACTGACTTGGTTCTTTGATTCCCTTCTCAGGTGTGGTCGCTGGTTAGAAGATTTGATCAACCCCAGAAATATAAGCCATTTGTTAGCAGATGTATCATGCAAGGGGACCTTGGCATTGGAAGTGTCAGAGAAGTGAATGTCAAATCTGGGCTTCCAGCCACAACAAGTACTGAGAGGTTGGAACAACTTGATGATGAGGAGCACATTCTTGGCATCAGGATTGTTGGAGGTGACCATAGGCTGAGGGTATGATCCTTTTTTGTTCCTTAATTTCTTTTTCTTTTGAGTAATGAACTGGGTAGTATAATTTTTGAGGATCCCACTTTTTTCTTTAATAATTATATATATTTTTTCTATATGAAAAACAAGTCTTTGACAAGTTCTCCTGTCATGTAAGAAAATAGTTGAAAGAATTGTGATTCCAGAGTCTCCTGTTTGTTCTGTGTATTCACTCTGTTTATGGTATATTTTTTAATCATTTCAGCCTTGTTTACCCAGTTTAACTTGCAGTTCTTTAATCAAAAGGAATATTTCATTGTGATAATTTTGGCCAGTTTTAGTCTCTGAGATGTAAGCAATGGTTACCAAGATGAAATGCCATTATTTGTTTGAGTTTGGATGATGTGCACTCAGGAGAAGCTAAACAATTAAGTTTGTCACTTCATTTCCTATGCTGTTATGTTGACACTAAGAGATGAATATGGTAGCTATATTACCAGTTGTAATAATCATGTTATGTGGAATTTGCAGAACTATTCTTCCATAATAACAGTTCATCCTGAGGTGATTGAGGGGAGACCTGGAACAATGGTGATTGAATCATTTGTGGTGGATGTGCCTGATGGGAACACCAAGGATGAAACTTGTTACTTTGTGGAGGCTTTGATCAGGTGCAACCTAAGCTCTCTGGCTGATGTCTCAGAGAGGATGGCAGTCCAAGGCCGAACCGATCCCATCAACCATTAAGCATGTCTAGGGGAGAATGAAGTTGGTTCATGGATCCATTGCTCTCTGATCCTAGTTCCAGTGTGAACATGGTTGGAGTATTCCTTCCATGTTCTCAGAAGTTTTGGAAGTTTTTTCCTCTGTATCTTGGATACAATTCCCTTACCATCCCTCAAAAGTTTTGTAAGAAGAGATTCTGGGCCTCATGAGCAGATGGGGATGGGTGGGGAAACTTTTTTACCTGCTCTTTTCTTCCTGGATTTTGTGAATGGTGGTTTGTTGCTACAGTTGTCTGTAAATATTTTTGTTGGGACCAAACCAGTTTCTGCAGTCTTTCAATTTCATGTTTAGTTGCAACTTTTGCCAGATTTCTGTGCTGGCACAAGAGAATTCCAAATAGTGGATACTGCCTTGTTATTTTCTTCCAAGTAGTGTAGCTTTTGTAAGTTATCTTTTCCACCTTCTCCCTGTTCAGGACTCTGTTTTGACAATCAATCAAGTCGTTTGTGCTTCTTGCTCTCTCTCGGTATCATGTATCCTTACTTTGAGGACCTTCTAAAATAACCTTTAGGGTCATGCACCTTGCTTTGAGCAACTTCAAAGATCTACTGTTTATTCATTGCAAGTGCTTTCCAATTCAACTTAAAATTTGCACTTTATGGGCTAGAAAAATGCTATTTATAAGAAAAAGGGTTTAAAGCAATAGGTGGATCAAGTAGGCTTCTCTAATCTTACATGAGCATACAGGGCACGCATAAAAAGGATTAAAGAGTTGAAATAAAATTCAATCATATCTGAAAACTGTGGAGAAAAATGATTGAATTTTGCAAGGAAATGAATTCTGTTGGTACTTTTTTCTCATGTTTGCATGTATTGGTACAATTATTTATGAATGTCACTTTCTTCATGAGATGATATAGCATTAAATACCCTGTGAAGTTTAACTGAATCACATTTATAAGTGTTGTGCCTGAACCTTGAGGATGAGGTAAGACACAACCAATCAATACTCTAGATGTTTTCTGTTGGGTAGGGAGGGGGTGGAGGAATTTAGGAAGGTATTTTAATGCTGAAGTCACTGTTTATGGTGGTGAAGTAACAGTGGTTAATAGCAGTAGATTGCATAATTGATGTGGCTTTAGTAGAAAAAGAGAGAGCAGAATAGTTGTGAATTTCATAACCACTTATGGAAGATAGGGTGTTGTATTGAGCTAAGAGACAAATTCTGCAGATTAAAGTGTCATAGAAGTAGTTGGCAAAAGCATTAATCCATGGTTAACTGCTAGTATAACTGTACAACTCAATCTATTTATCTATTTGTAGCATAAAAGACACAAATTATGGTGTTGATGTCACATCTTGGTTTGATTCTTTGTTTTCTTTTTTAATATTGACAATGTTTCCTTTAATAATTTATCTTCTGTTCTAGATCTGCTGTTTGGTATGTAATATTTCTTCTGTTATGGTACTTCAATTATTCAATTGAGTAAATGTTGATGACTTATTTTTCCCTTCCATTGACTATGTATTACAAATATAGTAAAAAAAAGGGTAATAAGGTTTTCAAAGATTCCTCAAAGAAAGAAAGAAAAAAAGTTTACATAGATAACGAAACGTGTATCAGTTTTTTAGGTGGTGATTGAGTAGATGGAAACATTTAAACCAGTGGCAAACTATTTTGTTTTGTACTAGTTCTATTCGGCAAGAATTTAGATCCAAATTAATTCAAGAAAATATTCAACTCTTCTTGAACACATTTTTCAACAAGAACAACAGGTATTGAAAATATTCAAATACCTACAAACACACTATACTAATATAGAAAGAAAGATTATAAGATAGGAAAAAATATCACCTAGTGACAAATATTCTTAAAAAAAATGACAACAAAGAACATATAACACTTTGGACGACCTTAAACAATAATATTTCTTCTAAAATATAAAAGATGATTCTTCAATAACTTTTGCTCCGGAAAATAACTATTTTTTTTGTCTGTAGGTAATGAAAAGAAAGAATTATGAGAAAATTTATTTTAAAAGAAATTTGAAAATAGTGACTAATGACTAAGATAGTCTATTATATTTAATTATAATTTATTATTATGTTTTTCATGTAACACAACAAACATCTTAAAAACAATTATTCAATTATGAAAATATATTTTGATTAAATTACTACAAGACATAATGGATTATTTATAAAATAAGTGAAACTCAGTTTATTAAACTGATATAATAATCGATTATAAAGTTAAGATAATTAGTTATTATATTAATTTTACAAGGATTGATTAGTACTTTATATTAGATCAATCTAAGAAAATTGAAGGTCTAAGAGTACACTCTATTCATTATCAAGATGTAATCATGATCATCACAATATACTTGTCATCAACAAATAAATACATATTATGTATAGGTCTGTGATGTTACCTTAATATAATAATGATAAAAAGTCACTTGCATTTTACGCTATGAATATATATATATATTCCCTTTTTCTTCCATCTCATTCTATCTCATTTTCTTCTTATCTTTTTATCTCTTCCTTTTCATTATCACACATACCATATTTTATCTCTACTTTTGCTTCTTGTTTTTTCTTATCACTCTTGTCCGCCACCCAAAAGAAATAATATTAACATTTTTCAATATATTTTATTATTATTGACTGAAATTTGTTGAAAATTACATGTGTGAGGATGTTGATGATTATCTTTTGTTATTTATACACACTACTGAAACTTGATTCCACACTCAATTTTCAGTGACTATGTATATATCACTTACTAACTTGAGCAAGTCTGAAAAATTTATGCCATAATCTGCTCTGAAAATTTCCTGCATATATATTATTTACTAGTGCACTCTAATAAAATTGTGTTTCTGATATCGAACTTTATGTGAAAGATGGAGAAGAGGATGTGAATTAAAATGATGTAATAATACACAAGATATTCTATGTAAGATAAGATTGTTTTGTGTCAAAATGGATTGTAAGTTGTTTGAATTTGAAAAATATATTTCATAAACAATCTCGACTTTTTTTCATATGCTGATGAAGCCAACAGATGCTACTCTTGCAAATGGTGAAACCTGGTAGAACAATAGTTTGTTGGAAGTACACAATGCTCAGAAATTTATCATCATACCAGGCGCATGCTGTGTCACTGTTCAGTAACTTGCATGGTATTTTTCATCACATTGTAATGTATATGTTCTTCTAACTCTTTTCATACTGTGGCTTGCAAAAAATAAACTATTTCAGGTGAAGAATGCAGCTTGCATAAAGGGCATTCAATGATCCCCAAGTAACTTAGTCATTCGTTAATTTAGCACAAAGTTCCCTTCATGAGCATACTCCCTGTGCTGATATACAAGAGCATAATAGCTAGAGAAGAAAATGCTTCATGCTTTTGGTTGTGTATCTAATTACCAACGATCATTGCATGAGCATTCTCCATTCATGAAATGGTGGAAACGGCCACCGTCTCTGAGGAAAATCTCACGGTTTCGAGCCAGAGAAATGTACTTTGCTGCTGTGTGACAGTCTTGACAAATTCTTGTGTTCTTCACTACCCTGATGGGAGATCCATCCTTAATGTTCATCAGTCCATATGTCATTGCCAACTTCTCTGTGTGACTGAGCAGAACCTTTTCCTTCTCCTTCTCATCAATGTTCTGAAGTACACAATGTGTATCAGGTACATATCCCAGCTTTCTTATCTCAGAGACTAATTGATATAACTCAAAATATATTTCTCCTTCTTGTGGATGTGATTCCCCTTCTGTGGAGAACACATGAATAGTTTGCCTAACTTGTGTCCAACTCCAAACATTTGGAATTTTCACTCCCATGGCAGTCATTGAGTCTTTAAGACGCTCTACGTCCCCCCATCTATCAAAACTGGAATATATGTTCATCATCAATACATAGTTAGCAGAGTTATATGGTTCCAACCTGAAAAGATTCCTTGCTGCAACCTCTGCTATCTTAACATCTTTGTGAATTCTGCATGCTGAAAGAAGAGCACCCCAAATACTAGCATCTGCCTTATGTGGCATGGCGTGGATGAAATCCAAAGCTTCATCAAGAAAGCCAGCTTTTCCAAGAAGATCTACCATGCAAGAGTAATGCTCAATCGTTGGAGTAATATTGTACCTCTTCATGCTGTCAAAGTGCTTCCACCCTTCCATAACTAAACCTGAATTCTTGCAGCCAGATAGAAGAATGGTGAAGGTTATAGCATCAGGTATGATACCGGTTTTGCACATGCTGTCAAAAAGAGTGAATACCTCTTCACCACGGCCATAAGTAGCATATCCCATCATCATGCAATTCCAACATGGTAGTGTTTTCTCCTGTATTTTCCTGAAAACCTCATGGGCTACCCTTAGTTTTCCTCCCTTACTATACATGTCAATAAGGGCTGTGGCCACATATATGTCATCCACAAACCCATGTCTCATACAAAAGCAGTGTAACTCCTCACCTTTCTTTAGCAGTGACGGACCCGCACATGCACGGAGTAAGCTGCAAATGGTGGTAGAGTTAGGTTTTACATTTTCTTCTTGCATTTGGCTGAAAAACTGCAGGGCATCCATGAAGTTGTTATTTTGACAGCAACCTGATATCATAGCAGTCCAGGACACCACATTAGGAGTTAATCCCAAACTCTTGATCCTTTTCATCAAGGCCAAAGCTTCCTCTCTGTGGCCCCACATTGAATAACCTGAAATCAAACTATTCCATGTCACCAAATCAGGTTTTATCCCTTCCCCCTCCATCTGGTTCAATAGATTTTCCGCATTGTTAAACATGCCCTTGTAGGTGTAGCCTGATATCAATGAATTCCAAGCACAAATATTTTTGTTCTTGGAATGATGAAACACAGCTTCAGCTTTATCTAAGGAAATATTCTTAATATACATATCCACTAAAGAAGTACAAACATAGGCATCATAGTCAAGGTTACTTCTCATTATGTAGCCATGGATTTCTTTCCCTAGATTAAAGCAACCCAATTCAATAACTGCTTGCAGAGCACTAGTTATTGAACATGAATCTGGCTTGAAATTGCCATTTTGCAGACTCCGGAAATTGGTGAGAACCATTTCATATGATCCCTGAAGAAGATGGCCAGACAAAATAGAATTCCAAGTTATAATATCTGGTTTGATGCTGGAAGACTGCATTTTTTGGAAGATATCCCACGCACCATTCAAACGGCCATTGGCTGCATAACTCGAAATTATTGAGTTCCAAGATGCCTGGTTATGATCCTCCATTGAATCAAAAACTGCTCTAGCTAGGTCAAGTCTATTGTTCCTAGAGTACATGCTAACTACAGAATTGCAAATTGAGGTATTAGACACTCTTCCAAATTTTATAACATACCCATGAAGCTGCTTCCCTGCGTTGAGAGCTCTCAACTTTCCACATGCTTGCAGCAGTTTGACCATGGTGCCATCAGTGGCTTTGGCATAAGCAGATTGCATTCGACGGAACAACTCTAAGGCCTTCTCCCACCTCTCACTCCTTAAGTTTGCCATAACACTTGTATTCCACAAAAAATCTTCTTGAAGTGGGGTCTCATCAAACACTCGATTTGCCATATCTATTCCCAAGCACTTCTCATAGAGATTGATCAATGCACAACTCAAGTGTACATCAACATGGAAGCCTCTCTTAACCAAACAAGCATGAACTTCCATCCCAAGCCACAAGTCCATCAAAGCCAAACAAATTTTCAGAACAACAGTGAGAGCTTTGCTGTCAAATTCTACTCCTTTGTCATGCAATTCCTTGAACACCTCCAGAATCTCATGCGAGTCACCTCCAAAACTAGCAAACTCCTCCAGAAAAGCATTCCATAAAAGGTAATTCCTTGAAAAACCCACAAAGAAAACCTTTGTTGCAGACGCAAAGTCTCCAAATTCCAAGTAGTTCCTCATCATGCTTCCATCCATTGTCACTGAGTTCCCTCTTTTTGGCATTTTGACCATCTGGGCATGCAATTCCCTCACAGAACTCAAAGTCTTCAACTCTCCCAAGTTATCCAAAGGGTGAAAAAATGGAGAGAAGTTTTGTGAGGAAAATTGAGAAGAAACCAGCTGGGGTTCTGACATTCCTAAAGAAACTGAAGTGGGTGAAAGGCTTCTGGGTTGCATGTGGGTTTGTGGGTTCTGAACAACATATGGATTGAGAAGGTGAAAAGGTTGTACTAGGTTATCCATAAAACTATGGATATGAAAGGCGATGCAAAGTGTCATTGGAGTGTAATTTCAGTGATGAATGGAAGTGACTTTAACATACTAAGAGAGCTGTAGCTGAAGCATAAACTCCAATTACCCATTTACAAATCTTTTTCATCTCTTATGTTAGAAAGTTGTGACCACGTGGGATGCAAAAAGAAGAAGAAAAATGTTGATAAGGTTTATCCTTATAAATGAACTTTTGAAAGGATAATGTTACCCTTCATTCCAAATAGTTGGTGCCACCCATCAAAGATAGTTTTCCCAGCACCCACTCCTTTGGGCCCCCACCAAACTACTAACTTTGGGCCACTAAATGCTTTCGGCCTCTTGAATTTTTGGGTTATCCTTTTCTGAGTGCTTTTTCCTGTACTCCTATATTTTGCTTTCTGCACCTCATAAAAAATGTGAATTGACAAAATTAACTCTAGAAGGTTTTAAGAATCCAAGCACGTCTTCTTCTCTACCATTTCCGTTGTTACCGTTCCGAGCAAGCAACGATGAGTATTTTGAGCAATTTTGGTGATTTTAATGCGCTCTTGGTGATCATAGACAAATATGTGTGCTTTTTGGAGACATTATGGTGGTTAATGGATGATTTTGGAAACGTTGTTATTCGGAGAACAAAGCTAAGGTTTGTTTGTTTTTTTGCTTCCAGGGTAATTTGTAATATTTGTGGAAATGACAAATCTAAAATAAATTGGGGGAATGCATGCATATTACATTATGTAAAGGACAGTCCATAACCTGTTTGTGGAAAGGGCACTCCATAAACATTTTGGAATACCTTTTTCATAACACATTTTATGAATTTTGGATTTACCATTTTGGAAGTCAAAAAATGTGTTCCATATAGGTATTTTGGTATTTTTTTGTCTTCCAGATTTCCTATTCCAAAAACATTTTTTTTCCTATGGAACACCCTATTCTAGAACCACCCAAAATTATCAAGGGTAATTTGAGTATTACGAAAAATGTAGGGGTGCAAAAAGAAAAATGTTAGGTGCAAGAAGAAACACCCTCCTTTTTTTATGCTGCTTCTTCCTACACCCCATATTTTCTTCAGGCATCCCCATAAATTTCATTATTTCATAAATACCCTTCAGTAAAAAAATTTAAAAGCATGAGGCATTGGTTGTGGAGGCGTGGTAGTGTTGAAGTTGTTGGTTGCTAAATGAAAAAAGTGTGAATGCTAAAGACGCTAGTGGTTGTTGTGGTGGTGGTGAGTTGTGTTATAGTGGTTGATGGTAGTTGGTTTTATCATGTCTTTCCACAACACAATGCACAATTTAATTAATTACAAAATCACCAAGACATAATTTTTTTTTTTGCAAAAATCAACTTCGGACTACGTAATCTGAAATTCATTTTCGAATTCAATATTACATTATGGATCACGTAATTTGAAAGCACCCATTCTAAAAAAAACATATCGAATTACATAACCCAGAGGCTACAGTCGGATCTAGGATTGAATACCATATTAGGTAATGCAAAATTATTTTTTGCATACAACATATACTAGATTGCATAAGTCAGAAGCTAACATTGGATCCAAAATTTGCTTCTGGATTATGTGATCCGGTATATGTTGTATGAAAAAATAATTTCGCATTGCATAATCTGGTTTGCCCAATTTCAAATTTCCCTTCCAACTTACATAATGCGGAAGGTTATGGAAAAAAGAAACACAACAACGAAATGGGTACCTTCAACCACACAGTGCAAGAGAACCAACAAAAAAAATTCAAAACTAACTCTTCAAGCACACAATCACAAACGCACTGCAATACCTATGAATTTGTGCCAAGAAGCATCACAAATTCCGTTAAGCACAACAAATGCAACCTTAGGGGTGCGATAGAGTGAAGGAAGTGCAAAACTGGTTAGGGGTGCCACGGGTGAGAGAACACAGAAGAAAAAAATTTTAGGGTTTTGACATTTTAATTATTTACTGAAGGACAAAAAAATAATTTCATATATGCTATGTGGGTACGTGAAGAACATATATGGGTGCAGGAATAAACAACACTTTTCTTATGTTTCCAACTTAACTAGGCAAATTCTCCCTGTACCTTCATACCTTCTCCCTGAACCTTCATACATTCTCTATGCACCTTCATATTTTTCTTTTAATTCCAACAATACCCTTCTGAGGTAACATGTCTTTATCCATGTGAGGATAAAAGTTTTATGCTCCTTCCTACCTCATTAGGAATAGAACAAAAACTTACCCTCCCATATTTCTTCTTGTATAACTTTATATTATTTATGAGCTAAATTTTGGATAAAATAATACACATTTTTGAATTATGATGATGTTATTTATTTTCTAGATATCTCAAAATGTTAATAATATCTTTCACGATATAACTAACATGAATTATGATTTTAACGTGGATTAAATTTTAAATTTTACTTAATTGATAATGCAACTAAAATTAATTTTGATCTCCCACTCCCAAATGCATGCTCTCCTTGTTCCCTACTCGATTTTGCTTCACGTGCATCCATTTTTGTTGTATACTATTGCAAGGTGAAAAAATGCAGTTATATTGACACAACAAAAATCTATATTTAAATTCGTATTAAACAACCTAGAAAAAAATCAACGAGGTGCAAAAATACAAAACCCAGAAAAAAAAAATCATCAAGGTGCAAAAATGGAGTACAAAACTAAAAAAAAATTTATCTTCGCACTAGGTAACATCAAATACAATGAATCTTCTTGTCAACCCTGCCACACAAGCTCAAACGATGGAACTACTTTTTTTTCAAACGTTGTAGCTGGAAGGGGGATATAGGGTGCATGAGTGCAACTGCGGTTATTTAAAAATGTGAGGTTATGCTTCATTTAAGATTATTTAAAATTTGTAAAAGGGTTAAAACTAACTTTTCACATAGAATATATGAAGGTGGAGGGATAATTTACACTTAACTATATTCACACATAATTGCTCTCTGCACACACAAAATTTGGACCTGGACCCAACACTACAAGAAAATCGTTAAAAAGACAAAAAAATAATTAATTACTATACTGAATAAATTAGATACTATTTTGGAGACTAAAAAAACTATTAGTATCTAAAATAATTTTTATTATTAATAATTAGTTTCTAAATTAGTATTTAATGAGGTACCAAATAACTCTAGGAGAGCAGCAAAGTTGCACCATAAAACTCTCATTGTCATCAGAATTAATTATGAAATCATCAATTGAAAAATCATTACCTTGAGTTTCAAAATCAGTATTAACATAAATTTGAGAGTAATAATGTAATGTAGGCAATTATGCATTATGATGTGATCTTGATGGAGTCAATGTAATATGGGTTTCTTATAATTTTTATTATGTTTTTAATTGAATAGTGCCAAAGGATGCAGTTGAAAGAATATGAGGAAAAAATAAAATGGATTGATTTGCATGCAGACCCATGAAAATATATTATTTCTACACGTTGATGAAAACTTGAGCCAATTTGAAGATAACATACGAATTCCAAATCCACATGAACTAAAAGAAGGAGGCTGCTTCTTCCTTCCTGCACCTCCATACCTTCTTGTGCCACCCCCATAAATTTTTCTTATTCCAAAAATACCCTTTTCAATATTCCGGATTACATAATCCGGAAGTCTTTTTCTAGATTCAGAATTAGTTTCTGGATTATGTAATCCGGAAGTCTTTTGTGATTAGCTTCCGGATTACATAATCTATAAGTCTTTTCTATACATAAGATTAGCTTCCGGATTATGTAATCCGGAAGTCTTTTTTTCATATGTGTTATTAGCTTCCGGATTACATAATCCAAAAGTCTTTTCTAAATATGAAATTGACTTCCGGATTATGTAATCCAGAATTTATCTGGATTACATAATCCATAGGCTTATTATTTCAAATCCAAGGGGGTGAAAAAAAGAGGATAAAATGGTATTTTCATATTTAGTATGGGGGTGGCACAAGAAGGTATGGAGGTGTAGGAAGAAAGAGTCAAAGAAGGATTGAGGGATTGGAATTTTAATAATTGGGCTAAATAATTGCTTAAGCCCATATTATCATTTTGAATGTGATTTTCGTAATTTTTAGGCAAATGCTCCCTGCACCCAACACTTTTTAACCTGCACCCAACACAATTTTAAAAATTCCAAAAATACCCTTTATTCTGGAAATAAAAATTCGGAATTTTAAATAATATATTCTGGAAAAATATATCCGGAAGTGGTTATTGAGTTTCGGAAATAAAAATCCAGAAAC
>Ga0123341_1003151_pt1 | contig 14001 bp, 6 predicted proteins | sample Turbeapinknodule_FD_89959 | JGI IMG/M metagenome (GOLD analysis project Ga0123341, IMG submission 89959) | Root nodule microbial communities of legume samples collected from Mexico - Turtle bean Mexico pink nodule | ecosystem: Host-associated > Plants > Roots > Nodule | place: Mexico: Nepantla... | reverse complement strand
AATTTACAATATCCAAATTTAATTAATTATCTTAAAGTCAATTTCATAAAATCAAGTCTCTTTTAACACATCATTTGCAAAATCCTAATTCTAACAACATGCTTATTATTTAATTAGCATGTAAAATAAATATTTAAGTTTGTAATGAAAACGTTTTACATTTTATGAGCAGGTAGAGTATTTAATTTATTTCTACTAAGGACAATACATATATTTTAGATAAACGAAATTAAATAAATGATTTTAAAACCATTTTCACTGACAAATTTAAACATAAAACATTTGAACATAGTTAATTATACATATAAATTAGTTATTGAAACTGTAGGTTTTATAAATTATAACTAATCCAAACACACTTTAAAATTAACGAGAGAATATGCAGATCATCTTTTACTCAACAGGAGTTTCAAAATGGTTGAACTTCAATTGGCAAATCCAAATAAAAATTAGAATATAATAGTTAATTATCAGTGTTAAGAAGGTTTTTCTCCGTTAAAAGTATTCTGATGATAATGAATCTGATGTTTTAGGCCAGTGATTGACCAAGGCTTCACTTTCTTGGGAATGCAATATACATCAGCTTCGTTTGCCTCTGCTATAATGAATGCAGTGCCTTCTGTCACTTTTGTGTTAGCCGTAATTCTAAGGTATTATTTCACAATGGAGCATTTAATTAGCCTAACAAAACACCTTCTTCTACCTGTCATACATAACAATTTGCTTCTATGTACTGCATCAGGTTAGAGCGTGTAAATGTTAAAGAAGTAAGGAGCCTAGCAAAGGTGATTGGGACAATGGTGACATTTTCAGGTGCTTTGTTAATGACACTTTACAAAGGTCCTGAACTTAACCTATTTCATTCTGCAAACACAACCCACCAAGATGGAACTCACTCTCCTCAACTTGTCAAACACTGGCTCTCAGGGACTCTCTTTCTTCTCCTGGGTTGTGTGGCATGGTCAACTTTCTTCATTTTACAGGCATGTTCATTTCCTTCTTCTTCTTCTTCTTCTTCTTCTTTTATAGACACTTGCATTTTATTTGTAACAGTGTGTTATTATTGGTGAATTGTGAATTGCAGTCCTTTACATTGAAAAGGTATCCAGCAGAGTTGTCTCTCTCTTCTCTAGTCTGCTTATCAGGTGTTGTGCAAGCTAGTGTGGTGGCAATGGTGGCCACTCGTCATTGTGGGCTTCAGGCATGGGCCTTGGGCTGGGACTTCAGACTCTATGGCCCTCTCTACACGGTTAGTACTGGACCCAAATGATTATTTTCTCTAATATTCAATCTCAGATGTTCTAAGCAAGGTAACAAAATGATAAATAAGATATGACAAGTAACTATTGATGGTGCAATTTTTGTCTTAATAATCAATTTCAAAATGACAGGGAATTATTACCTCTGGAGTTACGTATTATGCGCAAGGGTTGGTATTGCAAAGCAGAGGCCCAGTATTTTTAACTGCCTTTAATCCTCTTTGCATGGTCATAACTTGTGCTTTAGGCTCCTTCCTTTTTGCAGAGCAACTTCACTTGGGAAAGTATGCAATTCTTCTTACCACTTCATTAATTCTTTCTCTTCACTATTCTTTCCTCACAGTTAGAAGTTCTGTTAATTATCGCATGATGATTATTATTTAATTCTTTTTCTGAACCATGTTCTTCCTCTGTCTTTCTCTATTACACTGATCTCAGTATCATTGGAGCTATCATTATCGTATTGGGTCTGTACTCTGTCGTGTGGGGCAAAGGCAAAGACCATTCAAACCCCACGCCATCATCTACAGCAAAGCAAATCGAGACACAACAGTTGCCAATTTCCTCATCTCATATCTAACAGAGAATTCCAAAGGAATTTGTGGATAATGCACTTTTTCTGCCTTCAAAATTTGCAATAGTTATGTATGCTGGTTTCTTGCTTTCGATTCCACATTCTGAAGCATAGCCTCATATTGCTGCTACGAGCAATGTCGTTGCCTTTGCTTTATTTATCATCCGAAAAGATAACATATGCACCGTTTCATGTGAAGATAAGCTTTTAACCACCTTGTCTCCGGTGGTTGGTCTTCCTTTTGCTCTTCTCCAACAATGAATAAACTTGTTAAATGTCTCAATTCATATCGTTTTGAAGTAATTTATAAATATTTTGATGCATGTCAGGAATGATCAACCACTTCAAAAATTGATACCTCACCGTAAATTAGTTATACAATTAATAATGTGATAACTATAACTAGACCGGGATAATGTCCAATTTTGAAAATTAACGGCTGTTTGAATTATCAGATAATGTGATGGGATTAACATAAAATTAACGGATCATTAAAAACTAATTAAATCTAAAGAATTCTTGTGTACTAATCACTAATATATGAGACAATCTCGTTCCTACTCTTAACTCACATCATTTCAATTTGAGAACCAACTCCTACCAATTAAATAATCACCTTGATACCTAATTAGTGATGATGATTAATTTTAAACTTCTTTAAAACCTAATTAGCAAGTGTCTGACCCATCTAGGCAGAAAAATTGTACAAATAAAAGTTCATTAAAATAATATAAATAAAGGAGTATCCGAAGGTATGAGGTTAGATTTTTTGATTTTCTGAAAGACATAAACTTATAACATGAAAAACCTCTGAGAGTAGAACACTAACTTGAACGTTAGAGTACTTTTACAGGTACTCGATCCCTCCATAGTCGAGATTGAGCACAAGCGAAAACTAAGATCAAATATGAAAGAAGACCTAAACACCACTATAAGAAAAATGGAGAACTTCAAGTAGCACAAGGAACACCTAGTTCTATAAGGTGAAATTTGACTTTGTAAAAAATATTTCAGCGAACGTCGTGGGGTTGAGAAAAACCTATAAGAATATTGGAACCTATGGACATCAACCAGAAGAGGTGTAGGACAACTATATCTGTCAAAAGGAGTAATTATTGGAGCTTTGAAAGGAGTTGGAAATCTTGAAGAAAAATAATGTCTAAGAGATGAACACACCTAGAGCCGAGAAGGACGCTTAAGACAAAAACTGGAGGATGGAGAAACAATTTCTTTACATCATGAATTGGAATGAAAAGACCTTTTAGGTTTTAACCTTAATCAGACCCCTAGGACTTTGGAAGCCAATAGTCTATGATGTCCAATCTCGACCATTAACGTCTACCCCCACTTTAGACACCACCTTTTGAAGACACCCCTTCGTGGAAGACATAATGGAAACACCTCTACCTGCTCATTGGAAAAACTTGTTCTTGTCAAGTATGATGATACAACAAACCCAAATGAACATGTCAACATATATGCATGCATATCAAACTCTACACTTATGCAAATGTGATTTTATGTAGAGTATTTTTGACCTTGCTACTCTGAACAGGTTTACACATCTCCCACCAAGATCAATTGATTGTTTTGATACACTAATAATAAAATTTGGAGCTCAGTTCGCGACAAGTAGACTCTACCACCTCATATCGATTTCCCTTGTCAACATTAGGTAGGAGAAAAAGGAGTCACTTTGGGCGTTCATGCAAGGATTTAGAAAAGTAGCCTAGATATTCATAACCTCAATCCCAAAGTAGTCATTCATTATATGGTAAGAACCCTTCAAACCGGGACCTTTAATTGATAACCACTATAAAGAAACTAGCCCCTAATCTTGACAAGCTCCGCGAGAGGGCTACGAAGTTCATGCAGTTGAAGGAACTCAAGGAATTGAGCAATTGAGTGTTTTTCGACAATAGCTTAGGTGCAAAGCCACCAACAAAGGACCAAACTCACTAGACCATTCAACCACGTCAACCATATGAACCACTTTGAGCCCCTCGATTCACTAAGTATACCCTGCTAAATTCACTTAGAGCACACATATTTGAAGAAGCTCTAAGTGTCGAGCTCTTGGTGACTCCAAGAAGGATTTCGATGCAGATCAATGTAAACACTGTCGCTATCATCGAAATTATGGGCATAATATGGAGGAATGCATGACTTTCAAATATAATATAAAGGAGTTCATACAATTCGGCCATCTACGGTGTTTTTTCATAAGGGAGACCGAGAGGGACTCACGTCAAAATATGAGAAGCGTCAAGGGAGCGTAAATCGCTGGTCCAAGGAGTTATTAATACAATATCCGGGGCAGGAACCACACACTCAACAAGAAAGAGACACTTATGTTAGAATTAGTGGCCTAAACAAGAAGGAGGGTGAATTGTTTTCATAAGATTTTCGCAAAGATTGGAAGTAAAGTGAAAAGTTATGAAAAAAAAATCAATCAATTGAATTTTTGTTCAATTGAATAAATTTATGTTTTAAGGTTATTTATAGAAAATCAGCATGTTGTTTTCACAAAACAACCAGTTGTTTATACCAACAAAATATAAAACAAAGTTAAAAACAATTTATAAGAGAAGAGATAAAGAGAATCACAGAAGAGGTTTATACTGGTTCACTTTTAACCAAGAGGTACATCCAGTCCTCAGCTAACCACTGAGAATTCACTATGTAATCAAACCTAGATTACAAAACACACACCAACGTGATGATCTTGAACCCCTCAAGAACACACCACTTTTTGGCAACACCACAGTTTTCAGAAACACTTTGAAACTGCTTTACACACAAATAAATAAATATAGTGTTCAAAGAGAAAAGAATAGAATACACCTGGGCTTTACAAATCTATAGTTCAGAAGTATACAAACACCTAATCTTATTCCACACACTAGTGATGATCAAAAGCTCTTGATTTCTTGAAAAACGTTTTTAGTAATTTTTCTTTCTTAGTGTCTCAAAAAGAATGTCAAACAACATTTATATAAACTCAACAAGTGATCAAAGTTGTTATATCAGTAACCAAAAGCAGTTGGAAGCATTTAAAACACATAACATAATTTTGTTATAAAAACAACAAGTTGTTTTCCAAAACAAACGATTAAAATAAATTTTCTATTATAGTTTTCATAAAAACAACCAGTTGTTTTATCGAAATAATCGATTGTTTCTATTTGACAGTAAAAACAAAATAAGCAAAGCTTTTCCAAATCATTTTGAAAACCATTAAGTGTCAAACAACAAGTTGTTTCGACAATTCAACAGGTTGAAAAACTTGCCTTAGCCTCAATCCCTTGAGTAACAACTTTTCAACTGGTTGATTTGAAAAACAATTGAATAAAAATTTCTCATCTTTTAAGAAAACATTTCTTTCAAAAGAGATAAAGATTCAAATGAGCTTGGATCATTTCAAGGAGTGAATTAACAAGTTAAAAACTACTAGACAACACATATACATCAACATGGTCTTCAAACTTTTCACATAGATTTGGAGGCATCAAATCATATTATTCAACAACTTAAGAATAATCTAATATGTCAATACCACCACCTCAAGGTTGAAAGGAATAATGTTATTTATCACTTTTATGAATAAAGATTTCTAGGCTATAAACCTCGACCAGGATGATCCTATGTAATTACTATTGTAGCAAATCATAAGATATGCAAACAACACCATTTCAAAAATAACAATGAATTAATGGGACTTTTCAAGATATGCATAAAAGTAAAAAACCAAAGTAAAAAAGTGAGTTAACTTCAATCTTAAAAAGGGATATTGGTTGCCCACTGAACTTAAGTGCTTTGTGTAATTGTGTTTTTTCTTACTTTTAACATTTGTGTATCACTTTTAACATATGGGATCGTAAGGAAATGTCTTCACCAAATCTAGACACAGAGGGGACCATCAAAGCACATTAGAGGTTTTGTTGGGGCCATTCATCTTAATCAATTAGGCAGAGTTTTCTATTATAGTCTCCATCACTTTAGATTTTTGTGTTAAGAATTTTGCTTCTACCTCTCATTTATCAATGCTAAATTAAAATATTATATATCTCTATATATGAGAGATCTAATGGTTTAATGCTAATATATAACTCATTTTATAAGAGTTTGAATCTCATTCCAATAAGAAAGACTTTACTGGGAAAAAACATTGGTGCGTAATATGAGTCTGGAAATACCTTGGAAAGTTTTGAATCCACTTCATTTTAGTTCTCAAAGCATGTATACGTATGACATTCTCCAACTCTTCAAGGTGGACACCATAATGTCTCATCCAATCCAGATGCGGTATTAAAAAATCATATAAATAATGCACAAATATTAAAAATAACATAGAAATTATAATCGAAACTACTCATTTGAATTTCATATAAAATTTTAATATATAAAACTATTTATTATAAAATTTATATATTGAAAACATATATACCGAGAAAAAAAAAATCAAGGACAAAACACAATTTTAGGAGTTAGGAGACAAACATACCATTAATTTTTTTAAAAGTTTAGGGACTAATTTGATCTGTTATTACAGATTAAATTGATTGATATTTATAATTTTTCATTTAAAAATAGTTAACCATTTATTATAAAGTAATGATTGTGAGTAATTTATAGATTCTTTTACTATTTATTAATTTTAAGAATTAACTTAACCTATTATTACAAGATTTCGTGACTTTCTCTTATGTTAATGGTGCACAGTGTCTAGAAAATGCTGATAAAAAAAAGTGTCTAGAAAATGAAGTTTCAAAAACTTTCAATAACTCACCTCAGAAAAATTGATATCCTCCGCAAGCTGTCTGGTCTGCTTGCTGTGTTTTTATTATGATAATAACAACAATAACGTGTAAAACTTGTTTGGAGAAGAGGGACCAATGAAGAGATAAAAAAAGCAGAAAAGACACAGAAAGGCAAAATACTTGGCTACAATTAAGTCATGTTTGACGAAAAGGGTATTAAATCCATTACCAAAAAATCACGTAAAATGCACTATCAGATCACATTATTGGAGATTATTTTCACGCTCCATTCCACAGATCATGTATGTGATTTATATAATGTATATCAGATAGCATTACTGGCAATGATCTTGCACCCACTAGCTTTAGCTGTTTTGAGAGAGTTGATATTTGGCACGACATTAAGCACTAAGCTTCGGTGTTTTTAGCTCCATTCCTTAGTTTTAGGTTGAAGGTTGAACTTGATTATAAACTTCATACGTGAGATCTCATAAGTAAATAGCAATTGGTATTCTTAATGTTGTTTATTAAACACGTACACAGTGATGGAAGAAAGATGTTGCTATGGTAGTTTTGGAACAACTTCGCTAAGGCAAAGCCTTATTTGTTAACGGTGGGTTTAGTAAACTGAAGAGGAGTCACGTTTAGAGGAGAGTATCATGAAGGAAATAGAAGATATGAAAGAAAGAGAGAGTAAACTGAAGAAGCAAGAGAGAGGAGGGAAATAGAGAGTAATCAATGAAGATTATTGGTGTAAACAGTAGAGTTCTAGAAGGAGGAATAAAATGGAGATACTTTAAGGAATTAATTTCAAAGGAAGGAGATGAAATGACTTGTATCTAGGATGAGTAGAATGAGTAGACCATTCTGCTCTGGTTTTAAAAATGTCAATGATAAATTGGGTATAGAAACCATTTAGATCATTGGATGCTTGACATACTGTTGCAGGATTTAATTCCTTTTGTAAAAAGGAAGTGGGACTCCTACAATGTACAAGGTAATGGCATGTTTATTGTCAAGAAAAAAAATGAAAAACTAAAAAGTGACTTAAGATATGAAACAGAGAAGAATTTGGGTTTATTAACTCATTTTAGCAGCAAATAATTAGGGAATTTGGGGAGCTGGATAGTAAGAATGATGAGAGTAGCCTAGATAAGGATATGAAGTTAAAAAGAATGGAAACAAGAAAAGAAAATATGATTTGGAGGGGTCAATGTATTAGTTGAGAGTGGAAAATATTTTATATGGACATATTATATGCATTGGTATTAACTTGCAGCATTAGAGCTCAGAACATATGTTATCCATCATTTTAGAAAGGGACTATGCAATCAATAGAGGTCAATATACATAATTTAGTCTTTGAACTCTTCTCTGACTTCCATTTCCTTCCTTGCTTGAGATGGTACTCATATAAATCATTACTATAGTCATGTGATTAAAAAATTGAAAATTGAAACAGTTATAATAGGTAAGACAAATCTGGTAAGATAAGGCAAGAGGGTGAAATGGGGTTCTTGGAGCAGGTATATGTGCTATTTGTTTTGTGCAGGGATATAGGAGATATCTGGGAAGAGAAGGACAATAAGTACTTTCTGAAGGGTAGCTAAGGAAATCAGGGAGGGTGCAGCAGGTGCAATGTCCAAAATGAAATGTGGGTAATGATCTAAAACCTACAGCTAACAGTAGTAGACATATAACTTATTTTAAGTTAAATAACATGTTTGGCTATTTACTTAAATTATAGAACTTTTGTATTAGAAAATCTCAACACTACATGTTTTTATTGCATTTTTAAATATAAAATAATTTAATTTAATTTAAATATGCATAAGTACTTAACTGTCGACATATATGACGCGTAATTATGTAAAATGTAATGCTATGCTTACACAACTATACAAAATAAAGGTACATGTATGCATTAAAAAAAGTATATCCTGTCACCCACTGTCCTTTGTGTTTGATGAATGTGCTTCTCTGTCATTCAGTCAATGTGAGTTAGTGGTAATGTTATCATTTGTTCTCTTGAGCTGGCTGAGAGGTGTGGAAATATATAGTATATATGCAGATTCTACATTAATGTTGCAAAGTGCATAAAGTCTAATTTGGTGTTACATGAAGCTCAGATTCAAATGGACATCTTTGGTTCAAATGGATCCTCAGATTCAGTGCACATTCTGCAAATAGATGCAGTTTCTGCAGTTTGTTTTGGTATTCCTTTGGGTAAACTTTGGAATTATGTTTGATGAATGTGCTTATTCTGTCTTCATTCAAGGGTTAGGGGTATGTTCTTATTTTTTTCTTTTAGGTGGCTGAAAGGTGTGGAAAGTATATATTATATGTGCAGATTCTACAGTAATGTTGCAAGGTGCAGAGAGGCTAATTTGGTGATACATGAAGCTGAGATTAAAGTGGATAGGCTAAATCTTTGGTTAATATTGCAATAGTGTGTTTTTGGACGTCAAATTACACCTTGGAGGGCTGCAGCAGGTGGTTAAAGGTGCAAAAGGATTGTTGCTACTAACACAGGTGTTTCACTTTTATGCAGATAAGGAAAACAATGCTAGTGATGCCAACATGCTGCACCCGTCCAACATATATACTTTGTCCTCCCAGATCACCACATTTGCAATAGCAGCCAAAAAATTAGCCTAACCAATTTAATCTGTGCTTCATCACTCTCCACGGATGTGCCTTTTATCATCCTCATCGACTGCATTTTGAAATTGTTGATTCTGCAGCATGTTTTGCACCAGTCCATCCTTATTCACTATATGCATGAGCATGATATTATTTTTTTCCCATTATAACAGTTAACATTATTTATTTTTCTAGATTGAAATACTCGTTTTGAGATCCATATCCTAGGTGATACAATATTTAAATTTCTCATAAATTAATCACGGATTATAATCTTAATTTTTACTCAAAATATAAATCTCATTATTATTACACCATAGATGAATGGAACACACTTAATTTAGAGCCTCACATTTACTTATCTTAATTTTGTGAGTCTTACCATGTCATTACATTTAAGGACTTTATAAAGAAAATTAATTGAAATTTATAAAGAAAAATAATTGAAATTTTAAAGCTGTTAAAATGAGTGTTTAAATTAATTTCACAACTCTTACAATTTTACATAGATTGCAAGTCTTACCATTTATCATAGTTCCATGGTTAAAAGTTTAGTTTTATCTTGTTTTATGTAAACAGTTTGGTTTAAATAAGCAATATATATCACATTTGTTTTTATTTAAACAATAAATTTTGTTAGGTAATGTGACTTAATTTAAACTATTATTTCTAACCAATTGCATGAAAATAACCGTGAAAGTAAGAAATGAGATTAGAGAAAATACAACTTTTAAATTTACCATAATACTATACCTCTAATACAAAATTTACAATAAATAATCTTCTTTAATTATTAGTTAACTTTTTACAATAAACTTTTGAGGTAAAAAAATAGATGTGTTGTACTCTTTTGGGTTAGTTATGTGTGCGTGGGTATTTTTAGAATTTGGTTCTGGAAATAAATTCTGGAATTGGTATTCTGGATTAGAAAATATGTAAGCAAAAACATCATTATGGAATGGGGTTTCCAGAAGTAAAAAAAAATATTCCGGAATGGGTGTTAATGCAAAAAAGTTGTTTTCAGAAGAGTAAAAGAACCTTTCAGAATATTTTTGTCATTTCAGGTTTTTGATGGGGTGCAGGAAGAAGAATGATGAGATTCAGGAAGAAATACCCTCTCTTTATTGGCGTGCTTGGTGGGTGCTTTTCAAGCTGGCGTGGGCTTGGGCCTCTACTAGGTTAGTACGCCATATTACAATGCTCTTGTTTCAAACAAAATATATAATTTTGTTTAATCTTCAAACTCAGATTTTCAAAGCAAGTTTCTTTGATACACTCTACATCTCTTAAATCAAACACTTTAAGGAACATTCAACGGTTAAACTAGAAGACAATAGTTAAGAATAAATTTTAAAATAACTAACAATATCTCGTATCTAACACGAGTTTTTAGACGAAATTTGAAAAAGGTTCAAATTTATAAAATTGTATGCACAATAAATTAAAAACTAAAGTTAAAGAAGACATGTATGCTATTCTTTTGAAGAAAATAAATTAAAATCTCAGTCCTTTTCAAGTGACTGTGGTAATAGTTAAACTTTTAATTGCAATAACATAACCAGACATCAACATCGAATCTTTATAGTATATTTTTTTTTATTTGCTAGATTGTTATATACGGTAAGACTTTTTTTTATACTAATTATTAATTTTATTTGTAATCATTGTCGACCGTGTAAAATATAGATTAATAAATTTAAATTAGAAAATAAAAAGAGGTTTATTATTATACTTTGTTGTAACGATGGTTTTCAAATGCAAATTTATTACAAAAAAAAAAATGCTTATTGTTCACAGTCAATTTTAAAATTACAGGAAATATAGTTACTGTACCATATGACAGACCGACATCATGACGTGTCTCGGTCTCTTTTTTCAAAATGATCGAGACACGTTCGTACGACTTTGTCAGACCGACTGATCGATCCACGATCAGGCCGACCGACACGTATAACCATGGACGCTCAAACCAAGGTTAGTGAAGCTAAACCATCATTAAGAATTAGGTAATGCAACTCTAAGAGTGATATATTCCACTAATCAGGCCTAATAAAATAAGTTCATTAAAAATAATATAAATAACACACATCCCAAGGAAAAAGGCACCTACCCGAATATTGATCACCCGCTTTACTGACTTGAGCGTCTGAGTGCCTTCTGCAGGTACCTTCATTTGGTATTTGCCCAAGACTGAGTGCCGAAGGAGAAGCACGAAAATGAAAAAGATGTAGAATAGGACTCTATCTTTATTCTCATCTGATGGATCAGTTCTTCAAGGGTTTTATCCGATTATGATAAAGTGAATAATTTCATCAAGAAATATTCCATCTTTTCTTCAACTTCGAGTTGGTTTGATTCACCCCAGTTCATTACCCAACAACCTGTCCGACTGAAGGAAGGAGACAAAGACTTCAATAATTCTCTAGGTCTGATTTACCTAGCAGTAACATAATTACGTATTATCTGCAAGACCTGGAATAGGTGTGTATTGTTTACCGCCTTTATTCCCATTTGCATGATCTTAAGTTGTGCTTTAGCTCCTTCAATTTTTCGTAGTAGCAGCTTCACTTGTTCAGGTATTTTGCTTCTCATTCACTGCTTCATTAATTCACATTATTCTTAATCCTTCCTCTTCTTTAACTTCTTCCTTTACTTGAAAAATCCAACTTCTCAGAATCAACAACTTGGTTTGCCATTAATTACAAGTTTGTTTACCATGTAAAAGCTTGATTAACTGGTCACAATTATTGCATTGCATTGCATGATCATTATTATCTAACTGGTCTCTATTATATATTGATTTAAGCATCATTGGAGGTATCATTATCGCAGTGGGGGCAAAGGCAAAGACTGTTCAGACCCCACCCCACCATCACCTACTACAAAGAAAACCGAGACACAACTTCTCCCAATTACCTCATCTCATATCTAACACAGATTTCCAAAGGAACAATATGTGATTATTACTTCTGAAAAAATCTGCAACAGTTATGTATGTTAATTTCATGCTTTCGGTATCCACGTTATGAAAAGATTGCAACAGATTGCGACAATACCACTGCTTTAATATTTTCCAGAAAGAAAGAAAGAAAATTATGTCCAATGTTTCATTTCAAGACAAATTTTGAGGTTTTAATTGCCTTGTTTTGGGTGGTTAATCAGTGTCATCTTTTAGCTCTTATCACAACTTTTAAAAAACAAATCTTCTTTGCCTTTCTTGATGGCTGAATTTAAAAGTTATTTATGATTATTTAAAATGTTTTGTGGCCGTGATGCACACCAAGTACATTTTTACTTTTATCACTTAAAAAAATGATTTGTTTTAAGTATGTTGTTTTCTCAAAATTCCTAACTACCTGTTTTTATTAAATGGTATGTGAGTCAGTATGCATGCAATAATATTTAAAAGGGAAAATTGGTTATGTAGCGGTTTCTTATAAGAGTTTTACATTGTCATTTAGGATAAGTTTATCGATTGCTATGATAATTATTTTAAAAATAATAGTCATTAATTATAATTTTTATTAGTTTACAATACTTTTTTTGTACTCAGCCTACAAAAATTAAACTAGTTATATAATATGTATAGTTTACCTGGATGACTTCAAGCCAACCAATATTAAACTATTTGATTATATGATAAGGCTTATGTTTATGTATATCCAATTACACTTAGTATATATGTTTAGAGTGCTGTTCGAGTAAGCCTGTGTAGCTAATATTATTTTATTAAATAGTTAATAATATTATTTTTTCATAGATTTGTATTCTTCAGATTAGTTAATTTATGATATTTTTCTCTTTTCTTTTAATCTCTTTTTTCATTTATCGAAATAGTAAGAATAATATTTTATATTCTATATATAGTAACTAATACCTTCTACTCTGTGAGAGTTGAAGACCTTTTTGTTATCAATATCAATTTTGACAATTCAAAATATAATTATGATTTACAGCTATTTATGCAACTAAGATCATTGGAGATTCTCCTTATTAATTGTATTATCTTAGTAAGCTGTTTATAGTCAGTATATTCTTATTCATATTATAAAAAAAAACTAGAAATATTTCAATCATTGTAAAGAAATAAAAGAAAATAAAAATTAAAGATGAATACAAAAATACAGTTGTTGAGAACATCCATATGTTAAAGTTACAATCAACTGAGTCTGGAACAAAAAATATCTTTGTGGTGTATAAGCCTATAGATCAACTCTTGTAAAAAGATTCTCATACCTCTAAATCCAAACAAAGCAGAATAGTATTATATTTCACTTGCTGTTAAAGAAAAGAATATCCTTCCAAAAACAATAATTAATCATCTCAATACAATAAATCATAAAATATAAATCAATTTTTAGAGAATAAAAAATAATTAGTTGTTATAATGACTAAATTAGAGACTATTTTAGAGATTAAACAAATTTTGATTTCTAAATTAGTTTATATTATTGTTAAATGGTGGTTAAATTGATGTCTAATTAGCAACCAAGGTTTTTGCTACCAAATTTAGAATCTAAATAGACACCAATTGGTAGCAAAAACCTTTGTTGCTAATTAGACACCAATTTAGAAACCATTTAACAATAATATAAACTAATTTAAAAATCAAAATTATTTTAATCTCTAAAATGATATCTAATTTAGTCCCTATAGCAACTAATTATTTTTTGTCTTTAAAAATTGGTTTCTATTTCATTATTTTCTTATATTCTTAACAAATATTAATAATAAAAATGTTTATTAAATTTATACTCATTAGTTT
>Ga0123341_1003149_pt1 | contig 14003 bp, 5 predicted proteins | sample Turbeapinknodule_FD_89959 | JGI IMG/M metagenome (GOLD analysis project Ga0123341, IMG submission 89959) | Root nodule microbial communities of legume samples collected from Mexico - Turtle bean Mexico pink nodule | ecosystem: Host-associated > Plants > Roots > Nodule | place: Mexico: Nepantla... | reverse complement strand
TATATATATATATATATATATATATATTATACTCATTTCATATAACCTGCTCTTCAATTTTACATGATGATGGCTCCCTTAATCTACCAAATGCCTAGTTCTTAGTACATACTACTAGGAACTTGTTTTTCCTTTTTCATAGAAAAAAAGAAGTTAATTCTAAAGAACATTTTTATTACATTTTCATAGCTTCTTTCTGGATGCAACAAGTTTCTTGATGCATTCCAAAACCTTCAAACTTTTCATCACTGTCAACTGCAAGCAAAATTTTGATATTTATTGTTCACTTTTGCAATCATTGCTGTTAGTGCACCAATGTACCTGTTTTCACAGTAAAGGAACACTTCAATATTCTCACTAGCTTGTTCTTATATACTTGCATTGATTTGCACAAGACTACAAAATCTATGAACAGATGAAATTAGAAGCTGATTTAAGAGTATTTTTAGATAAAAAAAATTATGTATTAACAGTTTTTACACTGTCATCCAATAACATCACATCATTAATTTGTTGAATATTATAAGAACTGCTTTAAAAATCATATATAACATAGCATCTGAATGGATGATTGTGTATGAAAAAACAAACTCTTAAATTAATAATTAATGTACATTTGTCTTAGTTTATGAATAATGATCCAATGCTATGCCACTACAATGTTCGGAAACTGGATTTCTAAGAGCAATTTTACTCTCTAAACTTCAAAAATGCACTTTACAGTGGTCAGATTCTTTCTCTTGCAACACCATGCATCAGTGTCAAGAGTCATTCTTGTTTTGTTATGATATCATAATAAAATTTGGCTGGTGACTTACGAATTTTCAAGAATAATATGAACTTCTTGTGGATACAAGATCATCATCAATGTTCTGAAAGTTATAAGTTGAAGCTTTCTTCTTCTGTCCCCTGAACATAACCTCAACTTCTACATTAAATGTTGAACAAACAGGTCGATGGTCTGAGAACTTAAATTCCTTGCGGACGTATGAAAGTTGATGGATTCCCCTTCCATGCCACAAGATTCTGTCGCACCTGCAACATTCTCCATTGTTCAGATTTGAAAGAAAGAGAGTGAATGCATGATTAGGATCCCAAATGATGATACTCATTATGTATAACAAGTTCATTGACTTTCATAATAATAGCTCGAAAAGTCATACACAGACAGTGATGTTTGATTGGTTGACAGTGTCATTAGTTAAACTCTCTCAGTTTCTTAAACAGACAGGTTTTCAAGAAGTGAACTTTGTTTGAATGAAAACAAGAATGTTAAATCATCACTATACAGGCTATAATCCTAACTAGGTAATCATTTGTAAAATTCGTCAGAAACTAGTACAAGGTATAGTTTTTTATACAGGTTCTGAGAAGGTCCATGATCTTATGGATTCTGGTTTGGGAGATCCTCATGTAACAGTCCTTTATCTTGGCGGGCTAAGTGAAAGAGTTTTTTTACAAGGTTTGGGATATCCCTTAAATGTCTCTATTTATTCATTTTATTATTTGCTAATAATTTTTTTTTGCAAAATTCCTAATATCATATATAAAATCATAGAAGTGAACTTATGAGCAAGTTATAACAATTTTGGTAGGGTGAGGTTGTTAGCTAGTTGACAATTTCAAAGACAAATTGGAATTAGATGGAAGTAACATTGTTGAAGGAGCAAGTTTAATATTTATTAGAAGAAAATATCTTGATTTCTTCAAACTGATACATACCAAGCTGGGGTTCTCCTTTTGTGCTTTGAAACTTTTATTACACCTTCAACATAGTAAGTGTCTGAGTTAAAGGCATATTTGTATGTAGGTGCAAAGTAGATTTTCCCTTCTTTCCACCCCTTGAATACACGACCTGCTTCCCTTTCCATTTTAAGCTGTGAAAAGAAAAGAAAAAAATGTACAATGCATCATAATCAGAAATGTAACTAGAAGTCACCAACAAATGGAACCCCACTTAAATTTTCAGAAGATTATGAGTATATCAATATGAATATCTTCCATTTCATGGTTCATATAAATGAAAACCATAAAAGCTCATCACCTAAATGAGGTAAGCATTATACATGAATGAACTTTTCAAACAACAAAATGGCAACATATATATGTATGACAGTCAAATCAGCACAACATTCTTAGGAAAAAGAAACTACCTGATCCTTGTTAAAAAGAGAAGGCCAATCCCTCTTTTCCACAAGCCTTTTTGCATCATCATGGCTCAAAGAAATTCTGTAATTCAAGTCCCCAAACCATATGATTCGGCTGGAGAAAACATTTCCCACATAATCAGAAAATTTGGGACCAATGATATGAAAATTACTCAATGTCATTAAGCAGTTGAACTTTTTTTGCATTAAAACTCTTGGTAATTAGTTTCAAAAGATGCTCACTCATGGTCTAAGATTCTATCAGGCATCCTACTATTTGGTGTCTTGCAAATCCTTGGAAACTGAGTGTTCTTCAGAATCTCTATGACATCAAGATTCCTGCGAAGCTCGTCACCCTCTTTCTCTCCAGATGCCAAATGACTACAGATAAAGCAAAAACTTGTCTGATAAAAAGACATGCTCACTGATATACACCCCTGCAGCCACAGAAACAAGCATGGTAATGTAGATAGTAACTACAACTTTGTGTTCAAAAATTGTTTTCTATTTACACTTTGTATGAACTTTAGTTAAATGAAACAGAATAAAGCTTCTTAAGACTACCTTGTTCCCAAGGCAACCCATGATCCCGCGGCTAGTGCAACATATTCTCAGATGGCCTACATACTGAACAAGTTCCCTCTTCATCCAGACACTTACAAAAATTCCAACCATTTGCTTGCATGTAACAAGGCTGTATTTCATCTGAGTAGTAGCCAAGGAAACAGGAATTGGGAAATTATCATCCTCTTCTTCGGTGGAAGAATCATCTGAATTGAAGTTTGATTCTTGACAGCGAAAACAGAAATCCTTTGCAGCCTTCCTTTCCATTTCAAGAACACAGTTACAACTTTTTAGCCTCTTTCCATTTAATTTTTTGAAAGTTTTCTTAATCTTCTTCAAAGAAGGCTTTTGGAAGAACAATGGTCCACCAAAAGATGCAGTCTGTTTTAGTCCGTTGGGAGCCAAATCTGAAGGACCATTGAGTGATTGATTGATTAAAGCGAGCCATTTTGCAGCAGGCTCATTATCCTCTAATACCAGCACATTTCCAGCATTTAAAGGGACAATCTCCTGAAAGCTGAAAAATTGAAGATATATAATATTGTGAATTAGAGTGAGTTTGTTTAAGACTTGCTTTCTTAAACGAATCACTTTCTTTATGCTAATATAAAACCACTTTTGAAAAATGTTCACATTATTAATACAAGCTTTTAGATTCTTTTGAAGAGATTAGTTTATACAATCTAAACAACACTTTTTTTCCCTTTTAGTTCAGCAAACTTGTAAAGCAGAAATCTCCAATTAGACTACTTTTCTGCCTAACAAAGCGCTGCCCAATATTCAAAGCATTTTTATTGCTCAAGCAGACAACACCACATGCACCAAACTATGTTGGCATATGGCAAACGGTGCAAATAAATTCATTTCATGACAAGTCTGAAAGGTCAAAACTTCAAATCTAAAGTGATAAATGACCTTCTTTTTGACAAAGTGAAGAAAAAAGGGTAGTTGGTTAACTCCCTTGAAACAAGGGGCAATTTGTTGACTAAAATCTTATTCATTGATTAAAATCAGAAGTATGAGAGAGGGAGAGAGCATACCCCAAAACATACATATCTGGGTCATTTCGAACCTGAAGAAAATCACTCAGATCAAGGTTCATAGTGGGGCATTGCCCTCCCACATTCCATGTTGCTGCAAAAACTCTGATATGCAAATAACTACGATCATTAATCTGTCACCAAATATTTTGTACCATTTTTATACAAGAAAAACAAAATCAATTCTTCATATAAATCTACCTGAGATTTTGAACTGCTTCGGTAGAAGACATAGAAGGTTCTGAGCCTCGATTTTCAATGGATGGATCAGAAAGTGTATCTGCAAGGAAAATTAGAGATTGATCTAAGTGATCATGCCAAGATGAACCTCTAGAATGGTGTTTCTGAAACATGTGAAGATTGAGGTTCTATTGCTCTTAACATCATCTTCTAGTAGGGAATGTACATACAGTAAAAGTTAAGATAAAGATATTATGGATAATATCCTTGTCATGGAAAGATAAGTTCTCACAACCACTGTAATACATTGGAACATATTACTGAGCAAGAAAGGAATATATGCCTTTCTCAATAACCACTTATTATCTTTCAACAGTAAGAGAATATTTTGTGCCAAGATGAAACAGTGAAAAAAAAAAATGAATCCATTCAACTTGCTTCATTCATTTCGCCATATGAAACACAAGTATGAACACATTCTTGTGATTTTACATTAAAAAACACTTAGGATGTTCCCCCTTACCACTCTGAACTTTCAGTTATCAGTTAGGCCAGCTCATCTCCTAATCTTTACAACTAAGATGGGATTTTATAAACATCGTGCTTATACAAAAGAAGGAAGAAGCAAAGGTTAAGTCAAAGGGAAATAAAGAAGTAATATATATTCTCTTCAACACAAAAGTAGTGATTCCAATAAATATTCTCTTTAATGGGATAGTAGTGATTCCACCTTTTCAGGGAAGACAGCATATTGAAATGCTGATTGATATCTCCAACATAACCAAAAAAAATTAACAATGTCTATGTCAAATCACCTATAATTCAAAAACATTATTCTATGTTTTTCACATCTTCGTATACATGACCAGAATGTTGTGTAATGCTGCCAACCTCTATCAGTTAAAACAGAGTGAATTTGAAAAGAACTCACCAAGGGAATAATTTGAACCTCTCTCCATTGTCCTTCCGTTTCTCTCTCTCATGGCCAAAACTTTCCACAGAAACGACTGAAAAATCACATTCACAGAATCAATTGTTGCCAAAAGAAGAAAGAGTAAACATTTAATCAAGTTATTGAAATAGACATAAACACTGCATAACCAATACATAGTCAGTCACATGACTCCAGAGATTCCAGAGTGTCATCCATTGAATATCTTCATGGCAGTGAATAATAGACACAAACAAACGCAACAAAAAAAAATGTTTGCAATTAAACTGAAGACAAACTAAACAATATTTTCAAGAAAAGAAACAGAGAAAGAAAGAAAGAAAGAAAGAAACCTGCTTTTTCCTCTGCTGATTGCTTGGTATGATATCTGAAACTGTTTCTTCTTGTCTATCCTCAAATTCGTTGTCCATCTAAATTCCCAGGGAAGACACGTAAATTAGTGCACTCAGGGAATAAGATCACAAGAAATTAATCAACACCCATTTGCATGATTATTTCCCGGAAACCATTTACAAGAAAATAGGCATCTCAAAGCATTCACACCAACCAAAACAGGCATGCTCAGATTATTGAAACACATGGGGTATGACCCAAATTGGAAGAGAATGAATTCACAGATGCCCAGAAATGTTAACAAGTGCAAAAGAATGCAACAAGTATCAATTCTTAACCATGAACCCAAATCCAACAAATCAGAACAGTGTCACACAAAAATGGCATTCACTGAAGAAGAAAATCTCAGCCATTTAAAGAAAACATTGCCACCCCATGAAAAGGGGTATAAATTCCAAATGTGATTCTTACAAAAGTCAACTTCTAGTGCAATGCCCTTCAAGCATCAATTATCCTACAGGGTATTCCCAGATAAGGAATATGAACTGGGAAAAGAAAGAAAAAAAAAGAACCTGAATAATCCTTGTAGAACTGAGAACTCTTACTGTTGTCTGCAACAAAAGGGTCCTAAGTTTCTCTTCCAAAGAAGCCTAAAACTTGACATATATACCAAACAAACATTTGATGGTTTCCAAAAGGATAGAAGAGGGGACAAAGAAATAGGAATAGGTGAAAATAGGGAGTAGGGTCCTCCCTACTCAAGAAATTGGAATGAAAAATTCAGAAACAATAAATAGAAAAGAGATAAAAGGGAAACAGTCAAAAGGGAGAATGGAATAGAATCTCATGTGCCCCTTCATTCAGATATATTATTATTTTTTGAGGTGTGTGGCAAAGGCTATGATTCGTCAGTTTGTTCATTGTTTTACTCCATTGGAAAACCCAAAAGATGTTCTTTTCAAGAGCCAACGAAAAAAAGCATTTTTTTTAGCTTCAATGCTGAGAATTGTCTTCGAAGTTTGAACCTCGTCCTTTGTACTAGTTTGAACGTTAAGGGTAGATAGAAAAGAAGTTACTTTTCTTGTGTGATCTTAGTCCATGGAGAGAGAAAGTAACCAACCCCACGTGTGTGCCTGCAAATAAAATCACAATAGTTGGTTGTGCCATGTTTCCTATGAATGTGACACCAAAAGGTACCTTCTGCCTTGTGCTAAGGAATGCCTTTTACCCATTTCCATGGATTTTGTATCACATTAGAAATACAAAATTGCAAGTTTTTTTTCATATTAAGTTTTCAGAAAATCATCATCATTCATGTTTCATCATCATAAATACAGCAATTAATAATTATCATATCAGGTTTATAAGAAAGAGATGAGAAGGATAAAGTTATTCTAAGATTGATTATAAGAAAATTACTTTTTTTATTTTATTTCTAATGGTTCTATTTTATAGTTAATATCTATATATATAAAATAATTGTTATGGAGGATACATCAAGATATATTTGAAGAATATTTTTTGTTATTTTTTCAATTATTAACTTTTTTAGATATTAAATTCTATTAATTGTATTGTTGAACATTTTATGGATTAGAGGTGAGCTTGAGTTTCCATTCATAGAAACCTTAACTTTTATGATAATTAGTTGAATCTCACCAATTGATTAATATAACACAATCTAAGGAGAGAAATCTTTCATTACTAGTTTGTTCTTTATTCTTGATCATGAAGATTCAAATATTCCATATTCATTTTATGGATTTCTTTACATATCATTTTGACTGAATTTTAGATGAATTAGATATTTGTGCATATGGTTGTTTGGTTCAATAGATAATTATAAAAGGGATGCAAGGGGAAGAAGGAATTTGGAATAAAATAAAATGGGTCGATGACATTACTTGAGTATTTGAAAAGCTTTTATCACAAGCTTATTTCGTGAGCTTGAGCTTGATTGAAAAATTCTTTCAAAAGAAAATTCAGAAACATTCTTAACAAACTCAAATCCTAAAGATGATGCTATGAGAAACCCCTTCTACATATAGTTTTCAAGTAATGCATGATTATGTCCAATTTCAATAATAAATAGTGATGGTCCACCAATTTTCAAAGGTTTCACCAAAACTAGTCTAGTTTGGTCAAAAGGTAACCAAGGTTTGGCCAAGGATTGTTTATGTCCCTCCTAAATGCAACATAATGCAATTGAATTATAAACTCAAATAAGTTTGGTATAATATATAACTAAAACATAAAAAAAAAAGTATTGACTTATACAAAAATTCAATCCAATAAACATCTTTAGAAAAAAAAATGTTAATGCTCATATACTCAAAGTTAAATATCTATAAACTTATTTATCCAAAAAAAAAAGAATGACATTAAAAAAACAATAAAGATTAATAGTACAAGTAAAAAGGAATACAATGAAAATAATACAAAACATTCATTTTTCAAAAGAGAGGATACTTCTTCTTCATTTTTCAAGAAATTTTAATAAGTAAAATACAAGAAAGAAAGGGAAAATAATCCTATACATGTTTATTACACAAGAGAAAAAGAGAGACAACTTTGTATGAACATAATACTTACAAACACCTTCTACCTAAGAATATCAATATACAATTATAAAATAGATGCACAATAATGGAAGATACGATGTAGTGAAGTATAAAAACTTACCTTACTACAAAAGCAAATCGATAGAGAATATTTAGACATTGACGACGTTGAAGAGAAAGAGGGGAAAAGTTAGGGTAACTTCTTGATTAAAGTTCTAGTAGGTTAGCAACAACACACATGGATTGCGTGAAAGGAAAAATGAAGAAAAAGAAGAAACAATTAATATACCTAAAACAAAATTAGGATAATTTTTTATTTCAAAGTAATAATAAAGATGCTTTAGTCAAACTATTTAAATCAAATAATATTCACCTTCTTTTCCTTGCAAATCCTTTAATACAAGAAGGAAGTCAAAATTAGGTAAGGTGAGATTTTTTTATTTTTTTTTTCATTTCTCTCCTCACCTAAAAATTTAACTAACAAAGAGATTAACATAATATTTTCTCTCTAGCCACACTAGTAAAAAAAGTATAACAATTAGTTTATAAAGAGTTAATTTGTAAATATTTTTTCAAAATAAAAATAAAAAACACATATTTTTATTCTTGTTTATAAATTAATTATCTAACACTATTAGAATATTTTAGATTATATGTAATGTTTGTAACGTGTACTTGTCTTTTCAATCAACAATTATCTCCACAAATGAACACTATTTTTTATGTGTTTGACTTTACTCACTTTTAAGGATGTTACCCATCTCGACACTATTACAAGTCAATCACATTCGACACTACTACAAGTCAATCACATTGTTAGAATAAAGATGATTACAAATGTTTAAATGTGAAACATAAATCAACTAAGAGTTTAATCTTCTTATTGTTAGGAAATGAAACATGGACAAACAACATAACACTAGGAATGAAATTGTCATAAGAAGATTGAACTAAACAAGCAAAGTAAAATAAGAACAAGAGCTACAAGTAAGGAGAAAGGGGATAAAAGACTTAGGACATGAGAAGAAGTGATGTGCCACTCGAGAAAACTTCATGTTCCTCCCTGGGATGAGCATCATAGGATGGATTACCACTTGACTCCTAAGAACCAAAATAAGACTCTAGAATAGTGATCACTCTCACAAAACATTTACATAAACTCTCCAATTATCATACATCTTCAAACAAATTTACAAAAAGAGTGAATTACTATATATAGGCACTCAAGGCTAAGTTTGATCGATCAATGTACAAAGAAATAAGAAGGATGTAAAAATAAAATTCAAATTTAAATTCTATATCTAGATTAATGGATAGGATTATCTCCATGCTTGTGTCACACTTTCCATGTTAGACTCACATTGTCTTTGTCTTTGCCTAGACTAACCAAGTATAACATAAGCTCTTATTGTACTTAGATGATTGCCTCATGTTGCTTCCTTGCACTCCTTTCTTTGTACCTCTTCCTTTAGGGCTTGATAGACCCAAATTCAACCTACCCTAAAATTACTATTTGCATAGTTTTACTAAAAAAATGACAAGCCTTAATATTTATCAGTCCAAGAAATATAAAATAAGGAAACTAAAAAATAATTTTTTAACAAGAACATCTTTTGTTATGTTTTGAGTTATCCTCCTTAAGATGATGTGTTATTTCTCTTTTCTATATTTTCACAGGTTCAACAAACACGTTAGGATTTCTTCTTAAATTAAATACGAATTTTGTTAAATTACTATCAAAAGACATGTTATAAATGTAAAAGTAAAAGAAATTAAAGAAAGATAGTGTAACAAGTTGCATTACATACACATAATAGAATTCAATACTAACACCAACAGGATAAAAATGTTATTTTATTTTATTAAGAGATCAATTTGTTAAATGATATTCAATCCACAATCATAGTTTTTTCTCTCTCTCTCAATATAGGATTTCAAACAAAGTTTTGGGAGACTTGTACAAGATATCTCTAGTGTCTATCCAATGACTATAGTTTACAAGAAGAGAATTCTTTAAGACCTAAAAGCATCCCACAAAGTGTTAAAAAAAATTAAAACCAATTTTTTTTCTCTTATTTTGTAGGTTTAATAGCCTTTTTGGTCCTTTATTTGTTAGATATTCTCAATTTAGTCTCACTATAATGTCTCAATTTGGTCCAATTTTTTTAAAGAAAATAATCAATGTAGTCTCTTATATTAAATTGGTGTTAATAATATTTAGACAATGATGACATGCCACAATAACTTGTTGATGTGACAATTGATAATGTAGTCCCTTCATCAATTCTCTTATTTCCTAAAACTCTTCGGATCGTCATCATCTAATTATTTGTCTTTCACCTTCCTTAGATCCCTCTATTTTTCTCCTCATCTAAGTTTTCCCCTCTTTAACAAACAAAGTGGTGTCTCCTTTTATATTAGAGCTACATTTTCCCATTTGAACAATTTGACTTTATATAACAAAAACAATGGCCCTAGAGGCCATGGTTTTCCATAATATCCATTCACTTATGTTTGCAACAAAATTCATTTCTACTCACTAGTAGAAAACAATTTCTAAGAAGTAGAAAACAAAAAATCTGTATGAAAATCATCAACAACAACATAGACCACACTTAGCATGTAAATTTGGATTATTCTCCTTTATCTTCCCAAGATATCAAAGACCAATGAAGCTCACACTCCTTGCCTAAACCATGCATTATAGATCAATCCTTCCACAACACTTTCCCTTCTCTTTCGTTCTCCTCCAACATTGTCATCAACCACGCACCAAGACCACCAAGAACAAAAGGAGATCAAGAATCAAATGATTACCCATATTGCAGTTGATCAAAATCAAAGGAAAAAGATGAATGAGTACCTTGTTGTTCTTTGATCCATTTTTCTATCCTTTTATGTCCAAAGGATTAGTCTAAATACCCTTCATTTCATATTTACATATTACAAATTATATATAGGCGAATGGAAGGACAAGAAATGGAAACAAAAGTGATTACATCACTATTGTTATTCGATTTATACTTCTTTGAAATGCATGTTTCAGTGATGGAAACAATTAAGAAGATTCAAAGACAACTTTCATGGGGATGGGAGACGGATAGAAGGAAAATAACATGAATATCTTGGGAAAAGGTCTGTGAATCTAAAGAGGAAGGTGAGTTACAGGTAATACTTGTTTAACATTGCATTAATAGGTAAATGGGTTTGGTGGCTAAAAAGAGTAAAAGATGGTCTATGGAAAGAAATACTAGACTCTTAGTATGGCGTGGAGCGATTTAAAGAATCAAATAAAAAAACAACAAGGCCTCTCTTTGGTGGAGGGATTTGAAAAAAAAAAATGGAGCTAGAGGAGTGGGAGAATACATTTGAAGATAACATTATTTGGGATATTGGAGATGGGAAAGATATAAGATTTTGGGAAGACAAGTGGGTAGATAATGAAGAATTTAAAGTTAAGTTCCCAAGATTATTTTCCTTAACAACTTTCAAAGGCGCTAAGTTAAACCAAGCTGGAAGTTTGAGCAATAATGTATGGAGTTGGAATCTAAAGTGGAGGATATTTTGTTTGATTGGGAAATGAATCAAATATCCCAGTTGATGCAATGTTGGAGGGTAAGCGATTGATTAAGAAAAGAGAAGATAAATGGTTATGGAAGGAAGAACATACTTCAACCTACATTATTAAATCCACATATATATATATATATATATAATATTAAGAAAAGTGTTATGTGGTGAACATAGGACAATGTATGAATTTTTTTGGAAGGTCGAGGCTTTACCTTTACCACGAGTAGTATCTTGGAGGGTGCCACAAAATAAAATGGCAACAAAGATATTTTTTTAGGCGAGGGATGGTTATGGATAGTACTTTATGTGTAATATATTGTGAGGAAGAGGAGACAACTAATCATTTATTTTTTACCTATAGGGTGGCTTGGTTAGTATGTAATACGTGTTATTTATGGATTGATGAGGTTTCAGTGTTATGCAAAAGCACACTTTCTTTACTTTAGACTGTCAAACTTATCAACATATGGAATAGAGTGTGGTATGTGGGTTGTTGTAATAGGGGAGATTTGGAAACAAAGAAATAAGGTTATTTTTAAGAATGGTAGAGTAGACCACTTAGAGATTTACAAGATGACACAGTTAAATGCTTGGTAGTGGATTATATGTAAGGAACATTAAGTAGATTTTACATATTTTAAATGGTGTATGGATCTTATAGTTTGTCTGAAATCTATGAGAAAGAAATGATTTCCCACCAAAGGACCTCACAATTACGGTGATAATTTGACATTACTAACTTTTCTTTCTAGATTTTGGTCAGGGAGCTAGTTTAGTTTACAATGTAGGGGAAGGGCAATGGAAGGTGATTATGGAATATGTATATTGACTTATTTTTCTCTGGTGATTATAACTTTAGTTTTGATAGATTAATTGGAATGTTGGTATCTCGACTTATGTATACTTAAACTTTTTGAATGTTTGAAGGTTGATATGTAAAGAGGGATTGATTTTGGGGTTTGTAGGCTATTTTTTGGGATGATGGGGTAGATTGGGGGGTTTTTACCCTTCTAAATATTGGATACATTCTAATGTTTCTCTTGTATATGGGTTTGAACAATTCTTAAATATCTAAATTTATTCATTAATAAAAAAAACTAGTTAAAAATAATATAATTTTAAAAAATTATTCAAAATCACAATACATGTTTCAGAAAATGAAAAAAGTACAATATAACTTTAATAGATCAAGATTTAAATTTAAATAACTTCACATTTCGTCTTTTCTATAAACATGTCTTAGTGAGTATTATAGCCCTTTTTCAGTTTTATTTTTTGTTAATCAAGTTGGTACGTACAATTAGCTTTTGTAGAGTAATGTAACTTTTATTTCATTCTTTTTGCCTTATTTGTGCTTGGTGACAGATGTTGAAGAGTATAAGGGAGAAAAGATAAAAGTAATTAAGTTTACGTAATATCTAGAATTTGCCTGAAGCACCCTTTTATGCATTCTTTTAACTCTCAACAATCATGAGAATATCAACAATCATGAGAATAGAAAAATGCATTAGTCTTCAAGGAAGAGAAATGGTTAATTTTTAGAAAACTTTCATGACAAACTTTGTAAAAGTAATCATGGTTCCTAAGAAAATAATCAAGAGCAACATCATGCATGGATTGTGATGTGATTTGGAATATTTAAGAAAAAGATTGCTTTGGATTATGTCTAAGACAAGATATCAATACCTAACTTATATATATTAAGAAAAATAATTAATATACTTAATCATATTAATTAGTTTTTTTCTGTAATTGTAATGTTTTCAAAATTATCCTTAAATGAAGAAAGAATGAGACCATTCTTGACTTTTAATAATTACCATGTATGAACTAAAAAACGAAGAATATTTTGATAAAAACAGTGTACTATAATGAAACATATGGAGGAAAAACTATGGCACATTTTTTTGAATTTGATTTATTATTATAAAGACATAGTTTCACCAATTTTGAGGAGAAGAACATGAGGTTGGAAATGGTGAATTGATAAGCAGATAGCGTAGAAAGGAAAAAATGGAAATGGTCCATTGAGAAATAAAGAAGGTGGAAAGACAAAGAGTGGAAAAGTGGTCCTAAAATCTAAGTCCATGAATGTTGAGAAAAATGTTGAAGAAAGCTCAAAACCCTAGAAATGGGTGACTCAACAACAGTCAAGGTCAAACTGGTCTCCACATGGGACCACTTTCAAAGTAGCCAAATCAATTTTGTCGCTTATCAACCATGATACCATCTTTTCTATAAATTCAAAATTATATATATACATAGAGAGATTAATAATTAATCTCTCAAAATATCATTTAAGAAATTAATCTCTTTTCACACAAAAAAATTAAGATCAACTTCTGATTATATGATTACGAGATACGATTATCTATCAACAATAGATATTGTAAGTAAATATTGTAAATTTAGAAAGTAAAAAAAATAATTGTATATGAATGTTAATTGTTTTTCTTTCTTTAATAAAAATACGTGATAATTGCTAAGTACGCTTAGTTACTTCAAATATTACGGTTTAATTTAAATTAACAAAATTAAAGTCTTTTTTTAACCATGCATTACTAAAAAATTATGAAATAAAAATTAATTTTAGAGATAAAAATAATTAATTATTATATTGACAAAATTAAATATTAGACTAAAATAATTATTG
>Ga0123341_1003143_pt1 | contig 14012 bp, 8 predicted proteins | sample Turbeapinknodule_FD_89959 | JGI IMG/M metagenome (GOLD analysis project Ga0123341, IMG submission 89959) | Root nodule microbial communities of legume samples collected from Mexico - Turtle bean Mexico pink nodule | ecosystem: Host-associated > Plants > Roots > Nodule | place: Mexico: Nepantla... | reverse complement strand
TATATATATATATATATATATATATATATATATATTCAAACATAGTCTTAGTCTGCGGGGCCTAACCTAAAAGTTTATCTTATAAAATTGTACAAAGTTTGTGTTTCCCTGACCCTTTACATGGTCCCATAAATTAAGTTATTGATCAGCGCTTTAGTTCCACTTAACTTAATATTCTACAAGTTTCTAAAGGTCAATGTCATCATAAAGTTACCTGTAATTATTTGTATCCTTTTCGTAACGGTTCTTTCGCATCATAGAGTCTGCAAAACCAAAAATTATACCTTTCTTGCAGTAACTCAACTTGTGATTCCTTTTGATAAAGAGAGACTACCAAATGTAGGAGCTTTATAACCAACAACACAAGAAAAAGCCATTAAAGATGAAAGGTATAAATAAGAGAAATCCTTTATCCGATATTCCAATTTCCTTTCCATGTGCTTTGAACCAAGATGCAAGTAAGGTAGAGATTCACAAGAATTTGGCGTCAACAACTATATAAGAGAGGCCACTGGCACTAACTGCAGTCTAAGCTCTAACTACACTAAAATTCATTACTCCATTACTGCTTCTGAACATTTATATTAACCCTCTTTCTGCATCCTTAATTTTCGTTAAACAAAATGGCAATGGTGCCTCGGAAGATGCAATCCAGGGCTACCCGCAATATCTTTTCAGCATCAGATGACACTACAATGACCAAAAATATTCGAGCCACCCATGCTCCCGATGATCGACACGTTGAAGTTAGACCTCTTTTAAATGTCGTTCAAGACATACTTCACCGTGTTGCCTCTCTCATCCCTGACATTGTTCAGGTATTATATATAAGTAGTTAAAATTTTCAATTTATCTGAGTGACAAAACTCAACCATATAACAATTTCTTCTCTCTGCATTTTGGTTCTTCATTAACTTTTTCTGAGTGTGGTTATTTTGAAAATTTACAACAGGGAAAACCAGTGCAAACGGGTGCCGTGGAGGACAGTAACCACCAATCTGATCTAGCCGAGGTGCTAGATATTTCGTACTACACAATCAACCAAATTTCTTGCGAGGTTTTCTCTTCACTTAGAATTTTAACACCATATCTCCCTATTGACAAGACAACACCTATTTAATAAACGCCTCCGAAAAACATACTACTTTCAACTTATTCATGTGTTTCATGTCGTGTCATAGATATGTTGCAAGTGTTCGAGTGGTGATGGACATGCCACGACCATGGGAATACTCAGCATGCTCTCCGGCTATTCATGGGATGCCAAGGTGGTAATAGCGTTAGCAGCTTTTGCAGCCAACTTTGGGGAGTTTTGGCTGGTGACTCAGCTTTACGCCACTAACCGTCTTGCTAAGTCTGTTGCAAAGTTGAAGCACATCCATGAAACACTTGAACAAGTGGATGATTTGGGACTGAAGTTCGAAACAATCAATAACCTTTTCAAGGCAATGTTGGATGTAACCAATTACATTGTTCAATTCCATGAACTTCCCTCTCGGTACATTCACCCTGAGGCACCAGAGATGTTGACTGCTTCCATTCTTTTCCCCGGTGCTGTCTATTGGACCATTCGGAGTATTCTGTTCTGTGCGTCGCATCTTTTAGACATAACTGGCTTGGCTCATGGGTATACCTTCACTCTTCATGTCACATTATAATCATCACAACTTTATCTTAGTAACTCTTGTTAATTTCTCTATTTATACCTAAGCAATCCCCTATCAAACTTCGAATTGAACTTGTCCTGTTTTTGTTAATGCTGTTACTCACTTTCCTGAGCTCGTTGTAGATATATGACAACAATAACAGAGAGTTGGGAGCTTTCCAGTTTGGCCCATAAGCTTGATAACCTAAATGGCCACCTTCGCAAGCAACTCACCCTTTGTCATCTGCATTTAGGTAAGCCAATCTAATTAATACCCGTTGTCACGGAGAAGAAGCAGCGTCTAGGTTTTTTTTCTTCGGGTAAAATATCTCTAATCTATTATGCCGGAGAATATGTTTTACACGATGCAGATGACAACAAACAGAGAGAAGCATTTGAAACACTTCAGCTCCTTTTTGAGACATCCCACCAAGATAATTTGAAGGCTCTCAAAGCTATGTTTTGCAGTAACAATGATCCGTTGCCATTGTTCGATGGTTCTTCCAAACAAAGGGTTAATCCTGAATCCATTTTCTCTTCTATTGTCATATTATACATAACCATATATTGTCATCAGATTGATCTTTTATTTAGACTTATCATGCATATTTTTCCACTTAGTACAAAATCCAAAAAGTTCTGCTAAATGAGCCTATCGCGGAAAAGGTTATGATAATTACACATGATGTTTCTGTCTCAACCTTGAACGTATATGTCTTCAGGTTAGTATTGAGGTATTGAGGAGGAAAATTGTTCTACTCTACATATCAGACCTACAGAATGTCTCTGATCAAGAGCTTGTGATTTTTGAACAAATGTACATAGAGTCACGTCAGGATTCAACCAGGTTAGAGAGTCAATATGAACTGGTTTGGATTCCAGTTGTGGACAAGGGAATCCCATGGACTGAATTGAAACCAAAGTTTGATATGGTGCAATCAACGATGTCATGGTACTCAGTTTATGACCCTACTGCTCTGGAGCCAGCAACCATCAGGTACATTAAAGAGGTATGGCTTTTCAAAGCGAAGCCTATACTTGTTGTGTTGGATCCCCTGGGGAAGGTTGTTAATCTGAATGCATTACCCATGATGTGGATTTGGGGAAGCTTGGCTTATCCGTTCTCCATCTCAAAGGAGGAAGCATTGTGGAATAATGAAAAATGGGGACTTGTACTATTGGCAGATTCAATCGATCCATCGCTTTTGTATTGGGTTAGTCATTGCATTCTTTATATTTCTTCTATATATAAATACATGATTATCCTACCGTAGTCCAACAATAGAAGATAAAAAGGTTGGAACAATAATCTGATTACGAAAACACCTTCCCAAGTGATTCGTTTGACTTATGCGTATGAAGCTAAATTCTGAGCTTATGTAGCAGTTTTCATTCTGTAGAAATTGTAATTAAAATTAATTAAAACAACTGTAACATATTTCTGAAGTTTACATCCCCTCTATTTGGTCTGATGATTTTCGGGCATTGAATGAAATTCAGCTATACCATGTACTATGCTAAAACTGCAGGCTATGTGATCATGAATAATATTCATCAATTGTACCATGTCACATTTGTCAATCTTACACAACCACCACATCATAATTGAAGATACTTTTAATTTTTTTTTAAATCTGTACTTAATTAACTTTCTGCAATGATCTTACGCATATTATGTTTAGATATCAGAAGGCAAATATATATGCTTGTACGGAGGGGACGATATGGACTGGATCCGCAAATTCACAAGGACTGCATATGCACTGGCAGCAGCTCTGCAACTACCACTAGAGATGATTTATGTGGGGAAAAGCAATCCAGGGAAGAAAGTTCAAGAAACCATCAATGCCATACAAGCAGAAAAATTAAGCAACGTGCTCCCTGACCTTGCAGTTATTTGGTTTTTCTGGGTTAGGTTAGAGAGCATGTGGCACTCCAAATCACAGCATAGCAAGACAGTAGAGAATGACAACATAATGCATGAAGTAATGAGAATCCTAACCTATGATAGTGGTGACTCAGGATGGGCCGTAATTAGTGAAGGAACCGGAAGTATGGCACAGGTAAGGGAGATGCATTTCTAAGGTGCCTTAATGAACGTGAGCAGTGGAAAGACGCAGCAAAAGATATAGGAATCTTGCCAGCAATGGCTGATTATATACAAGGACTACAAGCCCCTCACCACTGCAACCGCTTGATACTTCCAGGAAGCAGTGGGGGGGTCCCAGACAGTGTAGTCTGTGCTGAATGTGGCAAAACAATGGAGAAGTTCTACATGTATCGCTGCTGTAACGAGTAAACACATCACCTACAGTGTGTTAAATGCATATTTGAAACAGTGTTTACAGGGAATGTAAGGCAATCATGCCAATTAAACTATTAGAGTTGAAGTACATAAGCTTAAAATAAATTCAACATATCAACCACCAAAACTTTACTCAACACCATTTCAGTCGACCGACTGCATGTATGTGTTGAATTCAAGTAAAGAGTATTTACTCAGTGTTTGCTTAACCTAGGTTTTGAATTCAGGATTATGATATCTACATACTGTTTTGATTCTTATTGTAAAAGGCTTGCAATTTTATGTTAAACTAGTTGAAGTTGTTTCTTTATTAAGTTCTTTGATACCTTTATAGAGAAACACAAAAATTGGAAATTTGGTTAACTGAAAAAATAATACAATCTAAAACTACTAATTACATGAATAATGAGAAACTAAACTAAAGTATCATTGGGGAGAAGATTTAGTGGCAGAGGAAACAGAGTTCAATATCTGAGCTAGAGGGGCAAGAATATGAGGCACGAGTGCACCTAACCCTTTGAGAGCAGCGCCTGAGGCAATACCAATTGCGAGAGACTCAACATAACCAGGCTTGGAATCAAGCTTCATATCGAGAACAGTAAGTCTATTACCAATTGAATCAATTTTCTTAGAAGACTCGGCCAATATCTTATCACTTCTACCTTTCCCAGAGGATACGACTCCAAATAGCGCCTTCTGAAGATCCTCAATGACCTTCATCGACGCTTCTTGCGAGTCCATACCCTGAGATTCATAGTGCGATATCAGCTCCTTCGGCGTGGGAAACTTCAATTTCGCGGAGGATTTTTGTCCAACTTTAGGTAATTTTACATTTGGCTGTTCCATTTCTACAAATTTCCAACGTCGATAACCAAAAGTTAGTTTTACTTAACTTATTGTAATTGTAAGAAGTTAAATTCACCATACTTAATTAATGAATTTCAACTGACAATTTTCATTGAAACGTTTCAAATTTCAGACAATAGAATTGCGAAAATTGTGTAACGAATTGGATGTACCAGCAGACAGGTAGCATAGTGTAGCAGATTAAACAAAATTACACCACGCTGTTTAAAACTGGTTATTCGAGAAGAACTTACTTATATATGCTTCGGAAACAAGAACATTCCCCACGGACAAAAAGGGAGAGTTCACCAGAAGAAGCAACAAAAAAAGTAATTGAACTAAAGGAATGGTACAACGCGACCTGGAACAGACTACAAGGAAAACCATAGTAGCTGCTTAAATTAAAAAGAAAAATAACAGGTCGACATTGAAATTCATATACGCTTTCGTTGACACGTCCTTCGGCATTGGAAACTAACGAAGAACGCAACGCCTATCAAAAGCGAGAAACGCAGAAGACCAAGTTCAGGAAATAAGAATGGAACGAACCCTAAGAGAGATAACATACTTGAAAGTTCAAGCACTCTTTGAGGCATAGATTCGGACGAACATTACCTTGGCCTCGCGGCGCTAGGGTTTATCGCCTTATCGAAGATAACAGGGGTTCCGCCTCTGGTTTTATAAGGGAACAGAGCGAAACCTACAAGCTAAACTGGTAGCCAGATGGGCCTTTTTTCAAAAACATAAAAAAAAAAAAACACGTGATTTTGGGCCTCCGGAAAAATTTATGAAAGACTGTTTCTTCCTTCACCTCCGTACTTCTGCCACCTCATACACAATGTGAAAATATTTTATCATTTTTGTATCACTCCATATAGTAGTTTTCTGATTATGTAATCCATAAGTTAAAAAAGACATTCAAATTACTTAATCCAAAAACTAATCATGCAAAATTTGAAAAAAAAAATCTGGATTACGTAATCTGAAATATTACCGAAGAAGTATTTTTTAAAATATGAAAATTTATGAAGGTGAGAGAAAAATACATAGAGGTGCCGGAAGAAACAAATTTATGAATAATTAATTAAAGCAATTGTTATTGGATCTAGATCTCTAGCCTTCACAGTTAATAGAGAACATTCAATTTTAAAAATTTAATTCTGTAAAAAATTGTTAATTAGTTAATAATAAAAACTAACCAATTCATTATCCTATCAAACTAAATACTCATATTCTCCATTATTATTTTGTGGTTTTAATTATTTTTTTATGTTAACAAGTAGATTTAATAACGAAGTTAAATTTTTTATTTTATTTTACTTTCAGTAACTTATAAGTTTAAATCTTTATTTTTATTATTCTTTAAATCCTATAAGTCACTCTTCTTTGTTATAGAGTGAATTTCATCCAAGTCATATAAATGTCAAAAACATCACATATGCCTTCTCCAATCACTAATAAGCAACTAGGCATATAAAAAACATTATACTCCTAACTTTTTTATTTTACAAGAAGGATGAAAAAGGGGACAAGTCAGCTTATGACTTAGAAATAAACCAATAAAGTTTTTCAAATCAAATGTGTGACGATAGATGGACTATACTATATGCTAAAGTTATTTGAATCCACAAAATTATTAGAAAACCAAAATTTATGCTATAAGTTTTTTTACTTGCTCCTAAGGTTTTGTTCATATACGAGAGGCACCAAGAGGGGGATAACTTTGATTTTGACAATGAACATCTTCACTTTCACCACCATTAATAGCCTAAACATATTTATAATTGCAAAAACTCCCACGAAAGTTTACACTCATTAAGATTGAGCAATGAGCAAATTTAAGATATTTGAAAATCATGAGAAATATTGTTGTGCTATTTTTACATTGATGGGCATGGTGGGATACGATTTTTAGCAATGGAAATGACTAACTTGACTAAATAAAGACTACTTTTGTACTTCGATTTTGGCATAAATCAACGAGTAATTACTTTAAATTAAGGATGACAAAGTGGGTCAGTCCGCCTCGCATTGGCTTGCGGATTTGTGGGTCAACCCGCATTGTTTTTTTTTTAGAAATTCAATGAAAATACTCTTTACCTTATACTCTTGAAAAATTGAACTTATATTTGCTACTATCAAACATCAATATTTTTTCTTCCATTTCAAACATAGTCAAACATCAATAATTCAATTAAGATAAAAATCAAATATCAATATTCTTCCATTTTAAAAACATTAAAAATAGTTAATTCAAAAATATTAAACATAAACACTACTACAATAAACATAGTTGCAACGTTGGAATGAATGAATATGAATGGAAAAGGAAAACTTTTTTTTTTTCAGTCTAACTTGCCTTTCCATTGGCAAGTCAACACACAAACCTTTTTTTTTTTGCGGACCAACAAGCTAACCTGTCCTGCCCCGTTGTTGGCCCGCACGGGTTGCGGATTATGCAAGGCAGACTAAAGCGGGTCGACGGGTTGAAAAATTGAGTCCACCCTATGTTTTTTATCAGCGGGTCGTGGGTTAGTCTGCATGATCCGTCCCGCTTTGTCATTTCTAGTTGTTTGATTTGCAACAACAGCTGACAAAATTACCAAATCCCAAAAGTTTAAGTAAACTCATGGAGTTTTATATAAACTCAACTCAAACTTGACTTGTAATATTAAAAAAACAAGACAAATTTATTACATATCATATTATATGATCTTTAAGGTTATTTTTGTATTTTCTTAGTAGTTTTATCATGTTTTTAATTAAGTGGTTGAATAATCATATGAAAAGATAAAAAAAAACTATAAGAAGTGAGTTATTCAAATTCTCATGGTGGGAAATAATGATGTAATTACTCTGAATTAAAGACAACATTAAAAAAAAAATGAGGATTAATGTGGAATTTAGTGGACTCTACATAATTTGGCTATAAAAGAATCTATTTGAAATACAATCAGAAAAGGAAATAAATTTTGAAAGAAATTTAGATTTTTTTGTGAAAACATTATGAAATTATGAGTTACAATAACCTAAATTTGATCATATCATGTAACTTACGGTAATCATCTCATAACATATCATTCACATTCTCATCATACTTTTAGTGCGATGTCAATATCCTTCTTTAAACTTTAAACTGAATATCAGAATGGTCTCTCAATGGTCTCTCTCTTTCGTGTTTTCATCATCATAATATAAATAGAATTGTCCGAATATGTAATTAATCATCATTTGTTTTTTCCCCAAAATTATGGTCCATACATTCGTGTATTGACATCTTAGAAGAGTGTAGGGGTTTGCCTAAAATGTATTCTATACCAAAACACAATAGCTTAATCCTTATATTGTGCAAAGCTTTCGATTTTGCACATATTCTTCTTTTTTGAAATGGGTTGACTACACAATTTATGTTCACAGTAGACGTTGGGTTCATAAACATTGTTGTAATAGAAGAAGAATGACTTGTTGACAACAAACAAAACTTCATGATTCAACTCAGCTTTGAGTGGTTAGGAGAAAATGGAGAATGGTAAGGATTTGACCACAATTTGTATAATTGAGTCGAACATGTTAAAAGGTTGCATTTGCATTCATTGTAGAAAGAGTGCATGGGTGGCATAAAACAGTGTCACCGAGGTCAAATGAGGGAAAATCACATTTGATTTTAGATTCGCTTCTTGAAGATTTATGCCAATTTGTACTAGTTTATCCATCCTAAAAAAGAATTTGTCAGCAAGTTAATTTGATTTCTTTACCTAGAATTGTGAACTCGTAGAAGTTTATGTTAACTTTGAGTATAACACAATTGCTAGAACATGTTTGAACGAACTTCTCAGTAAAGATTTCTAGTTAAAAGAAATTTATATAACTTTTCAGTAAAGATTTCCCATAAAAAAATTCATGATTTCTAGAGGTAAATTTTTTTAAAAAATATAAGAAATAACTTACAGAATTTAACTTTGTATAAACTAATTTTATCTAATAAATAAACTCAATTCATTTTTTCTTTTTGATTTTCCCTTTTAGAAGTTCTTAGGGAGAAGTTCGTTCAAATATACCCTAAAAAGAAATACTCCACTTTAGCAATGCACATTTTGCATTCAAGAAAATAACAGATGAACCAACTGTAACAACACAGCTTCAATTGCTCTTCGTGTCATCTATACTTGCTTTCCACTCAGTGTCAACATAGCCATTTAGCTTAACAATTCCAGTCTTTAGATACTAGATTCCGAAAATTGTTAACATAAAGTCTAGTTGTTGTCAAGAATTTTGTAAACTCCCTGCCAAGCTTGTTATTTCTTGCATGATTCTAACCTCCACTTCTTGAGATTATTAACAACATATATTCTTTGAGATGAATATACCTGAGCTACATTTGAATACTTCCATTCAAATGAAGAAATTCATGACGCCAAGTTCAGTCATCTCAAATATATATTGCATTTTCATTTTGAACTTGACCAGCAAAAGTAAATTACTTCATATCACAACCATGTTAACAACATAAAGAGTGCAAGTTTACAAATCACAATCATTTTGTTTCAAATGCAGATTAGTTTCATTTTCAATCCTGAATCCAAGTTGGATTAAGAGTAAATTCTGCTTGCTTCAAACTATAAAATGTGTGGTTTTATAGTTTCTTATTCTTGGCCAGCAACCTCAGAATTCTGGTTGCATGATTCCAAATGTGTAGATCTCACCTTTAAACAAAGGAATTATAGATGAATTGCTAGAAGTAGAGATACTTTACCCGGATGCCTGAAAAATAAATTGCTCAACTTTGCCAGTATTTGCGGTCAATTTCTTTGCCTCAAAACACATAGGAAGCCAGGTCTTCGTACCAGTTAAGTATCAGTTTGAAAATAAACCAAAATACTGGAACTAGCAGAGATAAAAATTGAAGAAAGAAAGGCTTCGACCAATTTGAAATTTGCTAAAAATTCTCAACTGTCATGAGATTTTATCGAGATTACGATAGCTAACTCAAGTATCGTATCACGGTACCTTTGAAGGTTTCGCACAGTGTAAAGGCCTGATCAAGTCATAACTTTACCGTTCCTCTAGGGCTCGCCCCCACAATAGCCAACTAAAACTAAGGAGCAAAAGTGTAACAATAGCAAAGGCAAACTCTGACAGCTCTAACATATATAAGGTGGATTAGGAATCTGAAATAAATCAAACTTTTAGTGCATCGCAAGACAAATTGTCTTTCACAACAATGCTATGCCTAATTCTTTAATTGAAACAAAAAACTATTCACAACAAAAGGCTAGATCCAAAATTTCCTCTAATTTCCATTACATCAACATAAACAAAACAAAGTCTTAGCACAATTAATGAAGACCAATACAATGATTAAACAGTTGCTATAGTAAATATTGAAAGTTTATATAAGATGCTTCAAGTAACTGCTGGGATTGCAATCATTTCAACTACCACTTTAACCATTTTCAAGCTATAAAGGCATCTAAACTATAAAGTCATTTGAATTTATCTTTTATAGTTAAAACTAATACTAAGAAGCTTCATGGAGGCATTAAGAGAACAAAGGACGAAACACGCAATCGAAAAAAATCTAAAACAATACAGCATTATGGACAAGAAAAAATGATGTATTAACTTTCTGCATCTCATAATTTACAACAATGCCTTTGGCCAGATAGCATTCCATGTCTGAAATCATCAATTATGATACTGTCAAACTAACCATACAGAACCTACAAAGATCAACAAGAAAGCTTTCACCTCGTGAAGTTTGATTTCTTCTACTTTGGGACGAAGTAGTAAAAGAAATAGTGTAGTCACTGGAGTGAAGAATCAATATAACCTAATCTGTTGAAGATGTATCAGTATAGGAAATATATGCTGCAGGAAAGATACTCTTCCTGAAATTAGAAAGCAACATATGTTGAAAAAAGATATTGAAAAGTAATTGCCTCCCTTTTCACCTCAGAAAAGGCCTCATAACTAACAAAGAAGAATGCCGGCTCACATTAAATAAAAAATTTGCAAAAAGCAGGCTAGAATGGCAACTTTCTATTAGAACTTAAAGAATGCGACTTTATCTGTTCAAAGGTTCTAACTGAACTTCCATTCTCGCAGAAGGTAAGAACTCTTTATTTGCAGTTGTTCTGGATTGACTCAAGAGATCAAGTGAATCATCTTCCTCGAGATTACCAAGCACCCAATTGCTTCTTTCAAATATCTGACGCCTTATTCGCTGCCTTTCATGGTATTCCAAATAAAAAACAATCAATGCAGCAATTAAGAACCAAATTGCCAAAGCCCAACTGAGTCCATGGACATTTTCCACACCATATCTGTCTCCTAGATGCTTCAAACCAGTAAAAAGTGCAGCAATGCCAAGAACAATGGCACATCTACCAACAATTGCGTGGAAATATTCCCAAATAACCCTATTGAAGGGTGCCTGCTCCCCATTTGCTGGTTTTTGAGGCCTTAGGAAAGCATTTAATGGCTGTATACAGGCCAAAAATATAGTAGTAAATCCAAATTTAACATGTGTCGAGCTGACATAAAAACCCCTAAGCTCAGCCACAGCAAAAAGAAGGGCAAGTAGAACAATTACCAACCCCGAGTATTGCAAGTAAACATGAATCCGGTACCATCCATCACCCTTAAGATGTTTTAAGTATCTGGCTGCTAATATCCCTCCAGGAAACAGGATACCCCAAGCAACAAACATCATAAATCCATGCACAGCTAAAACCGGAAGCAACTCCTGCTCCGCCTCAGCTGACCCACGCAGCAGCTGAACACGGATTGGCCTATTACTTGTACTAGAATGCATATTCCTGTCAGTAAGATGGTCATTAGTCCATTTAGTACCCATTGCCCAAACAACTTTGAGTGGAGATGTGGGATCAATAATATTTTTACATTCTACCCTCCTCTCCCGCCTACAAGATGGGTCCAAGGGACGCGTAAACTCCAAAGTAATGATGCCATTTTCTGTTTTACACCTCACATGTGTCAAATTCTCCCGTGTACGATGCACGCTTAAAGCGTTTTTTCCATCAATCCAGTAACTGTTTACATGTCCAATACCAGTAGCATCCATCCAACCCACATACACATAACTGTTCACCATACCACTTCCAAATCCTATGGCAAGATAACCACTTTTTTTCTCGCCACGAGCTGCAATAGATATAGAATCCTTTGACAGTGACCAAAAGAAGGTAACCTGTTGATCATCCAAAACGACACTGTTATTATACATATCTGATAGACCCCCATCAACGACCTCAACCCTCCAACCCATTTTCTGATCATACAACGAATGGTAGTAGATGTTATCAGGAGTGTTCCTGTCAGGAGCCCAAACTAATTCTGTAGGACTGGCTTGAACTCCATGGGCCTCTGGACCACCAGCATAAATAGTCTCAGTCTGATTCCTCATCGTTGCATTTCCACCAAGCGGATCTGAAGTAATATAAAGTGCAACATCATGCCCTGCTTGGATGGAAAACTTGACTGGCACCCCTCTTTCCACTCTCAAGACAGGAGCTTCCTTTTTGTTGATGTAAAGAACCTTTGCAGGATTTGGAGGATTGGGGTAATGCATTGCCGGAGCCGAAGATACCACCAACGGAACATTTCCATCTGCAATGATGACACCTTGATCTTCTTTGTCTTCAGCATCCAAGGGTCCCTTACAGTCATTCACATGCTCCGAGATATTCAAAACCAAATGACCAAAATTTTCAGCCCCGTGATTCTGAGGAAGATAGTAAGGATTAATAGTATCAGGAGGCTTAATAGGCCCCAAAGCCCAAATAACCTTCATATTTGCAGTATGATTCACCGGGCGATCATAATTTCCTTTAACCTTACTCGTATGCCATCTGTATCTAACAAAGGAAACCCCATCACTCCTATGTCCATAAACCAACATCGAACTGTTTGCTAAACCCACCCCATCAGGCCCTTCATAAACTGAATCCGGACAAACCCCTTCAGCAACTCCATCACCTTTTTTCGCACACTCACTATACTTTGTAATGAAAAAATCATCCACAAAGGGTAACCCATCTTCCTTAAACCCTGCAACAGCAACATCACCACCAATCATGAGATCAGAATCTTCTGCGCTGGGGTCAGCCCACCCAAAAGCCATGTAATCGGTGATCCCAATCGCAGCCTCCAACCCAATTTCAAGAGACTCACCAGACACATTCAAACTCCATCTCAACCTGAAATTCTTCGACAAAACCTTGCAATTCTCGAACACCGTCGGAGGTGACTTGGCGGGGTCCTCCCTGCGAAGCACGACGTGGCCGAAATCGGAAGCGGCGGTGCGATCCCAGACGGCTAGGACGTTGATCATGCTCCACGAAACATTGCTCAGCAAATGCACATCCAAGGTGGAGTTCTTATAGGTTCCGTTCAATCCGTCGTTGGAAACAATAAATCCGGCGGTGAGGTTATCGAAACCAGAAGCCTGCGCACCCCACCAGTGGACGTCGGAACCGGGAAGCATGTCAAATTGGGAAACCCTAAAGGAGCAATCGTCGGTGATTTTGAGAGATCCTCGAAGCTGGTGCTGAACCATTTCAAACTGGGACTCCGAATCGATGAGGGAGCTGTCCCGAGTGCAATTCGGAGCGGGATCCGCATACCGGAACAACAACAAGAAGTGCAAGAGGAAGGGAAGGAAGAGGGATCTGCGAAGCATGAGGGGTGCAATTGTTGCACTGTCACGCAAATCGTGTTGTGGATCGGAATCCACGGTGACGCGCAGTGCAGGAAGGGGTGGTGATCGTGTTGTGTAAGCGGCGTGGAAGGGTTGAAGTAGATGAGACGTTTGTGTTATTGTTCCAGTGGAGAAATGAAGAATGTTTTTTTGGTTTTAAGGAGTGAAAATGGAGTTGTATTGTATGCATCACTGTCGTCAGCTCATAGAATGGATCTCACGAGTTGTCCTCAGTCAGGGTTTTACTTCGGTTCCTACTTTCTACTATTTATATTCTCATTATTTATTCTATTCTATTCATCTTCTCCTAACAATAATTTCTGTGAGGATTATTATATTCAAACCATCACTCCTTTTGCTTCAAAATTCAGATTATCACTTAAATAAGTTTTTTTAAATCACTTATCTAAAAATAAATAAATTTTATTTAAAAAACATGATATAAACGAGAAATCTATTTTTTTAATATTTTTTAAAACAAATAAGAACAAATAATC
>Ga0123341_1003141_pt1 | contig 14014 bp, 8 predicted proteins | sample Turbeapinknodule_FD_89959 | JGI IMG/M metagenome (GOLD analysis project Ga0123341, IMG submission 89959) | Root nodule microbial communities of legume samples collected from Mexico - Turtle bean Mexico pink nodule | ecosystem: Host-associated > Plants > Roots > Nodule | place: Mexico: Nepantla... | reverse complement strand
TTGCTGAGTTGAAGGTTAAAGAGTTGAAGAATGGGAGATTGGCCATGTTCTCCATGTTTGGTTTCTTCGTTCAGGCCATTGTCACTGGAAAGGGACCTTTGGAGAACCTTGCAGATCACCTTGCTGACCCAGTCAACAACAATGCCTGGGCCTACGCCACCAACTTTGTCCCTGGAAAGTGATCATAACTGTAATAACACAGTGAAGAAGAACAAGAAAAAGAATTGTGAATTTTATCGGCTCTTTTTAAAGTGAATGTGAATTATATTATTATAAATTATATTCCTCTCTACTTAGTCCATTTTGATTTGTCTCCAAAATTATAAATTATATTCCTCTCAAATCATAAATCTTAAATTAAACATATATTAGGAAGCTGTGTTATGTTCTAAAATCTAAAATCTCGTGTTCCAAACCTTCTATCCTTATTTTAACTTTAATTTATAAAATACACCTTCACCCTTTGTTTGTTCGGAGTAAAATGACAAGGTGAGTCAAAGTTGGTTCTTTGAAAATAAAAACAAAGATTTAAATAAAACGAATTTGGGACAGATTTGAATAAACAAAATTATATAGAAATGATAGTGAGCAAGCAGAACTGAATTTTCGCGCGCAAGATTTTGCCGAGTTGAAGTGGACATATCTAAAGCAGAAGTGAACAATGGACAACCATAGAATACTTTTCAGTGCATCTTGTAAAATTACTTTTTAATATTTTTATTGAACTGTTCAAGTGAAAAATCAATCGATATTTCTTTCTTTTCTACCTTTTCTGACAATTCAAAACAATTTAAACTAAAAAATTGCTAGTTTGAATCTCTGAATATTCCCCCACCAATCATTCATCTAGGCTTTGGTTAAAGAATGGTTGTGTTTTGGCTCAATGAGGACATCCACACACGGCTCGTGGTGGTGTTGTTCTTCCCGGCCTTTCAAATTTATTTTTCATGTTTGCATTGATGTTTTAATTTCAGTAAATAGCAGTCCAAACACAGTTTTATAAAATGAGAACCAAATTTTTAACTTCCTACTAAAGTGACAAGGTGAACAAAAAACCATCCTCAGACTTGCGCTTGCACATTCACTCGCCTGTTATCAGACTTCATTTGTGTCAAACTGCCCAAAAATTTGAGTTCATACTATTGACAACAATGACAGTTCAACCAATGATAGACATTGTTGTAATGTCAGAAACAATGCCAAGGGAAGACGAAAACAAAAAGACTCCAAAGCAGACAATAAAACATCTTGGTATATATTCTCGCTAGTATGTGATTGGCATCCAAACATTTCAATCAGCTTCTTTACCGCTGTTCTAAGACGCAATTTGAGCAACTTCGTCGAGAGCCAGTACTGAATTGCTATGTGGAGTAATATTTCTGATGAACACGTCTTATATGTTGTCCATATAATTTAAAGAGAACCTTGCATTCGCATAATATGAACCATTGATTTCCATGAAATTTCGGCGACTCCATTGAGAGATTACACTTACTTTAGATTCCAACATTCGTCCCAAAATTAGCCTAGCCCATCCACAACTTCAGCACTTTATCCTTACCACCAGAGGCAACCTTCTCGCCATCGGGACTCCAATCAACAGAAAAAACCTTTACCGCAAGAAAATAAACTTGGTCAGCAACTAGAACGGAAAAATATTTAGAAAAATAATACTAAAAACATTTGGCTTGTGAAAAGACATACTTCGTCAGAATGGCCTGGAAGATCTTGCTTCAACTTACGAGTCCGAATATCCCAAACCTGGAAAACCAAACATGGTCAAGGTTCTACTTTTGCAAATGAAAATTTATGTATTTTGATGTGCAAGCAAACCCAACTAGAAAATTGTGATACGAAATCCTTCATCAATAGAAACAGAAAATGATGCTTACCTTAAGTGTTGAATCTCTGCTGCCACTTAAAAGAAGTCTACTGTCTGCAGACCAGCTGTACAGTAAAAGCCAATATAAATTTGGATACAGTATTAAATGAAATATCTTTGGCTTCAAGTAAGAAAGAATCAATTAATTATACCTGATCTGGTAAACAGGCCCGACATGGCCCCGAAAGGCAGCAACAAATTTCCCTGTGGTGCCATTCCACAACTTCACAGATTTATCAAAAGAAGCACTTGCCACCCATAGCCCATCAGGTGAAAAATAGACATGGTTCACAAGCTGTCAGCAAGCAAGCAAGCTTAATTTAATCATTAAACCTAAAAGATGTTAGGTATAATATAACAACACAACCAATTTCAACCAGAACCTAATGACAAAAAATGGACATAAGCAAATATTTAATATAGTTTGCACATAGCAGTCCGCAGGACAACCTGCTGTGACTAGAGATTGGCCAAGAAAAGGATATCAGATTTATTAGAATTTTTTTCATAAATTTAGGGTACAAAGATACAGTCATATATCATAATATCCTTTCAAAAGGCCTTAGCTACTCAATAATGCCTTATATAAACCAAAGTGGCATTGCACTTTGATGATCATTTTGGTTTATTCTCATCCCCATTCCCATAATTTGAATGTGAAGAAAAATAAAGAAAAGAGTTGTACCTGCTGATGACCTGTCATGCGAGTTTTGGGGTGCTTGCTAACGAAAGGTTCCCAAAGGAACATAGTAAAATCATCAGATCCAGAGACCAATCTCTCAGGGGCATTGCCTCTCATTGCTTGATACCTTTCCAGAGCAACCTATATTCACCAGTGGCATGAGCTGGTATTAGTAAATGTATAACAGAATGGAAGAAGTTCCTAGAGGAAGGAATCTGTAATAGTTAAAACCTGAGAAATGGGAGGGAAAGAGAAATATAATATTTAATGGATTGAAAGTGTCGACTACTCTGATAATAGCTATGAATACAAAATGGATAGCTAAAAGGAGAGAAGAAGAGAGTTAATTATTTTAAGCCAAAGTTCCAAAACATTAATTAACACATGAGGAAAATGTAACAAAAACAAAATAAATCTTGCTAAACTAAGAACCACACAAATCACCTTATGGACGGTATTAAGCATAACACAAGAGCTAACACTCTAAAGCATACAAAATTACAATCTTCGAAAAACATTAAACTGGTCGTTAAAAAATTCTTAATTATTAAAAGTAATTTCCAAGTTCAAGTCAAAATTTTATAACAACAATCAAGCCTAGTCCCAGTATACGGGATTGCAAACATCAATAAAACAATGCCATTGAGCTCTATCAAAAATAGTGTATTTGGATAAGCAAAAATATAAACGTTAGTTCTTAATTTTATTTTATTGATTCAATACAATAGACCAATCCAAATAATTAAACAAAACTGCCCAGTCTGAGTTTGGGCTTTTACCAATCTGACCAGACAATGCAGCAGGGTTTAGTAACTAAAAACCTAGGTTTAAAGGGCCAACAATACCATTAAACAAAATAAAAAGTTACCTTCCTCATTTCCTCTGGAGATGAATATTGTTTTCCTGTATGATCAAAAGCTCCTGTGCGAAGAACATACTCGGTGCTTAATGCCAAAGAATTAACCCAATGCCCATGTCCCTAAAATTAATTCCAAAAAATTAAAATAAGTATTAGAAAGTAAAGACACTGTAGTGACAGAAAATACATGTATCTGATACAAAAATTAAGAATAAAAACATATCATCGTATCAGTCTATACCAGAATTACTCTTTTGTCATTTCATGATGGACTTTCTTTTCTTAAAAACAAAGAAACTCACATAGACAAAGAATATATTACAAGGAAGTGGATTTCAAGCATAACTCAACCTTACAATGTTTGCATCCACTTATATACTATAATTGAGTTATATCTCTAGTTAATGTGAAATTTCCAACACACCCCTTCACGCCAAGGATTGATATCTCAAGCGTGCAACATGATATTTGGTGGTGATCTATTTCGTCACCAATCCTTTCAACATGGTATTAAGAGTCTAACAAGAAGGGGACTCAAATCCTTGTCTTTCCAATGGACACATTGCCCACAAGAGTGATTTTTAACAAAAACTGAATGCATTTTCCAGTTGGTGTTTTCTCCCTAGTGTCACTGTTCACATTAGATATATTGTTCAGCACCACCATCAATATTTTTCCAACGAATAATGTTTACCAACATTTTTCCGACAAGTTTCCTTATTTTCCAATGAGCTTTTTCTAACTAGCGACCAATGCATTTTCCAGTTGGTGTTTTCTCCCTAGTGTCACTGTTCACATCAGATACATTGTTCCGCACCACCATCAATATTTTTCCATCGAATAATGTTTACCAACAACATTTTTCCGACAAGTTTCCTTATTATCCAATGAGCTTTTTCTAACTAGCGACCACCACCGCTGACATTGCCTTGTAGTGTGAAGACCATTTTTGCTCTTTGAAAGTCGTCATGCCCTCTTAAAACATTTTTGCTTTCAGAAATTGGTGTGCTCTTTGAGCATTTTTGCTTTCTGACAGCCAGTTCTCTGAACATTTTTTTTCATGACAGCCAACATGTCCTCCTCTGAGTATTTTTGTTGGTTTACAACAATCACCATGTCCTATAAGCATTTTTGTTGTGTATCATAGAAGGAAATTTAAAAATAAGGGTTGAGCGGGTTAGTTAGTTGTTGGGTTAGTTAGCTGTTGGGAGGGAGTCTTTAAATAAAGACCAACCTGCTGTGGGGAAGGGGAGCTAATTTGTTGTGTAAAGTTGACAGGAATAAACCTGTGTGAAAGGAGCTATTCTCCTTTGTAACTCTTTTGGGAGTTTTGTTCTGCACGGTAATAAAACAGAGTTTTCTTTCTTCTTGCTGTGTTTGGAAGGGATTTTGGGTTTACTGTTTGGGAACCTAACAACGTGTCTCTTTAGCAGTTGCTATACCCTTTGACCACTTTTAACATTAACATTCTAACATTGATTCAAAATTTACATTAACATTCTAACATTGATTCAAAATTTACATTAACATTCTAACATTGATTCAAAATAAAACATTGAAATCCTTAGATTGAAATCCTTCAAGATTGAAATAGAAAAATACCAATTGGTAGCTACAGCTGATGAGCATAAAGCAACATGAAAGATATTATCAAAAAACTAAATGAAGAAAAGGTTGACACCAGATCAGAAACAGGTGTCATGCATAACAAAAACCATGTTAAAAGATAAACATGCAGATGAAAAGTTCAACTGAAAAGGGATGAGGCTCACCTTAAGTTCACGGATTAGTTTCCCTTGTGTGGTTTCCCAGACTTTGATAGTACAATCCTGTGAACTGTAATAAAACAACACAGATAGGCTCCAAGCAGTAAATAGAATTACAGAATGATAATTAAGACATTAACTTAATCAAAACAAGGGAAAAGCCCAACTACAGCCATCAGTAAACATTAGGATCAGTTGAGTTAAAGTACTGAAAATAAAAGCTCTAAGATAAAAACATGAGTTAAAAATCATAGAATGAGAATTTAAACATGAGTTTATACTCCAGTCTAACAGGGGTATGCAGGAATATGTAAATAATAACTATGAGTACAAATAAAACCAGACTAAACTTCATAGACACTAGAAGGAAGTAAAGAGAGAAAAAATACCCGGTATAAATCACACCATCTCCACCCCATTTTACACATGTTATTGCAAGTGTGTGGCCACTAAGGCACATAACACATTTCTTTAAAGAAACATCCCATATACGAGCATCCCCATCTTTGCTGGCACTTACAAAGCGACGGCATGGAGCATTCAGGTGGACAGGTTCCCAAGAGATACCAGTAATCCATTTCTTGTGACCCTACATTTAAGAATACTTTGAATTTTTTTATCAAAGAAACATTATAAGGAGTTCATGACACAAAACTCTTCTATTAACATCTGTTATAAAAGTAAATGGTGAACAAACCAAAATAATAGTTGAACTATGTAACCAATAATAAATAAAGACAATTCGTATAAAACATCTCCATAATAAAGTATGATGTTCTTTTATTAATTTTTGGAATTAGGGTAGGGAAGAGGAGGGAAGCTGTGTAAGAAGAATTGTGTAATTCTTATAACTAAATAAATGCTGCACTGCAGCCACTGCTTACTACTGTTTCAATCTTTACTTCACTACGACAATTGACTATTCAGTGTTCAAAGCATCAAGTTTCTTTATTTCAATCTTCAAATGGTGGAAGTTTGGCATGCTCTCAATAAACTTCAATGAAAAAAATTAAGAAAAAAAGACACAGACTTTACAATAGATGTTGGTATTTGTGATTAAGGATCTTACAGTTAGTGGATTGCCTAATGACTTTCCAGTTTGAGGGTCCCAACAAATAAGTTCTCCAGCCTTGCTCCCACTTACAAGATACTTTCCATCCGGTGACCATGCAATACAAAGTACCCAGTTCTTGTGTCCTGCATACAATGTAAACAGCTATAATGCTATATATGCCTCATTAAAATTGCAAAAACATTTTGAAACTATAGAAATTGATATTAATTTAAGGAAGGATAAAGAATAGCTCCTTAAAGCAGAGATAGACCACTGTAATTTTCCCAATACTATAATTTCCTGCCTTCACAGTCCCTATCCTTCCCTCTTATTTTCTCATTCCTTTGCAACAACCCCCACCCTCCCACTACTCCTTGACAGCTTAGCATTCCATTATGATCCAGATTTAATAATGTGAACATTCCCCTTATTCCCCATTTTTTCTCCTTACCCATGTGTATTGATTCCCTACTTCTCATCAGCTTCCTTGAAGTATAAATGAAAGACTTAACCTACTCAAACTATTTTTTTCTACCAATGCAATCAGGAGCATAACCAACGTCCAACAGTTCTGTTGAATAATGATTATCTTTTGTTGTATAGCTTTTATAAAGCTGTTTTTGTTATATCTAGTATGTCATAGGCAGTAACACTGTTTTTCAATCTAAACCTTCAACTTGGTATCAGGGCAGGTACAAACCCGCTCTGTTGTTCTCCCTTCAGTCATTGTCCCAACTGTTAGAAACTGTCATTGTCACCGTCATCATCATAGTCGGTTTTCCTGACAACTTTATGCTTGGTGCAACTAGTCAAGCACAACCTGACCCTAGAAGTTTCAAGTCCAAACTCTGGCCCACATGCTCTCATGCGAGATACTGTAATTTTTCTTGTCACACGCATGCATCTCCCAGGTCAGTCTGCTGCAGTTGGAACATCACTGCAACTGTTTCACATGTCTTGCCAGAGCTTCCTTGGTCCGTTTCAGGCATCATCTTCCTCTACGATTGTACTTTGCTTTGTTCGTTGGCGGCTTGTACACGAACTTCCCATGTTTTTTTCTCTCACCGGATCTGTTATCGCCACTCCTGATTCTGTTGGGTTTGGTTCAGGTCTTGTTTTCTTCGTCTCTGGAACTACGACCATTACCACAGAGAAACTCAACAGTAAAAACTATTATCAAGGGCTGCCTCAGTGGAACTTTGGTTCCTTAGTCAAGGACACAATGAGCATCTAGAGAAAGAGGACTGCATAGGATCAGCAGAGACTAATACTCAGTGGAAGAAGCTTGATTTCAGTTGTGTTGTAAAGTGGCAATCTGTGAATCCACATATTTTAAGGGCTATGAGAACCTTTAAAACTTGTTCTTTTTTGAAAAGGGCACAAAGCATTTTTGCTAGAGCTATATATAATGTCTATACGACTCAGCAAAGAAATTAGCTTCTCTCAAATAGGCCAACCATATGATAAGATTTGCTTAACTAGCTCAAGTCCAAGCTGTGGGTGAAAACTGAAAATGTTCTTAGATGTTGACTCATTGGAAGGAATTAAGCAAAAACTTGGCAAGCTAATATGGTACTGATCCTGCAGAGTTTACATTCAAATGTTGATCACATTCATCATCAAATACTAACTGGTCAAGAAGTTCCTTCTTTAGACAGCTTAATTACAAGACTTCTTTGTGTTCCTACCCTTGCAAAAAGGGAAAAATTCAACCAAAGTGGTTGAATCCTCAGCAATGGTGTTTTCCCAAGGAAGACGTAGTAGAAATTGAGGAGGGAGGAGGTCATTCCCAGTGCTCCTATTGCAAAAGAATGGATCATACTCAAGAAAATTGCAACTCTTTTCATGGCTATCCAAACAAGACAACAAACTTGTTGAAATCTGAAATTAAAATCCCAAGGAAGACTTTCAAGAATATATTCAATGGAAAACTGCAAATAAAGCTCAATCTTCCTCCACTCCTAGTGTTTCAACATGTGTTTCTCAATCAATTGTTATCAAAGTTCAAGGATTATTGACTCAGGTACTAATGATCATATAGCTAGTAATGCTTATTTATTATCTTTTATGCCACCTCTTAAATTTCCTCATCCCATCACTTTAATAGTTGGATCCCTGCTTCCAAAGGTGTTGGTCAGGTCTATCTTTCCTCTTCACTAAATTATGTTCTCTTTATCCATGGCTGTCTTTTTAATTTATTCTCTCTTAGTCAATTAACAAGTCCTTAAATTGTTCTATAACATTTAATCTCGATTCTTTCATAATTTAGGAAAGGGTACGAATTTGGATGATTGGTGTAAGACATGAATCTCAAGTGAGGTCTCCATTATTTTGAAGCATATCATTTCTCTTATGTTGTTGTTTTGTCACCTAAGCTTCTTTATTATCATCTGGGGTCACCCTAATCTGTCATAATTAAAAATATTTATTGCAAGTCTCCAAAAGTTGAAAGTGTTAGATTGTGAGTCATGTTAATTAGGTAAACATGTTTAGTCTTCCTTCCAAAAGGAAACTGAAAAAAGTTGTAACTCAACTTGTACTACCATTCATTCAAATATTTGGGCTCCAAGTTGTGTTACATCTTTTGGTTTCAGATATATTTTGTTAAATTTACAAATGAATATTTACAACGTACTTGGGTATACTTAAGAGAAGATAGATCTCAGCTTTTACCAATTATTATGTCTTTCTTCAATGAGATCAAGAATGAGTTTGGGTAAACTATTAAAAATTTTAAAACCGATAATGCCAATGAATATTTTTCCTTTGAATTATCATCCTTCTTATCTTCACATGGTATTCGACTTCAATCCGCATGTGCTCACACATCTCAACAAAATTCACCATGACAACCCTACTACAGAGCCAAGTAATGATATTGTTGGCTAGACCATTTCCCTTAATAACAGTATTCGATCTCTAAAAACCCTCATCATATTTACAAATTTTTTAGTTATCATTATTTATCTCCTTCCTATTTTTCCTTTGTTTCCTCTTTATCTTCTCTCCCTGCACCTAGGAATGTTCATGAAACACATGACCATTGTAGATGACAACAAGCCATGATTGTTAAAATGCAAGCTCTTAGGCATAGTGGTACATGGGAACTAGTTCCTCTTCCTCGGTTGATGGACTCAAAGATAGGTGGTGGCTAAGAGATGCACTCAAATGTAGGGCCTTGATTATGGTAATACCTTTTATCTTGTGCCCAGAGTCCCATTGTTCAGTTTTTTCTTGCTATGGTTGCCATTTAGCAATGGTCTCTCTATCAATTCGTCCTTAAATATGTCTTTCTACATGGAGAGCAAGAAGAGGAGATTACATGGACCTCTTGGGTTTGTTGCTCAAGGGAATTTTGGCTTAGTTTGCAGATTGCAAATATCTCTCTATGATCTCAAACAATCTCCTCAAACTTGGTTTTGGAAGTTTAGTCATATAGTATTAGATTTTGGGCGCAAACAAAGTGAAGAAGATCATTCAATGTTTCATTTCCATACTTCTACCGAGAAATGGATATACTTAATTGTTTATGTTGATGACACTGATTATAGGAAATGATGCTATTAAAATTTCACAATTGAAAAGGCACTTATTTAGCCACTTTCAACTAAAGATCTTGGTTGCCTACAATATTTTCTTGGTATTGAGGTGGCTAAACCAAAGGAAGACATTGTACTCACGCAGAGAAAATATGCTTTAGACATTTTGGAAGAAACTAGCATGACTGAATTTAGGACCGCTAAAAGTCCTATGAATCAAAATCAAAAGTTAATAGTTGATCAAGGCAAACCATTCTCGAATCCTGAGAGATATAGCAGATTGGTGGGGAAATTCGTTTACCTCACAATAAATGCAGGATTTTTGCAGGATCTACATATTGATCATTGGAACATTGTTATACGCATTTTGAGGTATATCAAAAGGGTTCCTGAACAAGGGTTATAGTATGATGATAAGGAAATAGTCAAGTTTATGGATATCGCAATGCTGATTGGGCAGGTTTCCCTATAGACAGATGCACGATATGCTCTACTACTACATATCGTGCATTTGTTGGTGGAAATCTTATTTCTTGGAGGAGCAAGAAACAAAACATCATCATTTGGTTAAATGCAGTAGTAGAATTTTGAGCTATGACTTTAGCTACAAGTACACATGTGTGCATCAAATAACTTCTTAGAGAGTTAACATTTTCTGAAGTCTAACAAATGAAGTTATATTTTGATAATCATGCGTCCTTCACACTGCATCTAATCCATTGTTTCATGAAAGAATTAAACATATTGAGATTGATTACCACTTTATTCAAGAGAAGTTGATATCAAACTTGCAAATATTTTGACTAAATCATTGAGAGGACCCCAAATTCAGTTCATATGTTCCATCTTAGTGTATATCATTTATATACTCTAGCTTGATGGGGAGAGCTGAACAATGATTATCTTTTTTTGTATAGCTTTCAGGCAGTATCCCTTATTTATGATTTCTCAAAGTGTCCACTATTCAGATATAGATATAGATATAGATATATATATATATATAGAAAGAGAGAGAGAGAGATGTGTGTGTGTTGATTCAGTTTTATAAGTATATATATAAATACATACACATCAGTGGAGTAACACTGTTTTTCAATCAAGAACCTTCAACTAATTCTAACTCCTTTTAGCATTTAGTTAAATTGATTATTTTCATTCTTGAACTGAGGAAAGGATAACTAAACATCAATCAACTGTTTCCTGACTTAATTAGCAGATAACAAAAATAACTTCTAACATTTTTAAATGTCAAACCTGTGCAAGTGTACAATGGTGTCTGAGTGCTCAAGTCCCAAAATCGAACACTGGTATCACCAGAACCACTTGCCAGTTGTCGTCCATCAGGACTGAAGGCAACACTAAGTACAGCTTCAGCATGACCTAAAAATACAAGCAACCCCAACAATATGAATTCCAGAGAATACGACAATAACACAAACTTGTGCTACAGTCTTCAACATCCAAACCACACTGCTGCCTCTCACGATTTAGCAAGCACTATACAACATTGTGCCACTATGAATGGAAAAAAACACTATGTCTTACATACCAGAAATAGTTGCTGAACAGCGATTCACAGGACGAATCCGGAAAATAGCTTGAGGTTGACAAACTACAGGCAAAGCCTTCTCTACCGAGACTGGAATAATGTTAAAGTAACATTACAAAGGAAAAGAAAAACATCATTACAAAGTGTGTATTTCTTTGGATCAATTCTTTAGAAAATAAGGATTTTTTTTCGAAATATGTGTCAAAAGCAATAAGTGAAAAGACACGAATTAAGAAAGAAAAAACTAATTTATTGTGAACAAACACGACTAACCCTTGTTTTTCTGCAAGTATGTTTCAAGTGGCACAAGAAGCTCCTCATCTGATATGTAGAAAGCATACGGCAACTTCTCCTCCTAAAGTGAAAGAGAAGATAATCACTCAATGTTATAAATAATAAGAAAATGTAAAATAGAATTTGAGAAGGACAAAGGGGCTTGGTTACATTGTTTAGAAGCTTATTAACAATCTGATTGAGGTGTTGAGGGCCAGCATTTTGAGGTAGGTACATAGGAGAGCCCAAAGGAGTTCCATCTGGGTCTGTCAAAAGGCACATCACATTGTTGATTATCTCCCTCTTCTCCATCATAGTCTCTGTCTCTACCTCCATTGTTCAATAAGGGATTTTCCTTTACTTCTTAGGATGAGATTCTCTTGTCGATGGTGCTTCTTACTCTTCCACTTGCAGTTCTATTTGGTTCTATCTTCTTTGCAGTGCTGAAACTAATAAAAGTATTGAAATAAAGTCACACTGGCACAAACCCTAAATTAAACAGACTTTGGATCAATGATACACAGACCAATTACACGTAGGCATCGTTGTCAAACTCGCGAGTCAACTCGTTGACTCGTCCGAGTTTACGTTTCCACATACCGTTACGGAGTTAACTCGGTAATAAACTCGATTTTTTAGTAAACTCGACAGACTCGGAGTGAACTCGTTTAAACTCGCGAGTCTGCTCCGAGTTGGCGAGTTAAGTTGGGTTTTCGTTTTAACCCAAAACGGTGTCGTTCTGAATGGAGAAAATTAAATGGAATAAACTCACTTTAGGGTTTCGCGTTGCGTTTTGGTTTCAGTCACATTCGTTGCGTCTTCACTGGTGCGGAGGTGGTGCGTCTTCTCTGAACGAGTGCGGTGGTGGTGGCGATTGGGTAGAAGACGTCGCGCGGTGGTGGCTGTTCGTGCGGTGGTGGCTGTTCGTGCGGTGGTTGCAGGTTGCGGTTCCTGCGTTCGTGAGGTGGTCGCAAGTTGCGGTTTGTGCGTTCGTACGGTGGTCGCGGGTTGCAAGTCGACGGTGGTTCTGGTGGTGCCGTTGGGTCGTGTGGAATTAGGGTTACATTGTAATTTAGGTTGTTAGGGATTTGTTTTTTTATTGGGCCGCAGAATACAATATGGACTCCAACTTAGATTTTTTTATTATTATTTAAGACTGTTTCTTCCTACACTTCCATATTTTCTTCTGCCACCTCTATACATAACATGAAAATCATTTTTATCCTTCTTGTATCACCTTCAGAGAGTAGTTTCGAGATTATGTAATCCGGAAATTCATTTAAAAAAAGACTTCTGGATTACATAATCCGAAAATTAAATAAGACTTTCGGATTATATAATACGAAAGGTAATTATGCATATGAAAGAAGACTTCTGAATTATGTAATTCTGAAGCTAATTACAAATTTTAAAAATGACTTTCAGATTAAATAATCCAGAATATTATAGAGGAATATTTTTAGAAATTTGAAAATTTATGGAGGTGAGAGAATAAGTTATGGAGGTGCAGAAAAAAACAGTCTTATTTAATTCAGATGCAGTTTTTTTTTAGAAACTGTTGTCTTTTTCTTTAATTAGGAAAATTTGGTGCAAATTTTATTTTGTTTTGCCAAAAATTGAATTTGGGGCAGTGTATTATATTTTTTAAGGAATGTCTGGGGATTAAATTTAACTAAGGTGAATCTAAATGTATCTTCTATTAGTGTTAACAGTAAAGAAATACATTTATAATTATTTGTGAAATATTATTATTATTTAATAATTTTTTATACTTTTTTTTTTACTATTTTCTTTATGGTATTTTTTGGATTATTTTTATAAAAGTTCCTTACTTTTATCATTTATGTCAATTCTTTTTATCTCTTTATTTATTTGTTTTTTCTATTATTCTTCATATTGTTGTTTCTGTGTTTATTACGTTTTTTCACTACATAAAAATGATTTCTTTTTTTTCTTATAAAAAAATTGATTGTTTTTAATGTTTCTATTGATATAAAAAAATTACGTAATTTACAATAAATAAATAAAAACATAATGTTTTCAGCTTAGTAAACTCCAACAAAATTATGTTGTAAGTGAAATCTGAAAAAACAACTTTAATATCATATAACACTTATTTTATGTATATTAGATGGACAGAACAAATATTGTAAAGAAAACCATAAATAAAACAGTATAATAAACATAAACATGTAAAAATAAATATCCAGAGTCCTAAATATAAATATAAACATAAATATAAAAAAAACATCCGAATTCAAAAACATAAAAATAAAAGTAAACATCCAAAGTTATAATCCTAATTTAATGAAAACATAAATTGTTCAAGTTTTCCGCACATGGAAACAATTAGTCATATCCAATAACTCTAATTCTTGTAAGTAAAATAATTTAGAAAATATTATTTTAT
>Ga0123341_1003139_pt1 | contig 14015 bp, 7 predicted proteins | sample Turbeapinknodule_FD_89959 | JGI IMG/M metagenome (GOLD analysis project Ga0123341, IMG submission 89959) | Root nodule microbial communities of legume samples collected from Mexico - Turtle bean Mexico pink nodule | ecosystem: Host-associated > Plants > Roots > Nodule | place: Mexico: Nepantla... | reverse complement strand
ATGTAATATATTTAAATGTTTTAAAAGTTGTGAAATTTCATTCCAAGTTGTTATAATCAACGTTTCGTTTTCTTACTAACTTTTTTAGGCATGTGTTTTTATTAACTTATTAATCATTTGTTTGTTTTTGGAAACTAAAGTCCTCGTTTTTTTTTTTTACTGTTTTGTTATAATTTTTAACTGTAATACATGTTAAAAATTTCAAAATATTTATTGATTATAATAAACTCAAATTATATAAAATAAATATTTATCGTGCATACACAATCTAAAATATTAGTTAATTGTTGTAATAATTCACAAACATATTTTAGTTTGACTATAGTTTTTCTAATACAGTTAAAAGTTTAGTTTTCATGGTCGAAAAATAAGACGATTAATATTTTGTTTTGACAGAACGAATGATCAATCATAAAGAATTAATTATTATTGTTATTTATTTTATATTTTTTCCCGCTAAACCCAGACACTTTCTGAAGAAACTTTCCCGTTGATTTGAACTTCAAAATTGTGCCCTCTCCTCGCACTAGGTGGTAACACTCGCACGCTATTCATCGCGAACGAAAATCGCGTTACCGCCAAAACCCTATTCTTCTCTTCACGAACCAACGCGTGGATGCACGCAGCATGAACGTTCTGAACGTGGCGGAGAAGCCCTCTGTGGCGAAGTCCGTCTCCACCATCCTCTCCCGGAACCAGGGCATAAGAACGAGGGAGGGTCGTTCCCGCTACAACAAGATCTTCGAGTTCAACTACACCATTCGCGGCCAACCCTGCCACATGCTCTTCACCTCTGTCACCGGCCACCTTATGGAGCTCGAGTTCGACGAGCGTTACCGCAAGTGGCACGCGTGTAACCCCGCCGATCTCTTCCGCGCCCCTGTCCACAAATTCGTCCCCGAGGTTCGCATCGAAGAACAGCGTTTGTCTCTATCTCTCTGTGTATGTGTGCGTTTAATTTTCCGTTGCAATTTGTTTGCGTTGTTAACCCTAGGACAAAAAAGATATCAAGAGGACGCTGGAGGAGGAAGCGAGGAGGTGCCAGTGGCTTGTTTTGTGGCTCGATTGCGATAGAGAGGGTGAGAACATTGCGTTTGAAGTGGTTGACGTCTGTACTGCGGTGAATCCTCATCTTACTATAAAACGGGCTCGGTTTTCTGCATTGATTGACAGGTTCAGCTTTGTGTCCTGTTGTGGTGGTTCTTTTTTCTTTGATTGTTTTCTTGTTTGATTGTTGCTGCTTTTCATAGAGAGATCCATCATGCTGTTCAGAATCTTGAGGAGCCGAAGAAATGTCTTGCTGATGCTGTCGATGCCAGGCAGGTGAGTAGTCACTCTTTTCTGACCAAGAAGGAGCTGATTTTTTGTATTTCCGTGAATCTGTTTGTTGCAAATTAAAACTAGGATTTGACGCTATTGCTTTTTGTTTTATGCATTAACTATTACATGTTATTTTTCTATTTTGTGGATGGTGAGGGATGATTGTCTAGCTTTTTTTTGTAGGAAATAGATCTCCGTATAGGTGCTTCTTTCACGAGGTTCCAGACCATGTTGATGAAAGATGCTTTTGTCATTGACACTGCTACAGATGGCAGAAACCTTATCCTAAGTTACGGCCCTTGCCAGGTATGTTTCTGTTGAAAATGCTCTGAGATTTTTGTGCTTTGAAGTTATTGATTCTTCTGAGATTTAGTTGTATTTTTGTACTACAGTTTCCTACACTTGGATTTGTCGTGGAACGGTATTGGGAGATACAAGCACATGAGCCAGAAGAGTTTTGGTCTATCAACTGCGCTCATGAATCAGAGGGACGCATTGCTAAGTTCGGCTGGATGTAAGATACAAAGGTTTTAGGGTTTTGATACATTCATGGTTCTTGTTGTATCACTGACTGCAGGTTAAGATGTAATCTAAATTCATTTGGCAGGCGGGGCCACTTGTTTGATTATACATGTGCAGTTATAATATATGAGATGTGTGTTGAGGAGCCAACAGCAACAGTGAGTTTTTTTTAAAACATGTGGTGGGGCATATGCTAAATGCAAAGTAATTTTTTCATTAAACGTATTGATTACCTTTCAGGTGACAAACGTAAGACATCAGGAAAAGCCAAAGTATCCTCCACATCCTTTGAATACCATTGAGCTTGAAAAGCGTGCTTCAAGATACTTCAGGATGAGTTCTGAGCACACAATGAAGGTGAGTGGACATTACCACTTGTTTGTGTGCTTTCTCCTTATGAGTGGTTTCTATTTCAAGTTGTCAATTTTATAAAACAGTGATTTGCTTTCATTGTAATAAGTAGTGATTATTGTGTATAAAAGAAGAACCAAATACACTTCTAGATGATGCCTTAGTAAATACATAAAAGACTTTCACCTTAGTGTGAAGAAGTTTAACAAACTCTTGATCCATAATTCTCTCTATATATATCATCATATGTGATATTTGTGTGTGTATGTTATACCATTCTAAGGCATGTGTTGTTCACTAGTAGTCCTAAAAGTTTTTGTTCTGGTGTCATTGTTATTTGGAGTCTGAATAATATCTTACCATTTATGTGTATGTCAGTGACTCTGATGAATGAACAAATTTATTACTTTTGATACCACATTCAACCCAAAACCTTAAGGCATTAAGTTTGTGGGTCTTTCTCCTTATATATTGTTCATCTCACCCATCTGCACCCAATGTGGGACTCCTGACTCAACACTTGAATTCTTTGAGTTCTCCCCCTCAAGTGAGTCTCCTTCACACATTTCAAACTTCCCTTCCACCTCAAAAGTTTTTTACCCACAATTCCTCTACTCATAACACTTCTCATAGATAGTGCCAATTGTTATGTTCCTTGAGTGAACATATCAATGAGATTTGATACCTAACCTAGGAGATGAGGATTCAATGAGTCCCTAATATGGTATCCGTACCATCTAAGTAAGTGGATTTATGCGTAACACAACCTCATATAACCATATTGTAAGGTGAGGATTGAACCTCATTTATATATTATAATCTGTCCTAATTTCTAGTCGATGTGGAATTTTCAACAATTATAGAGAACTATTTTGTAGACAAATTCAGAGTGACAAATACTTGTTAGTTTATTCCAATTCTCTTTTTGCATAATTTTACAGATTTGATGTTTCTATATGCCACTATGCTTACAACTTATTTAAATATTTATAGGTGGCAGAAGAACTTTACCAAGCTGGTTTCATCAGTTATCCCCGTACAGAGACTGATAACTTTTCTTCAAGGACTGATTTGCATGTGGGTTAGCTCTTTCATCAATCCAAACATGAATAATAATTATCACAGTTGCAGTCTCCTGGATAGTTGGACTTTAAAGATACAAGAAAAGAGTAGAGTTTTTGCTAACTTTCATGTGGTAATAGACATGAACTTTGATTTGAAAAGAGCCCTCACTTTTATGGTTATGGAGAACATGCTATTTGGCATGGATGCTGTGTTATTCTTTTTATTACTGTAAGAAAATATTTTATGCAGCACCTGAGAATTTTAATTATTTGGCACAGATGTTGTAGTTATATGCATCTTTTTGGTGTCTTATAATACACAAAAAGGAAAGGGGCTTATAAATTATAACTCTGAAGGGGTAGTTTTGATATTTTGTTATAGGTTAAACCATGGAAGAAATTAAATGTAGTATGTTTATTGCCTTGAATGTTATTGGAAACACAACAGCATTTTAATATATATGGGCACATGGGTTTTTGTAGATGCTCATTGTAAAACATATATGTTTATATTATACCCGTGAGCTAATTTTCTTTTGTAATATATGGCACTAGAAGTTAAAATATATTTTTCTATGCAAGCAAAGAAGATCTGACTTTTACAGCCACCCTGCTCAATTGTTGCACTTTAAGATTTTCACTTGTGTTGTTTCACCCTGCTCAACCTGTCTTGTTTTAACAATATTGTTGTTTCACTCTTTATCCTTAGTAAATATTTTGTCCTGAATGACTAATCTTCCATTTTCTTTTTTATTTTCCTTTCAATTGTAGACAATTGTGCAAGAACAACAAGGGCATCCTGAGTGGGGAGTATATGCACAACGATTGTTGGACCCTGGGACAGGGCTTTGGAGAAACCCTAGAGGTGGTGGACACGATGACAAGGCTCATCCACCCATTCACCCTACAAAATTTTCTACTGGAGAATCTGGATGGAGCCAAGATCACCGTGTCAGACATGATTCCGTACCACTATTTTTACTTTAAGCATTGCATTTTGCTTGGACATTCATATTATTTCTTAAATTGCTGCAGAAACTGTACGAGCTGGTTGTTCGCCACTTTTTGGCATGTGTCTCAAAGCCTGCTATAGGAGCTGAAACTACTGTTGAAATTGATATTGCCGGTGAACTATTTTCTGCTTGTGGGAGGGTGATTCTAGAGGTGAGATGTCTGTCATGCACCATGTGGATAGCCCATATTGTGATGTAAGACAAATATTGGATCTATTTTGAAGCACTTGGAATATGAGGAAAGGCAAATATATTATTTTCTGATCATTCAAACTTATAAAGATTACTCTTTATACAACTTTCGTTATAAAAAAATATGCTATAATTATGGACATCAAATCATACCTGATTATTACAAATTAGGGAACCTTCATCAATCAATACTAACAAATGAATAAATCTAATTAAATCCGTACAACATGTGCTTCATATTTTACACGTTACAACAACTTCTGTCAAGCTGGTGAATAGATGTTTATTATTCATAGTTTTCTAGTAAGATATTAGTATCATTTTGTGGGTAGTCCCTTTGAACATTTGCTAACTCACCTCTAGAAGGAGAACATATTTTCTTTCCCCAACGTCATTGTCTAACTTTTCCTTGATAAAGTGCTGATCTATTTCTATATGTTTTCGTTCTTCATGGTGAATTGGATTATGAACAATGCTTATGGTATTTGTTGCCCCCAAAAAGCTTCATAGGAACTTCATACTTAGTTTTGAGACCGTCAATATGGTCTTCATTCATACTAATTCACAAATCCCTTGGGTCATAGTGGAAAAATCTGCTTCTACACCAGAATTTTCAATCACATTTACATTTTACTCCTCCATGTAACTAATTTACCACCTAGAAACATTGAGTATGTTATGTATCCAAACCAATGATCAAGAAGACAACTTAATATTGTATAAGGCCTTTCTTATTTTATACAACTTATTTCTTCCATTAATGAAATAATCTATGTGAAATATATGCATTTCTTTTAGGCTAAAAGCTATAGCTAATGGTCATAGTGCAACTATTTCTACTTAAGGGCATAGTAGTTTAAGCGCTATGATTCAATTGTGACTTAACCCATTTAACCTATGTTACGAGACAATTGATGTAATGTAACTCAACAATCTCCCAATCAACAATTATCCCGTTGAGGACTGAGCTTGTGACCTTGACTCTGATACAATTGTTGGATCGGGAGCTTACCTCTAGACCAAAAGTTATAATTAAAGATTGTAGTGCAACTCTTTCTACTTAAAAGCATCACAACCCAAACGTCACAATTTGATTGTAATATGATTCACTTGATCTTCGTCACGAGACCATTGGTGCAATCTGCAACAACCTTTTCCTCTAAATATCTATGCAAAATAATATTTTTTTTTTCCTTGAAGTGGTGCAACTGTCAAAGTGAGGTGTCACGGCTAAAAAAATCATGACTATATTATGTTCCTGGCAATCCGAAGCTGTCTTTCTATCTTCATTCCTATTCCTTCTCAAGCTTAAAATGTTGTTTCCTAAAACTGGCATGTTGAAATAAAGTATTAAAAATTCCTTTTTGTCCTTCTTAAAATTGAAGAGAGTAAATTGCTGACTAATCAGCAATAGTGACTGTGCACATTGATTAGATCTCCTTAAAGCTACAACGAGCTTACTGCATTTTGATTGTATTCTTTACAACCTATTTAGGAATGGTTATTACCTGTTGTTTTCAACCACTCTGCTGTTTGAATCATTAAAAATTATTTTTCAACACTTAAACAGCAACAAGAACTGCCTATTCCTTCATCATATCATGAACCTCCTTGATTATTTGTTGCTGCATGTACTATCAAACTAACACTTTTTTCCTTTTTACAAACTCAAATCTATATAGTTATGACTTAAGCATTAAATCAGTTGTGGGAATAACTAAAATTCGTGTGGTGCACGTCCATATGTGAATGCCTTTTGTTTTTAGTAAGCATTTAATATATGTTAGGGACAAGTTGAAAATGTTCTGATTATATGTTATTGTCTGGTTTTCATTCAATCAGAAAAACTACTTGGATGTTTATCACTACGAATCTTGGGGTGGATCACTGATTCCAACATATACTATTGGTCAACAGGTTTGCTTTGAATTATAGCATCAAATTTTATGTAACATTCTTGTACTAGTGATTGATTACTTTGTTGTATTTTTTTGTCATGTCATATCTTGGCTCTTGCCATTTTCCGCACATGCTGTTCATTGTCATAACTGTCAGATTCCTGATGAAATTTCAACAGAACAAATCCCAGTATAACACATTTTGACAGATTGTTATACTTATTCTTGTGTAAGCTCCACTGTGGTATTTAGTGCCATATTAGAGGCTGAATATTTAGGAGTTTGACAAATTTTGTTTTTATGATAGAAATGGTGGCACAATTATCCAAACGTCAAGTATCTATTTAATGTGCCGATAACCTTGAGAAAGTTGACGTTTTGTTGCAGCAGAGTCATGTGTGAAGCTCTACTTGTCATTTTCCTGATCAGTTGGCATGCTAGACATCAATGCACCAACATGTGGGGGGAGTGGGTTTTATTCTCCTTTATTTTTGTAATGAGGGTGTTTAGAATTTCTATCAGTAGTCTTTGCCTATATAACTGTAATGTAATTTTGATCATTTAGGATAATAAAAATAACATTCTTCTCCCAAAATTACTCTTTATAGTAAGACTTCAGTGATCCTTTTGTCTTGGGGTAAATTTTGGTATTGAGCTAGACTATGTTCATTTCTAATATGGCATTAAAGCCTATCCAATATTGATGTTGTTAGGCCAACATAGATGCCAGATCCTGCAACTTCACACTTCAAATGTCCAGTCTTAGTAGTGAGGGTGTGGGGTCTATGTTAGGCAAGAAGATAAAGACAAAGTATGGAGGGTATATTATAGAAGGAAATTTAAGAATAAGGGATAAGGGGGTTTCGGGTAGTTTGTTGGTTATGGTTGGTCTTTAAATAAAGACCAACCCGGTAGGTTAAGGGGTTAGCTTGTTGTATGTTGTGGTTGTGACAGGGTTATACCTGTGTGAAAGAAATTATTCTCCTTTGTAAGTGCTTTTGTGTATTGTTAAAGTGCTGGAATAATAGATCAAGGAGAAGTGTTCTTTCTCTTTCTGTGTTCTGCGTGTGAATCTGTTTCCTTTCTATCTTGGGTCGTAACAGTCTAAGATGTTACCCATTCACTTGGATTATGGTTCATGTAGCTTTTGTAATCCTAGACTAAATTTTTTGATACTTTTTTTCTATATATTATAGATGTAAAATTTGGGTTTATGTTTCAATGTGTTGTATTTGCTTCTGAGCTGATGATGTTAGAGTAAGGTAGGAGAGGGGTGTAGTAGACCTTATTCTGAGCCTGCTGGAGTGTATCTTTTCCTTTCTGTCAGTTGACAGTTAGGTTTCTATTACACTTCAGCTACAATTGAACCCTTTTCTTATTTTCCTTTGTAAACTCTTGTATTACGGTGTATCATAACATACAATAATACATTTTTACCTTCAATCCTTTCTCATTTTGTCAAAAATCTAAGCAGAATATATATTCATGATGTAGAGTAAGGTAGGACAGGGTTGTAGGCCTTATTCTGATCCTGCTAGAGTGTATCTTTTCCTTTCTGTCAGTTGACAGTTAGGTTTCTATTACACTTCAGCTACAATTGAACCCTTTTCTTATTTTCCTTTGTAAACTCTTGTATCATAACATACTATAATACAATTTTACCTTCAATCCTTTCTCATTTTCTCTAAAATCTAGAAGAATATAAATTCATGATGGTGCTATTTATATTGCAGTTCATTCCAACAACATTAATCCTTGATTCCGGAGTAACCCGACCACCACCACTTTTAAGTGAAGCTGATTTGCTGAGTTATATGGACAAGGTGATAATTATTTATCTGACTGACTAAAAATTTGATACTTTGTTGTGAACAAGTCCAATTATGTGTCATTAGACATTGACAATTGTATATTTATTGTTTTATTTGTTCTCAAAGGAGGGTATTGGTACAGATGCTACGATGCATGATCACATCAAGAAGCTACTTGATCGATTTTATGCAACTAAGGATGCTAACACTCGTTTCACACCAACTAATCTTGTAAGTTCATACTGTTAACTTGCAGGAGAAATTTGTGACTAATCTCCGTGTCTTGTGATATTTTTTTCTTGGGCTATCTTGACTTTTATTTACTTCTGTTAAGAAGAGTTACTATATAAGGTTATTAGGCTAGAAGACGATGTTGTGAATAATATTTATAGGTCATTACACGAAGATTTCATTTAATAAAACCAATTCTGTCTACACTATTGTAGTATTATTCTACAATTGAATATGCTGATCACTGAATGTGTATATGAAGTTGTCAACCATCTGGTCTAATTGACAGTTATGGGAGGCTTTACTTTGAACATTAAGAAGTTGACTGTGACCCATACATGTAGGTGAACTAATTAATACAACATTTACAAACTTACTAGCAATTAGAATCTTAATGTGTTCCTGTATTTAATTTTACAACAATTAAATATACAGTAACCTGAACAAAGAGTTAATAATCTATCATGGGAGTCTGCTGAAAAGAATTTTTCACCATAGCATGACATTAAGTCCTTCTATTGCCTATTGTTAGTAATTTTATTATCTATAGAGCATTAGAGCTGCACAACGGAGCGATATGGGATTGAGCATATTTTATAGACATGCTTTATCTGTATCCTTATTGTTTTTAATTGCATAAAAAAAGAAGTAGATCAATATAACTAAAAATTGAAAAGGTTTATCTCCCCATGAATATTTGTGTTAATACTTGAAGAATCCTCTTTTTATTACCATAGTTATAATCTATATAATTTTCAAATATGTGCTTGCGCTGGCATAGACAAAAAAATGATGATATTTTCATATCAAATTTTTCTTAGTCACGAGCTTGATATTATTGTAGGGTGAGGCACTTGTTATGGGATATGATGACATGGGGTAAGTAATTCTATTCATTTTAAAATTGTCACTAATCTCATATCTAATCTTATTAGCATATTCTTGATCTTACTTGAGTGGATTTCTATATTTTGTCAGTTAGATGCAATAATTTATTTTTGGAAAAAAATAGGAAAGAAAAAGAGGAATCATTAGTAAAGATATTTCTAGTTTAAGAACAATTAACCATTCAGCTAAAGGTGTTCAATATATTGTTCATCCTAATAATGTTTCGGATGATTAATGATGTTCAAAGTGTGGTTAATATTAATCCAGCTATTGGCTCAAATACTTATTTTGGTTTGTTAATTGTTGCTAAAATGGAAATCATTTGTCAAATATTTTTTTTTTGTAATTTGAATTCCTTGTTTGTGGTTGAATCCAAAATGTGATTTTCAAATTTAATGCTTCATCCTTTGCCTCTACTCAGCATGCTGTTTCCCCCCATCTGCACTCCACCCTGTAACATTGTTAACCTTTATTTTGCCTTTGCCTTTTGCTACCGTTGAGGTTTCAGGTATAAACTCTGGAAACCTTATCTTAGAGCAGTTATGGAACGTGACATGAAATTTGTTAGTGAAGGAAATAAAAGCAAAGCTGATGTTTTGGCAACTAGCTTGCAGCTGATGGAAGCTTGTTTCCTAGATGTAAGGAATCATTTGGTTCTTGCTCAGTTGCTTATAAGTTAATACTTATTATGAATATTTTGTTATTCAGAAGATCTTTAGTCCCATGCGGTTATGTTAAAATTGCCTCTTTTCAATTGTTATTTCAATTTTTTCTATATACTTTTAGATAGGGGTTGCAAACTATTGTAGGTTTCTTGGCATGAAGTAGTCACACGTCAATGTAGTAATAATAATTGATTGTTTGTTTTATGAAGGTTTAATAAATTTGTTTGTCTCTGAACTATTTGAGACTTTTTTTAATAGGTTTCTTGCTAGGATTCTGCAAATTACACGGACTTATTTGCAAAGTTTCAAATAGTTTAGGGACCAGTTTTCTTGTTTAATTGTTTTCTAGGTCCTTGAAGTATTTGAGAATTTTACAATGGGTACCTGTTTTTTGATAGAACCCCTAGTGAGGGACTTATCAAGGACTTTATTTACAAAATTCTATAAGGACTTCTTGTGTGCAATGCCACGTGCAGGAAGCTCAGTGATGATGAGTCCATGGTTGTGGGTAGGGTTGTCCTTCATTTTGGATGAATTGCAATTTTGGTCCTTTTTTGTGTGGTTTAAGTCCCTATATCTTAGAACTCAGCAATTCCAGTCTAATTCTTAATTTTGTATGTTTTTTTTTGTTTATTTTAATTCAACTGAAATCTATATCAAATATACTCGTTTAGAGTCCTATTATTTAAATTATTAAAATGTAAAAAGTAAAAGAAATAAGCATATATGCAAAGTTTAATATCTGATCAAAATTACAGATTTCTAAAATCACGGGGAAAAAAATAGGGAGACTAAAATTGCTAATCAGGAATTAAAGGAAGATTAAAATTGTAATTTAGCCTTTTTTGTATCTAACAACTTCATGGAATCAAACCTGAAGGCCGGTTGACTGGCCTTTCTCCCTCTCCTTTGACAATGAGAGCAACTTAAAGCTTTGGATTTGAAGCTCAAACTGTATGGAGTATAACGGAGGGTTGAGTATAATAGTTACTTAATCAGTAAGTAAGTAAAACGGATGGGATTATTTTTACAGGTGATGCATGTATTCAGTTAAGTGTGACATAAGGCATTATTAATTGTGCATCTAATCCTTTCTGAATTATAAGAACTCCTTTAGATGTCATTTTGTAGGGTCAGATGTGCTCTGTGCTCATATAAAATTTATTGGTAGAGTAGTCTAACTGTCTTGATGCTTGTTGCCATGACCTGGGCTTGTGGTCTTTTGCTTTCAATAGCAATTTTTTTGGTAACATGCACATGAGAATAAAATGATTGGCACTCAATTTACTTTTCTCATGTAGTTTTTTCCATTCAATCTGCCTTTTTAATCATTTGAAATTTATCAGAACCAAGTTTATTTGGTTATGTATATTTTGAACTTAAATGTCTGATAATCTGTAAATATATGTACAGGCGAGATTGAATAAAGTGAAACTTTTAGAAGCCATGGCAATATTTTTTGAAAGGTGACTATCTACCAACCTCCAAACATATGTACTCCATGTGCACAATGTTAATGAGTATCTTCGACCACCATTGCAGATCCGGTAGATCTGGCAATGACGAGCTACATGCAATGGGAGAAGTTGTTCGACAATGTGGACTTTGTCAAGAATCAGACATGGTGCTAAGGAAAAATCGAGTATGTGTTTTATGTAGTTGTGGTTCTGTACCAAGGGAATGATTACATTTAATAAACAAAGTTTGGAATTTGTGTTGATATTTTTTATTATTTTCATGTGATTTGTATAGGTGGTGACATTATTGGGAATTAAATAAATAGCTCAATTATGTGCCATTCATGATCAATTCCATCATATAGTGGTTAACTAACCAATGACATGAGAGTAGGAGTCTAGGTGTGGAGTTTAGGGTGTTGGTAGTAGTAAATAACTTTATGCCTGGAGCATGAAACACAAAATAGAAAAGACCCAGTAGGCTCAATCTAGCTGATACACTTGAATTTAGGTTTTTTTAAGTAATAATAAGTGTTTAATCATATCTTTTTTAATGCAGCTGCATACTTTCTTATGTGTATACTTGCTGAATTTTGTTACTTATGTGTATGAGGGCTTGCCCAATCATTATATTCATGTTAGCCTTGTGTTTATGGAATTTATAGTTTTGAAAGGAATAGGGCATAACCTTTTATCTGATTAGTTTTTATATTATCATTTACCAGGATGGCAATTTTATGGTTGGATGTTTGGGCTACCCTCAGGTTGGTTTTTTCTTTTTCCATGTATTTGTTAATTGCTTTGTTAAAAGTTACAACTCATCTACCCTTGGAAATACCAGTTACCAATATTATTGTGCTCTCGGGGACAAAAGAAAGAGTTGAAAGAAATTGATGAAATGTATTTCTGATGTGTTTTACAAATCTGATTAGAGTCTCAATTTATAGACTGTTTACAACCTAATTAAGGAAAGAAATAATAGGTAATGAAAGCAAGAAATAATGGGTGATTAAAGCTGTACAAATCAAATCAAATTACTAACAAATTTGTCTTAATAAATAGAGAATGAAATCTACTCTTAATTACAAAATAATTCTCCTGATTGTGCAGCACTCCCCCTCAATTTGGTAATGTATATCTATCATTCCCAACTTGCAAGTAAGATCTTTGAATTGTTTTGTGGGAAGTCCCTTAGTAAACATATCTGCCAATTGGAGTCTTGAAGGGAGGTACTCGGTGGTTATAAGACCATTATCCAACTTCTCCTCAATGAAATGTCGGTCTATCTCTTCGTGTTTTGTTCGGTCATGTTGAACTAGATTGTGTGCAATACTAATGGCGGAGTTATTATCACACACCAAACCCATAGGAGCTTCATATTTTATTTTGAGATCATCGAGTATGATCTTCATCCATAATAGTTCACAAACCCCTTAAACCATGACTCTAAATTTTGCTTCTGCACTTGATCTTGCAACTACATTTTGTTTCTTGCTCCTCTATGTCACCAGATTTCCACCCAGGAACATGCAATAGCCTGTGGTGGATCTCCTATCAACAATTGATCCTACATAGTCAACATTTGTATATATTTTAATGTCTAAGTTTTCCCCTTTTTTGAATAACAATCCTTTCCCTGGAGAGGCTTTGAAGTACTGAATAATTCTATTTACTGTTTGCTAGTGTCTTTCTCTTGGATCATGCATGAATTGGCTAACCACAGTAACTGCATAAGCTATATTTGGCCTAGTGTGTGATAGATAAATGAGTTTTCCCACAAGTCTTTGATATTGTGTCTTCTCCTTCTTTGGATTTTCCTCATCATTCCCAATCCTATGATTTTGCTATATTGGCACTTAAGTGGTCTTACAACCCAACTTACTAGTCTCTTTGAGGAGATCAAGGATGTATTTTCTTTGAGAAATAAAGATGCCCTATCTAGAGTAAACAACCTGTATCCCAAGGAAGTACTTTAGCTTTTCAAGATCCTTCATCTCAAATTGAGTAGCCAATATCTCCTTCAAAGTTTGTTTTTCAATCTCATCATCACTTGTAATAATCATATCATCTACATAGACCAAAAGTAGAGTGAGTTTACCATTCTGAGAATGTTTTATAAACAGAGTATGGTCACCTTGGCTGTGTCAGTACCCCAAAGATACCATAGCTTGAGTAAACCTTCCAAACCAAGCACGAGGTGATGTTTAAGATCATATAGGGTCTTCTTAAGTTTGCACACCTTATTTCCTTCATTTACAACACCATAATCAGGTGGAATCTCAATGTATACTTCTTCCTCCAAGCTTCCAAGAAAGAAGACATTTTTAACATCAAATTGATGCATCGCCCAACCACAGTGTGCTGCTAGGGAGAGAATAATCCTGACTGTATTCATTTTTGCCGCTGGAGCAAAAGTCTCCTCATAATCGATCCCATAGATTTGAGTCTTTTGCAACCAACCTTGCTTTATATTGATCCAATGTGCCATCAGACTTATACTTAACTGTGTATATCCACCTACAACCCACTGCTTTCTTATCTTTTGGTCTCTCTACAATCTCCCAAGTCTCATTCCTTTCTAATGCGCTCATTTCTTCATTCAT
>Ga0123341_1003138_pt1 | contig 14015 bp, 5 predicted proteins | sample Turbeapinknodule_FD_89959 | JGI IMG/M metagenome (GOLD analysis project Ga0123341, IMG submission 89959) | Root nodule microbial communities of legume samples collected from Mexico - Turtle bean Mexico pink nodule | ecosystem: Host-associated > Plants > Roots > Nodule | place: Mexico: Nepantla... | reverse complement strand
TGACACATCTCGGCGATTATTTATACTGCAGAACGCCGCTTCTACATACGGCGATTATGTTGACTTTGGACCACCTACCTTTCTCTTGTCCACGTCATCACACCCGATGACCTGGTCGGTACAAATCCTTAACAGAGGTGCCATGCAGCAAATTTGGAGCTCTCCATAAATTCTTCTTCTCCAACTTACAAAAAATTACATCATACAAAGTTTGCTAGCAAAACATTAGTGACCAATATGGTCTGCTTGTCAATTTTGTGTGACTTGCTGGAGGATCTTCATCTCCTTGTCAATAATTCTCCACTTCTCTGAGAGAGTAAAATCCTCTTTCTCTTTCTAGACCCTTAACCCAACCTAGCACAGTGCTCCTACTCAAGCATACCAGAAAGTGACAACAGGTTGCAACCAATGCCACCACCTTGTGTCACTGAAGAAATGTATCAACAAATACAAATGATCACCCAAAAAGTTAAAAAGCAAGTAATAATAACAAAATTTTGCTGCAACGTGATGTTTTAGCAGTGACAAATTGTAGAGATTCAAGGGAAGTGGAAGATAATACTTGATAAATCAGCTGGATGATGAGAAAAGTTAAACTTAACTTGACTTTATAATTTGGATTGATCAGTGTGGAAAAAAATGCCCCCATTTAGTTATTTATTTCTTTTCAAATTTTGTATTACTTTAATTATGGAAATTACTGAAATTAGATAAAAATTAAAATTAATATAGTAAATTACAGAGATAGATGGTTGAGATTTTGCCACATGGCATTTCTGTTAAATATTAATGGAACTTATACAAGTAACTATTGGAGTGGTAGTTAAAGTTTAAGAACTAATTGGGATAACTTTAAATTTCATGCTGTTACTTTACAAATGCCCCAAAGTTTAGGGAGCCAAATACACTTAAGCCTTATATATTTGATTAATTTTTGTCATTCTTGTTCTTTTAGTAATTATTCTGATTTTATTATCTGATCATCTCTGCAAGCTGATGCTATTGAGACTATACAATATCCTTTGCTTGAAATATAAAAAACAAATTAAGTTGACTTTATTGGCCATTCATAATATCTGTGTAGTTTGTCTCCTTGTTCTTTGTCTTCTTATATATCTTTCTTGTGAATGTTTATGTTAACCTTTTCCACGTGTTATTAAATTCCTAACATATTGATGTTATATTGTTATCAATATGTTTTACTTCTCACCCAGCAAATAAATTTTTTCATAGGACTTGTTTTGCAGCCTCAAATTCACAATCTTGGGCAACAACATTCTATTCCCTTGCCTGGTCAGATGCAGACACATCAACAGCTTCTATCTCAAAATGTTCAAAATAATGTTGCATCTCAACCTAACCTTCCACCTGTATCTAGTCTAGCCCAGACTACCAGCCAAAATATTGTCCAGAACTCTAACATACAGAACTTACCTGGGCCAAATTCAGTTGGAAGCACCATTAGCCAAAATTCCAACTTACAGAGTATGTTTCCTGGTTCTCAGAGATCAATGCCAGGAAGGCAGCAGGTTGTTCCCCCACAACAACAGCTGCAATCACAGAATCCACAGCAATTTCTTTACCACCAGCAGTTTTTGAAGCAGAAGCTCCAGCTACAATCTCAGATGCAGCAGCAACAACAACAGCAAAGCCTTATGCAACCAAATCAATTGCAATCTTCTCAGCAGTCTACTAATATTCAGCAGTCAATGCAGTCCATGCCTCAGCAACATTCACAAGTTATGAGGCATCAACAACAACAGACTTCTATTGTACATCAGCAACAAACACCAGGCACTCAACAGACAATCTTACCTACACAACAGCAACAACTTATGGGACCTCAGTCAAATACCACAAACATGCAGCATGCACAGATGCTTGGGCAACAGAACAATGTTGGTGATGTACAGCAGCCTCAGAGGATGCTTTCACAACAAAGTAATCTTACAAGCATGCAACAGAGGCAACAACAGTTAATAAATCAGCAAAACAACCCAGCAAATGTACATCAACAACAATTGGGAAATAATGGCCCTGGGTTACAGCAGCAACATTTGCTTGGACCCGACTCTGGCAATGCAGACATGCACACAAGTCATCGCTCTGCACACATGCTGCAACATCCAAAGGTTCCAATGCAGCAACAATCACAACAAAATACATCAAATCTGTTGCTACCTCATTCACAGCAGTCACAGCCACTGGGTTCACAACAGCAATTAATGCCTCAGATTCACACTCAGTCTACACAGTTGCAACAACAATTGGGTTTGCAGCAGCAGCAGCAGCCAAATCCCTCACTCCGAGATATGCAGCAAAGAATCCAAGCATCAGGGTCCTTACTTCAACAACAAAATGTTCTTGATCAACAAAAACAGTTGTATCAATCTCAAAGAAATCTTCCAGAAACATCAGCAAGTATGTACTTACACTTATGTATTGCTCCTTGTCATTAATAAAGCTTCCTTTATTAATAAATTCAAATACAACTCCTTATTTTCTGATCATTGTATGCTCATGCATCTTTCATTCCATACCTATTGCAGCTTCTCTGGATTCTACAACACAGTCTGCACAACCAAGTGGGAATGATTGGCAAGAAGAAGTTTACCAGAAGGTACAATGTTTCTTATCACAATTTAGTATGAAACAAAAGGAAAAGGAATTGATTAAAATTGAGAATTTATTACGAAATACAAATTTGAGGGCAAAATCAAGAATTTAAAAGAGAATGCAACATAATTAAGATAAAATTTATCGTCAGAAAACTTCCGATTGATTTAATCTCTTACTTTGTACTCTTTTGGTTTTCTTTGAAGGTAAATTAACCTACACTCCCTCTCAAAATATGAAGAGGTATCTAATTGAATTGACCCCTACTCTCATAGTGGCTATGTTCAATAAAGAGATATCACAAAGATAATAACAATAAAAGAAAAATCAAGAGGAGAAACCAAAAGAAATAATAGAGAATTCAATTAAAGATAATAGTCATTAAGGGCTAAGCATCAGTCCTATTATTCACACCTAGCCATGACCAATCTTCCCAGAGAAGAATAAATTGTATCAAACAGAGAAAGTGTAGTCAATCCTCTTAAGTTCAATTATGCTAACCTGGCACAAAAGGTTTTTATTTAAAGCATATGGGCTCAACAACATTAGGCCCACCCTATAGAAAGCAAAATAAGGCGATAAAAGTTTGCTTAAGCGTGCATAAATGTGTATATTTCAACATTTACCAATTATAATCTCTTTCGATTCAAAAATGTACCTGCATACATATAAAACACCAAAAGACGTAATTTGCTTGATAAAAGAGTAAAAACATTAAAATATACAAGATAAAGGTTTAAACTATAAAACACCCAAAGCCGTAATTTGCTCAATAAAAGAGTAAAAACAAATAAAAATATGCAAGGTAAAGGTTTAAACTATGTAATATGCGTAAATAAAATAATATTAAATAATGGACTAAAATGCAACACATCATTCATACTGGTAGAGTATTTCAAAAGTAAGGTACTCTAGTCCGAGTTATTTTTTTTTTCAGTCCTATACACTTCCTCTAACCCCATCTCATGAACTAAAACTGGAACCTTTCTACGGTATTGAACCCACGAAACTGAACCAATATAGAACATAGCCAGCACTTCAACATTTATGTACCAAAGACCATGAAAGCCTGAACTGGTCCAACAACAAGTGTTTGAAGTGGGTTTGGCGTTAGATCTTTCTTTGAACAATTGTGATCTTGACCCAAATGACTTGCCAAGTTCCTTGATTGACGACATGGAAAAGCAGAATGTAAAATGTTGTTCAAGGTTGAGTGTCTTGCTAAGTTTAACCTATGGCAAAAAGGATTTGTAAGCTATTGTGTTTAAAGATCATACTTGATGTTCTTAAAATATGAAACTTATATAAAGTTGTTTGGTGATAACAAGTCAGCCATCATTAGTATTGCAGACAACTTAATTCTTTATGACAGAATAAAGCACATAAAGATAGACACTTCGTCAAGAAGGAGCTAGATAATGATCTTACAGTTATAGCATATATAGGGTCTCAATTTCCATTAGTACTGATTGAGAGACTTCCCACAAAGCACTTCCAATAACTCACTAGAAGATTATGAATTATAGATATCCATTCACTAGCTTGAGGGAAAGTGTTGTGTTGCATAACTAGCTCATTTATTGTTTCCTTGGAAACCAGGTTAGCTTTATTAGAATCAGTATATATATATATATATATATATATATATATATATATATATATATATATATATTAATCATAAATAGCAGTAGTACTGTAATCAATTCGAAAATAATGTTTAGATTTTTTTTCTTTCGAGTTTTAGTTTTATGTCAAGTGAGTTTTCTTTTGTCACTACCTTTTTTTATCATTTTAGTTGTTGCACCAGCCTGCCATTAAGAAAGACTCTTTGCAATTATTGATTCTATATTTATAAGTGCAAACTAGTGTTATTTTTTAGAGATTTTAATTTAAGCACAAAATTATTTATGATGCCCTACAAAAGGGGGGAAAGGAAACTTCTCTCTTAGTGTCAATCAATAGTGATACTGATTTTATTTGCATGAGAAATCTCAAAGTTGCTGATATTTTAATTATTTGATTTGATTTTTTTATTTCAATCTACAGCTCCAAGCCATGAAAGAAAGTTATTTGCCGGATATGAATGAAATGTACCAAAAAATTGCTAATAAACTTCAGCAGGTATATTTATACTTATTTGCTTATAATTTACAGTGATGTAGGGATTAGAATAAAAAAATATTTATTCCTAATTAATATTTCAATGGGAGGGTATTGATTCTTCTAAAATCTTAATTGGTGGCATGAGGACTCTTGTCACAATTTATTTATATGTATTTGTTTTTCCTCTAGTTGATCCTACATTTGCTTCCCTTTATCAGCATGATTCTCTTCTCCAACCATCGAAATCAGATCAGATTGATAAGCTGAGGGCATATAAAATGATGTTGGAGCGTATGATGGCACTCGTACAGATTCCCAAGAGCAACATTTTGCCTCATTTCAAGGAAAAACTGGGATCATATGAGAAGCAGATTATAAATCTCATAACAAATAGACCCAGGAAAGGCATGTCTTCTGTGCAGGTAGGACAGATTCCCCAGAATCATATGTCCTCCATGCAACAGCCCCAATCCCAAGTTACGCAATTACAGTCTCATGAAAATCAAATGAACTCTCAACTGCAGTCAACAAATTTACAAGGTTCTGTGTCAACCATGCAGCAGAATAATGTTGCAAGCTCTCAGCACAATCCTTTGTCTGGTGTATCAGCAGGACAACAGAGTATGATGAATTCTATGCAACCTGGAACTAATTTAGATTCTGGACAAGGAAATTCTATGAACTCCCTTCAACATGTACCAATGAACTCCATCCAGCAAACTACTGTTAGTACTCCTCAACAACAGACTAACATTAATTCTTTGCAATCACAAGGTGGGGCAAATGTCAGTCAACCAAATTCCCTTCAGTCAGGTTCCAGTGCACTTCAACACCAACTGAAACATCAGCAGGAACAGCAGATGCTGCAGAATCAGCAATTCAAACAATATCAGCACCGACAAATGATGCAGAGGCAGCTCCTTCAGCAGCAGCAACTACACCATCCAGCAAAGCCACAGCTATCTGCACAATTGCAAACACATCAAATGTCCCAGCTTCACCAAATGAATGATATAAATGACATAAAAATGCGACAAGGAATGGGGGTTAAGCCAGGGGTCTTTCAACAACATCTTACATCAGGTCAACACTCAGCATATTCCCATCAACAGCTGAAACAAGGGAATGCATTTCCTGTTTCTTCACCCCAACACCTTCCGGCTGCATCTCCTCAAATTCAGCAACATTCATCTCCCAAAGTTGAACAACAAAATCATCTCCCGTCTAAAACTAAAGTTGCAACTCCTCTGCAATCTTCTAATTCTCCCTTTGTGGGACCTACCCCTTCACCTCCTTTGGCTCCATCTCCTATGCCAGGAGAATCTGAGAAGCCCGTTCCCTGTGTTTCTTCAATATCAAATGGTGCAAATATTGGACATCAACAAACAGGGGGTGCAGTAGCACCAGCTCAATCCCTTGCCATTGGGACTCCTGGGATTTCAGCGTCTCCTTTATTGGCAGAATTCAGTGGTCCAGATGGTGGGCATGGTAATGCTTTAGCTGCCACTTCTGGGAAGTCAACTGTTACAGAGCAGCCTCTTGAACGCCTAATTAATGTGGTCAGTATTGAAGCTTATCTGATGCGGGACGATGTATACTTATACTCTACATTTTAACCGGATTTGAAAAATTAAAGTGTGAAAGGTTCCCTTAATTATTTTACTGCTATGCTTGGAATTATAAATGACAAATTTATGTCTAATTCATGATTCTAGGTAAAATCAATGTCATATAAAGCATTAAGTTCGGCAGTCAGTGATATTGGTTCAGTTGTCAGCATGAATGATAGAATAGCAGGATCAGCTCCAGGTAATGGATCCAGAGCAGCTGTTGGTGAGGATTTGGTTTCCATGACTAATTGTCGCCTTCAGGCTAGAAATTTCATTACCCAAGATGGTACCAATGGAATTAAGAGGATGAAACGTTACACGAGTGCTATACCCTTGAATGGTGTATTATCTGCTGGTAGCGTGAATGATAGCATCAAGCAGTTAACTGCTTCAGAGGCTTCTGATCTGGAGTCAACTGCAACATCCAGTGTCAAGAAACAGAAGATCGAGGTAATAAATTATGTTTTTGACTGTTGTATTTTAGTTTATAAATGGCATCATTTGCTTTTGATTATCTTTGTTCCCTGGCTGGACTAGAGATTTAGAAATGTATTTGTTTGTACTCATGGATTATTGATGCATTGAATCTACATTAATCCTTCACAGTTTTTATTTAATATACTAACTTTCTCTACTGAAGTTTACGATTATGTTACTTGTATAAAGTTCAAGTGCTAGTGAAAACCTGAAGTGAAAAGAAAATAACGGTCAGTTGCATTTAGAAGAATGTGCAGAGTTATATTTTCATTTTCTCATATACATATTGGACGTAGAACTTGGAATTCATTTAGGCTATAATTTAAAATGCACTAGTGATTTCCAGCTAACCACATGAACCAAATTACAGATTTTGACCCTGATTTTCAAACTCACCTTACATTAGTAGCACGACATAAGGGAAGGTAGGGGATGGGAGTTGAAGTGGAACAAGGGGACAAAAAGGAAAATTGTGATCTAATAAATCAATTTACATGATGTATACTTTTATTCTAAAGAAGATCAAGTCATTTGCATCCATTAGTATCTTAAACATGCAGGGAGTGGGAAAAAACTTGCGGCTGTTCTTTTGTATTTGCATGATTAGTCAGAGATTTGAGACAATTATTACTAAATTAGAAATATTATTTTGTTTTATTTGGACTATTTAAATAAGTAAAACAGCCTGTTGGATTTAAAGATCCACTTTGTGGGATTGTTTATACAGAACAAATGATGTTATGTAATTGGGTTCTATCAAAAACCAATTTTCAATCAATCTGTTTAGAGTAAGTTATTTTACTTTCTACTGTTTTGCTCAATTTTTTTCTGTCTTTCACTCTACTCATTCATGTGTTCCATTTTTTACCTACCTTACATGGCAAAACCTTCTCTGGTTTGTCAACTTCTCCTCAGTAGGTGTTACTCCAACTTTCTCCCAAAACATACACTCCTAGTCCTAATCTTATATCAAATGTTGCAAAGTAATGTAGAAATTACTAATTAGTTAAATAACAAACAAGCAAGATAAAAGAATTATAGCCGTAATTGCACGACATTAAGAAATGATTTAGTGGTGAGGCTGATGCATGTTTGACTACTTTGTCGCGTGTTTACTATTTATCTACCCTGTTTGGTAACAATGAACAAGTATGGCATAAACTTAGTAGAAGTAGAACCAATTGTTGGTGTGAATAGCTCACTTATGTACATTATTGAAGTTGTTAATGCAGCATGTGGGATTCTATTAAATTCATCATATTAAAATCTGTGTTTCATTAGAGCATGATGGTTCATCAGATAATATGTTTTAAAAGACTTGTAAACACCGTGGTTACTAAAAATGGATCCTAACCTCCAAAAGACTTATCAAGTTATTACTTTCTAGGAAACCACATAATTTCTGGATTTTATGTATAGTTAATGTGTAATTTATCTGCCGTATTGGTATTTTATTTCTGATATGGAAGACTTATTGGTAGGTTAACCATGCCCTTTTGGAAGAAATAAGGGAGATTAATCACAAACTTATCGACACAGTAGTAGACATTAGCAATGTTGATCCAACACCTGCTGTTGCTGCTGCTGAAGGAGCAGAAGGAATCCTTGTCAAATGCTCTTTCATTGCTGTGGCTCTCAGCCCTAGCTTAAAATCCCAATATGCTTCAGCGCAGATGGTGGGTTCCCACTTCTGAGATCTAGCAATTACAACAATTTTAAGCCTTCTTTTTATTAATTTATTTGTTCATTTGCTTTCTTAGCCTTATTTGAATTTCTTACTGTACAGTCACCTATTCAGCCCCTGCGTTTACTAGTTCCTGCAAATTATCCTAATTGTTCTCCTATATTCCTAGACAAATTTCCAGTTGAATCCAGGTGAGATTTTGAGCAGCTTTTTGGTATCTCTTTTGTTATAACTTTTTGTGTCACTTCAATGTTCAAACAAATTTAGGGGCTATATATGATCTAAGAGTCGTTCGTTTTACATTATTTATTGAAATAGTGGATAACTATGGACCTTCCCTTGTCCCTGAATTTTGAGAGCAGTGTAAAAGCCCTCAAACAAAAATTATGTATTTTGCTCCAAGCAACAATGATGATGATACATAGGAGTTTTGCTTTACCGTGACTGGTTTTAGTTATTTATGCACGGACCCTTTGTATGATTATATCATACTAAGCATTTAAAGCTGACCGAATGCTTGGTATGATATTAGGGTTAAAAATGGAGGTGAAAATTCATGGATTTTTTTATAAAGTTATAATTAAAGCTCATCCATCAATATTTGTACTCCCAATTTTAACCTCGAAAACCAAATTGAGCCTGATAATAACTCTTTTTAATATTTTCAGCATCTAAATGTTTTTATTGATGTACCAGACCACATCTCTATTCTACTTTTGTGCTACTCAACCACCACCTCTTATGCATTAATATTATTAAGCTATCATTTACTGTATATAGTAAATATAAATCCAGCTCATTGCACGGAATCCAGAAATTCTATGGCTTAGACATTGTTGAAATTATTTGCCAGGTTCCTTTTGAATTGTGTTTGAGCCAGTAATTTTGAATGTCGACTATTATATTTGTTCATGTAGTTTTCCTTGTTTTTTCCCCTCCTCCAGTATTTATTTTGCTCTTATGGATCAAAATCCTTAAATAGTTCATTGTTGTGAAGAAAAAAAAACGTATACAATAACTAAAAGCCTGTTTGTGTTTCATTATGATTTGATACATATCTGATAGAAAAAGAATGATTAATTTAGAAAGGAACTCTGCCTCTAATATCATCTTCTACTGCTGAAAACATTGATTTTTCTCTTTAAAAACCGTGTGCAATTATCGAGCATGGTAAATGGCAAGAGAAGTTTCGCCTTTAGTAAATATGGAGCTGATGAAGGAAAGTCTAATGTGCTCATGAGACTTGGTAATTTTAACCTAGGTGCTCTCTGGAATGTTTGTTTTCCTTTCTAAATAACGATGATCTACAAAATACTTGCCTCGCCTTTCACCTTCTCCGTGGTTTATCTCATGTTTGATGGGAAACCTGTTCTTAATGCATCTGTCTTCTATTGTTACAGTAAGGAGAACGAAGATCTTTCAGCGAAGACAAAGGCAAAGTTTAGCATATCTTTGCGCAGTTTATCACAACCTATGTCACTTGGGGATATAGCAAGGACTTGGGATGTTTGTGCTCGCAGTGTTATTTCTGAGCATGCCCAACAGAGTGGGGGAGGAAGCTTCAGCTCCAAGTATGGAACTTGGGAGAATTGCTTGACCACAAACTAAGGTTCCCTATTCTTCCATGCAGACCTTTTTGTTTCTGCCCACAAGTTGCTGTCAAACATTCTGTTTCTATTTATGTATGATAATTAATTGTGGATAATATAGATAAAAGCCTAGTTATGAAGTAGCCACACCATGGGGTTTTCTCATTATGTACATACTTTTTTTTCATTTCTCTAGGTAATAATCATGATTACGCCGTATTAGTGAAATTATATAAAGTATAATCGTAAATGAAGCGGAATGTTGTTCCAATAATTGCTTTCCTTTTCTGTTTCAGTTAGTTAGCTTTATTATGGCTAAATTTTGATGAGTTGAATTTGATTTTTCTACAAGCAATAGACCTTAGTTTTTGCTTTTAATTCCTTTCATGTATTAATCATTCCCGTAATGCTATATGCAGTATCTGTTCCTGATTATTAGAAATGTGGTTGGTTATTAATTGAAATTGATTAAACCTACGTTGAACGCGAATGGTAAAAATATATTTTTCCCTGCATGTTTTGGAAGTGAATGTTTGTATGTGTAATTCACAATTCCAAGAGTTGTCAAAAGCATCATTTTCGAATTGGATATGGATATCAAAATAGAAAAAAATGATACTTAAACAAATTTGTTCTGGTATACAATTTTCTTTTTTTTCTAAAATTTCAATTTTTATATGAAATAACAAAAATATCATTTTTTATATTATCAAGGTTGTATGTTAAGAAGGTTGTAAATATATCATTCCTTATTTAAATATGTTTTAGGTTATAAAAGAGGTTTTCGAACTCCGATAATTTCTTTGAAAAATGATATTTTGACAACGCTTAACAATTTTTAATGTGATGAATTTAAAAATAAATATATATAATAAAAGGTAAATTTGTAATTAAATGATATGAAAAAGAATAATGATAATTCCAATTTTTTATGCAATCACATTACCACTTCCAATACTATTATTTTAATATTTTCTTAATATCATTTAATTATAATTTTATTCTTTATATATATATATATATATATATTTTTAGAGTGTGGTTAATCTCACACAGTTTTATCTTAATAATACAAATAAAACCTTCACTTTAACTTATAGCAAGACTCTTTAGCTTAATAAAACAAGTTTCACTCATAAGTAACACAGCAAATTTATGTGACACTTAGAACGAGAGAAGAGTATATGTCTAATAAGTCATATGAAGAAAAAGAAAATTAACCATTACACAAAATACATGCTACACTAATCAATATATACACGAACAAAAATGGGGTCCTCAATGTTGAGGTCATGGTGTTTCTGAAGTAAAGATGCCACCATCTCAGAACTCAGAATCTAAGGTCACCACTTTGAGTAAGAAATGGACATCACCTTGGTACATGCTAAGGGAGTGGGGGACCTCCATCTTTTCCCTTCTTCTATGTGTTGAAGGGTTCACACAAAAATGAAGTAAAACAATCATTTCCTCATTGGGAAAAAAGTCTCAATCAATCAAGAATTAGTTCAAATGGAAGAAAGCCAATGTAGGAAGTATTGTATTAACTATCAAATATACTCTGTTAAAGTGTGTATTGTCAACCACAAGACATTACATTGCACAAACCCAAAGTCAAGCCAAACTTTTCAATTGGGGATTCAAAGTTGCTAAAGTAGCATAACTAAACACCTACCTCAAATCATTCTCCCCCCATAAACACGCTAATCTAAGGAAAATTTTGCCCTATCAAAAAAGCTAAAGGGCATCACATGACCCTACAAAAAGCAAAGTAGACAATCTCATTACAGAAACAGATAGGTGCATGCTAAAGCTACCCATCCGCGTGACCCACACCATTGATAAAAAAAAAACAACAAAAGTATGGTGGAAGAACCCAAAAAACCCATCTCTCACCAAGTAATATAAAAAATAAGGGATGATAGAATTCACCCCAAAAAGGGGTCCAAATTAGAAAAAGGAAAAGTTTTTATCAATTGGGCTTTAGATCCTGAAACAGGGTATCCCACCTGATTTCTTCTGTAGCAGCTGAAGACCAGTATTCATCATCATCATCATCTCCTTCCATTTTTTGCTCCTTGTGGGAATGGTAAACCATGGGAGTGGTAAAAGTATCAAGACCATGCACCACAGTGTTAGGACTTCCATTTGTGAGCAAGAGCCTCTCTTGCTTAGCCACCATCAACCTTTTGTTCCTCTTCATCACATGACTCTTCCATCTTGTCCCATAAGGCCTTGTTCTTGATGATGGCACCACAACAAGTGCTGATGACTCTTCTTCACAGCTCACAAACGTCCTAAAGTAATTGGCCAAGCACCTCTTTGTCCTCTTGATCGCCACCATGAGCCTTGCCACAGGGCGTGGTGCCCTCTTTCCCTTCACTTTCCTTGCAAGCTTCAGAATCTCTAGCCTGTGTTTGGCTATGGAGATCCCCATGCTCATGAGAAACTCATGGTTGAAGTAGAGTATGTCTTCTTCTTCAAGCTCATTGTGTGCAAAAGTAAGGCCATACTCATACACTAAGGTTGGCTCAAGGCATGTTTTGGAAAGCCATGAGAACCAATCCATGGTTGGTTTGAAGGGATATGACTCACTCTTGTGTTGTGTTGTGTTGTGTGTGATCTTCTTCAACTTCAAGAGTGGAGAATTTATATAAAGAGTGGTAAAGAGAGATTGAAAAAGAGAGTTGTCAAGTCTTGGAAGGGACTTGGTCTTAATTTGTAGGGTGACTATGTGTTGTTTTCTTTTGGTGAAATTAGTTATATATTAGTTGAGTCTTGAGAGTGACTAAAGAAAAAGTAAGCATAGGGGTGTGTGTGGGGTATGTGACATTGTAACCCCCACCCATGTTCATGTTCCCTCCACAAATAGTCCATGTGGCATCAAACTTTAAGGAGTAAGACCTAAGAATAAGAATTTCTTATGCAAATTTAACCCATCAATCACGGGTTAAGGAAAAGTACCCTTAGTGGAGCCACCACCACTTGTTTGGTGTTAAGTAGTTGAGAGTGAAAGTAGCTAATGCAAGAGTTAAAACTTCGGTTTGGTGTATGCTATTCAGGCGTTACTTACAACAATTAACATGGCTTTTGTTGAAAAAACTATGTCAACAAAGAGATTATGACATCTTGTACTATAAAAGTGGGTGGAAATTTCATTTTATAAGTTAATTTTATTGAATTGAGTTAGACTTAAGTTTGTTTTTTAATATGGTATACAATCGTTTAGAACTTTGTTATTGGGTTTATCAGGTTTCCCACTATCAAACCGTTATTAAATCATTCATAAATATATAGTCTCACACCGAGACTATCCATAAATATATAATCTTATGCATAAGTTGGTAGTTTCGGTGTGAGGAATATGTTGGAAATCTCACATGAGTTGACAACCTTATACCAGATTACAACTAAAAAAAATTGACTAAAAATGTGAATTATATGTGGAACAATTTTAAAATTGCATCGTGCAACGTTAGCATTATAAAATTATTTTTTTAGTGTGCAATTTTCAAACTAATATTTTTCTTTAAGAAAATGAAGGTTTTTTTCTTCCATTCTTTTGCCATCAAATGAATTACATATGATTGATATCCCATAACCCATGAAACTTGTCCTTCCACTTACACTTAATTACATGGCTTCGTTTTCTTGCACTTGCTTGTGGAACAAAGAGGATCACTTTACAGAACTTTCACAATTTCTTCAACTCATTACTCCATTTTAAGTCCTTTGCTTCTCCTTTTTGAGGCCAACATTAATAATGCTTTCTTTCAATTACAAGAGATAGAAATAAAGTAAAGACAAAGATACATTATTTCAATCAATAAAAATAAGAAAAAAAAAACAAGAAAAAGAAAAAAAATATCAGCTAATCTGCTCAACAGAAGAAAAAAAAAAAAACAAATAAAGTTTATAAAAAAAACTATTTCGTGCTAT
>Ga0123341_1003137_pt1 | contig 14015 bp, 4 predicted proteins | sample Turbeapinknodule_FD_89959 | JGI IMG/M metagenome (GOLD analysis project Ga0123341, IMG submission 89959) | Root nodule microbial communities of legume samples collected from Mexico - Turtle bean Mexico pink nodule | ecosystem: Host-associated > Plants > Roots > Nodule | place: Mexico: Nepantla... | reverse complement strand
ACTTTGATACCTATTCACTATTTCTATTAAAAGTTAATTTTTCTAAACATAAAATATCATATTAAATTTATAAAAGTTAATGTAGAAAAACATAAAAACAACAAGATATAATGAAGTAGTAGAAGTAACATTTTTATTACGTGTAAGGCTCTCCCATCATATATATTATATACTAAGAAAAAAAAATAACTAGCTGGTATGATCATAAAACCTACCTGTGCCAAACGAGTCCCATGTCCATTTGGTGCAAGCAAAACAAGACCATGCCAAGCATCTCTAAAACCAACTACCTCAAATAGGCCATCATCCACATAGGGAAGAGTCAGGTCCCTCTGAAAGGCAAAATTATGTAGAATATTTTATCAGAATCCTCATACGTAATAAATATATCCAAGTTCTTAACAAGTATGCTCCCTACAAGATTCTTGGAACGTGAGGAAACAGAGAGATGAAATTTGGCACTTACATAAATTGATTTCTTCCTATTTGGTTTTCCCCAAGGATCGAGTCCACCAGAAAAGCTGGGCAAGTTGAGGCAAACTATAGACCGAATGCTGTATATGAAATTAAACGTTTGAATTAGTTATGAAGATTCATAAAATTATACCAAGGTTACAGGTCTTGTTTACTTTCTTCTTTAGCATTATTCCTACATCTTATGCTGTTACCTTTCTCAGACATACCTTATATGAATACTTTTATTTGGTAGAAACGAAATGCTTAATATGTAAAAGAGATTTTCACATCTATGGCTAGTAGATCTTAATAGAGAAATCCAAGGAGACTGATATTTGCTTATGTATGAAATCTTAAGGGAAGCTGAATTGCATTACCAAAATAAATTGGATAAAAATGAAAAATGAGTCTTCATAAAGTGTGTCACCTGCGAGGTATGTGGAGATCTTCCCAATGACCTTTTTTCATAATCTTAACCTTTGCTAGCTGAGCTATATTCCTGTGTCAAAATTTATTCATTTTGAATTAGGCTACCACAAGATAAATTGCAAACTCAACACCGTATAATTCAGAAAATAAAAGACAACGAAAAACAGAAATATTCCAGCAGAAACTAGCATTTCTTGTTTACAACTACAAACTGACTTGAGACATAAGCATTGCATCGCCATTGAACAATATTAAAATTCAGCTTATCACTTTCTCAGTTAGTATCAAAGAAGCATAAGTATTTAAGCAAATATTTGAGGAAATTTTCATAACTTAGAACGGTTTGGCTTTAGCATATTATAGACCTGACTATAATGAGCTCGTATAGAAAACTTAAATGGATAAACAAAAACGACATTAAATACTAGATTTAGAAATTAAAACCATTTTTTTTGTATGTGCACCAAGGCTTTCCCCCAACCTATAGACGGAGACCAATTTCTTTCTTAGAAGAGATTACCAAAGTGTGTTTTGCCTCTCTCAACTAAGAGATTAACAAAGCATGCTTAATGAATCCAATCATCTAACAACTGTGCTAGACCTTGTTGGTTGAAATTAAGGTGGAGGACTGGTCAAAAAATTTAAATGGACAAGGCAAAAGGGAAATTTCACGCTACTGGATCAATTCTCGTTTTCTTAAAATAAAATTTATGTTTATCTTCTCAATAGTGACAATACGTAAATGCTGCCAGTACACAGCATCAGCGTATGAACAAAACCAGGTTTATTTACACCAAACAAACCTCAGCTCTTGCACGAGAATGGTTGTAACCCCCAACTTAGTAAAATGCTATTAGTAAATGCTCTCGAATAAATCAATTGTACTATTTTTTGCCAAAATGAACTCAAAAGATAAACTTGGTGCCGCTTTAGTAACTAACCGTGAAGATTGAAACAGAGAAGAAAAGAACCACCCTTGTGAACATCCAAGCTTCAGATAGGCACTCTGGTTAACAGAAGAAAGGTATGATGAGAGGGCTAATTATTAGTACGAAGATTCACCCCTAACTTATACCAAACATATCCCATAGCTTCAAAATCTATTATTGATTTGATTAAATGATATGTAACCGGCTTTCAAGACCTCCACAAATTTTTCAGTTACTTTATAATTGAAAATTGTCTTGAATGAATATCCAGGACCAGGACATTCAAAATAGACTGCAGTTGAAGAGGAAAACAATTGAAAATGTCAGCTATAAAATGTCAGCTAATTTGGCAAAAGGATGACAAGCTAAAAGCTATTAGATTTTGAGTTTATGCACTGAAAATTTATTACCACCATCTATACCTATTTTGTATTTATCAGAAAATCATATTGAGCTTGGATAGCTATAATACCCAAATATCTAGTAGAGCTAATGTATCGCTCCAACATAGCATATATTATATTGAGCAATTTGGTACCTGATTATATAACTGATTTTTAAATTTTTCTGGATGTAACTTCCTCTCAGAATGAAATGCATAAGATACTTGAGCATCCATTCCTGCATAAAACACATACACAATTTTAGGGCTTACTTTCTGGTTGCACGAGTACAAAAGCTATAAAACTCAAACTTTATTTTTCCCCAGAGGCAATGCTGTGGTTACGCAACTTCTGCAGATCAAAACTTTTTTCTAATGTACACACAGAAATGTACTTGCCACCCCCACCCTAACAGTTTAAAGACATGTCTGATCTTCTTACCCATGCTAAAGTAGTTCCAAAATCCTCCACGGTAAGTGTGGTAACCGTCCTGTAAACAGACAATTCACTGATAAGCATGCATGGAATGCCCAGACTCCTTACAGTATATGAAAATATCAAGGACTTGCAAAGAAGAAAAACTAAAGAAATAAAAGCTTAGCACTGCAGTTGCCTGATTCGATAATGAATCACTTCTCTAACACTTTTATATTCATGTGATTACAAGATAATCATTAAAATCATATGCCTGCCATAGTAATCTATTCTAATTGTATTTTGACACTCTAAAAGGTCTATATACCATACATTTTATACAGTGTCCAAATGAAGGATGACAACTATTTGATGGTGGTGAATCATAAGTCATATTTCTGACTCTGAGCGAGCCAGAAATTGCCTAATTTTTTGATAAAAAGAAGAAATTCATAATAGTAAATATTAACTTATTTTTCATCAAATGATTAAGAACTCTGTTGCTTCACAAGCATCTTTACTTTCATTAAAAAATACATATAACTCACCATGTTAAGCTTATCTGTTGAAGAGACACGATGAAATGCATGCATAGCGTGAGGCAGCTCAAGGGGAGCAATAGGGTCACATGAACCTTCTTTTGGAGCCTTCATTCTCATTACAATATGCCAGCTGTAAAAAAAATTAGCAGTGATAGGAATTATTCAGTTGCAAAATAACTAATAAAAGATGGTACATATGTCATGTTCTTCTTCTGTACAAGCTCCTACATGGAAATGCAGGATGTAGAGGAAAACAGAGCAGCCAATATCCTAACAGGTATATATTTGATCAGGAGGCGACAAGGTTAATAGAAGTAAAATTAACATCGTTAAAATCTAAAGCAATCAACAATGTTAAACCTTAAAATAAACTAATGGCATAATAAACCCAATACATGATATGTTGTACCCTTAAAAACATAACCAATTGCACAACATGCCTAATTTCGGTCCAGACCTCTACTATTCTGCGAGAAATCAACAATGCTACTGCTGAAGGAAAAAAAAAATCCATATTCATTTCTTTTAAAGTACATCATATCGTGAAACCTTAGTGTTGAATTGACTATAGTAAAATAAGGGAGGACAAGGAAGGGAAATATCTTTAATACGAGACAAAAAAACGTATACTATACAAATGCAAAAATACTTGAAGCCTATCATCAAAACACGCAGTAGTCTCTCACATGTCTCGGACACAAGTCTTACAAATGCTCATGCAACTTCTGAAGCCAGAACATTTCTAGACATTTAAAGCAAACTTCCACTGAATGTTTTCAGCAACGATATATTGAATATAGTATACATTTATGCAGGTGCACGTAAGAAGTTTCAACAAATTTGAAAATTCAAATAAAAGGAGTAGATACCTGTCTATTTTCATTTGGTTTGCCAATCTTACATCCTTTAGGAATGACGTCACTGATTGAAGATCCGTGGTTGGATTTTTCTTTCCCTGTAAATAGTAAATCATGCTCAGCACATGTACAACTCATGCACTGTTTATATCAAAGAACAAAACCTTGCAGTTGACCCTGGTTAAAAAGGAAGGTAGCTCCTAATGTATTGGGTTATTAATATTTTATAAAAAGTTATAGAACACCCACACGCAATAAATTGATAATTGATGTACATTGGAAAATGTCCAAGAAAAAAAATCCTGTAAACAACCAGGCATATCTTGTACCACTGTAATCAAAGCATCCGATTAGAATTAGCGTTGCAATTTGACATATAAGATTCACACTAGAAAATGACCATAAAAATATAAACAAAAATTACTACTGATCTATGTGATTATAACTAGTCAAACTACACGAATTGAGATCGACATGCTCATTAGTAAGAACATAAACAAAACGAAAACTGATCCAAGTAATCATGAATGAAATTCAAATAGTTCAGCAGACCGAATAGAAAGTTAAATAAAATACCCATCCAAACGCAAAGGGAAGATTATTTCCCGTCCCCAATGGCACCGTTGCAATTGGTGGAGGATGAGGTAATTTAAGGTCAGATACAACTCCAAGAAGCCAGCTAGCAGTACCATCTCCACCGGCAACCTGTTTTCCAGAATACATTAGAAACAAATACTAATCAAATCATCAGATAATTAAACTATAACAACTCGAATCTTCATCCTTGCTACAAGTCAGAGATTACAGCATAGCAATCATCTTACAATTATTCTCAATCTATTGTGAATTTCAGCTGCAAAATTATCCCCATTGTGCTTGAGTGTTTCCAAAGTAGCATAAAGCTTCTGCAGAACCTTATCCGGAGCATTTTTTCCCAAATCAAAAACCTGATACATAAGTTAGATTAAATTGTCTTTCCATCAAACAGGTTGTCCCACCCTAAAAAAAAACTAACATAATGTGCCCTCTTGAAAAAAAAAAAAAAAGAAGACAAAACAGGAAAAAACAGTTTACCTGGTTTTTGTTAAGAAGTGTACTATAGGAAACAAGAAGCTCCCCTCCAAGCTGACCACCACTTTTGGAGTTTATGAAAACAATCACAGGGCACGCAGGTACATGCGAGACATTTCTTCGTTCAGATCCAGACACTAATATGTAATCCGGAATACAGAACTCCCTCAAAGTTCTATCATAACTACCATCACCCATTGGTATTTCCCAACTGCATATTTTTATCACCAAAAGAAAAAATTCAAATTCAATATAAAAATGCAACAAGACTTTTATGTAACGTTCTTTAATAATTGAAATTTCACCCAATTTATGATGCTAATGCAAAACTTTTGCTATTAGTTTACAATTCTGTTTGGTAAACAATACTAAAAATCACTTGTGAGTTGTATATAAGTTCTTTCCATATAAATTTTCAAGTAATTAAAAACAAAAACAACACAGTAATGACGATCCATCAATATGTAATTAGAAGTACAAAACTACCTCGACTTTCTAGAGTAATCACCATCACGCATTGCCATTTCACAACTGCGTATTTTTGTCACACAACAAAATATATTATATTTCTTAAGTATATAAATTGGAACAAAAACGAAATATTCTTCCAACAAGACTAGAGTTTCACTTAACTTATTTTCCGTAGGAATTAAGAAAGTGAAATTCTAATTTTAATTAAAAACCAATACCGAAAAGGCACTGAGGGAGCTGAATCAACGTTTTTCCATGTAAATTTTCAAAGTAATTTAAAAAACAAAAGCATCCTAACGCGCTCAAGAAAAAAAAATAATAATAAAAAATTAGAAAGTTGAAAAATAAAAAATGAAATAAACAAAGCAAAAGCAACACGGTAATGACGATCCACCACCACCTCCTAACGAGGAAACGAAAAAACGAACGCTTGTAATCTCTCGCCACCATTTCCCTTAAACGACACGAAAGATAGTCACGCGTGTCGTTTTGCCACTTCGGCGAACGCAGCAAAGTTAAGCAAAGCAAGCATGCACAACAAAGAGAATGAACTTTTAACAAACGAACTGTCTTTGACTTGAACTTTTCAAGGAACCGGATTCGGCAAAAGCGAAAACAAAAGCTAATTTATTCGGAGTTCCAAACAGGACCTTGCAGCAGTAGTACGAACAGGCATCACGCAACGTATGTGAGCAGTGCGCAGATATTTGAAAAGGAGAAAAGAAGAAGATGCCTTACCGAAACGGTACCGTATAAGCGTGATGAGTTACTTTTGTAACGAGATATTCAGAGCGATCCAGAGAAAGCGCGTTTGGTTTGTTTAGCTACGAAGCAAGAGGAGATTCCTTAGAAGATTTCTATGGAGTGCGCGAAGAGAAGATACGTGAAGGGTGATTATTGCAGTGAACGATTAAGGTTATATAGACGAAAAGGTGAAGGTTGAATGTGACAGAGGAAGATGGAGGCTTTCAAACAATGAAAGATTACTGCGAGGGTTTGCCACGTCAGGCCACGGTTTCAGTGGCTTTATTGATTGTTGAGTTCGTCTTTTAGGAGTGGGGCCCACGCTCCAACGGAATTGTGTGAGGTGGAAATTTCCTAACTCTTTTTTTCCTTTTGTTTTCTTTCTCTTCTGTGTATAAAAAAGACATAAATGTAATGTAATAAAAGGAAAACACAGGAGAGTAAAATATTAGTATATTGGACAAATAAAAATTAAAGTAATTATCATTAAAGTTAATAAATTTTGTACTATATTTTTTTTTTCACAAAATTTAGTTATTGATGCTACTTATTTTATATTATGTGGTATTTATTTTTTACTTAGATTTGATTAGACTATTTGAGCAGTGGAACTGGTGTCTAGCTTGATTGGACTAGTGTTTACTTTTAAAAATAAATTTAAAATAAATAGTAATTATGAATTATTTTTACTTTAATTAATTATTCTTATAAATTTTCAATTTAGATGAATAAGATTGTAATGATAAATAAAAAATAAAAAATTTCTGTAAAATAATAAAACTCATTGAAACAAGTGTAACAACCACTTAAGAGCATGAGAAAATATAATATAATCCACTAGAGAATATACATATTATGTAGCATTTCAAAATAACTTTGTATATGTGTAGGTATATGTGTGTCCGTCTATGCATATGGATGTGTAAACATGTGTGTATAGATGTTAAAGAAAAATAAAAGATTATGTAAGTGCAAATGTTTTGTCTAACAAACGATAAAACATTCAACTTACTTTTCATTTTGTTTGATAGGTGTTGATGAACATAAAGTGATAAATGCTAACATATTTTAAAGCTAGTGTAAACATAAGGAATACTTCTTTAAGTTTGTATTGCGAGAATGTTTTCACCATCTGTCGTCAAGAGATTTCGCACTAAAGATAAGTCAACATCAAGATCTCTTAAGTTTGACTAAAGTTGCCCTACTCAACAACTATCCTAACATAAACATGTTTCAAACATAACTATCTATCTAATACAATGTGCACTTTTACTATAGTTTGATGCACAAGGTTCTACTACCAAGGACGATAAATATTGTTAGCTATCAAGGATGTTGTGTGAAGAAGAGAACAATTAATGTTGCATGAAGTGAATCTAATGCTTTTCAAGGATCGAGCTCAAACTCGACGAATGATAGAAGAAGAGGAAGAAAACATTAAAATGAGTTCAAAACTACTTAATGACAAAAGAAGAAAAGAAATGCAACAATTGCATTCTTCAAACTTATATAATGACATGCTTCAAAGAGAAGAACAATTTTGTGCCTTTAAATTTTTGTAAGAACACAATTTGCATTCAATCTTTAGCAAATTAGGAGAAAAAATTTAACTTTGTAAATGTCCAAAGACGCAACTCCTCTGTAGTGAGCAAACCTTGTGATTTATTGATCACAAAAACAATTTACTTGTCTCATCTTAAGTCAGGAATGACTTATTGAAAGGATAATGAACGATATTAGTTAAAAGTACTACCATATAAAAAAATATTTGAGAGATTTTTATCTAAAAATAACTAATATCAAAGAATACTTATCACTTATGAACGAATTAATATAAGAAGTTTTATTTGTAATATATAATTGTTCAATATTATTTTTAAATAGACACATAATATTAAATTAAATCCAAATAATTCAAAATAAAACCCAATTCACTTTAAAATATACTGAATTCTTAAAAAAAAATATAAAATTCCATATTATTCAAAATTAGCTTTAAATAAAGTAATAATATGCAAATGACGAACACTATAATAGTTAAACAAAAGAGAAGAGTCGCTTATAAAAAGTGTATATAATATATACCTCTTTATTTCATATTCAATTATGAGCATAAAAACCAATTAAATAAAAATTAGAGTATAAGAAAGGAAATTATACTCTAATAACTTATTATTGAATGATAATAAATGTATGACTATTAAATTTTCCATATTTTTTAAAACAATAAATCAGAATTATTATTATTATTAAATGTTGATTATATTCTATTAAGCAAATCCTGGATTTTTATTGGTCATAATTTTAACCCTAAATGGAAAGTTCGAAGACAGAGTTTGAGATGGGTCCACACGTGTTTCAATTTTTCAAAAATAGTCTTTTGTACGCGCTTGCAATGGCTGCACCTGCTAGACGCCGTCACAGTAAATGCTGCCATGCGTGTGGTCTCATTTATTTTAAAAATGTATTGACACGTTAGTTGCTCCCTCCTAAAGTGATATTTTTTTTTCTATAAAAGGTGTAATATATTATAATGTATTACTATAAAATTTAACACACTAGTATGCCTATATATTAAATAATAACAATCATTAAGTGATAATTTAATTTTACTATTTATTCAAGAAAAATTATCAAACTTTTAGAAACATAATTTGAACACGTTGCTTCAAATGTTTCTACTCAAAATATACATAACTTTAATATAATTTGTCCATAAAGAAAAGCTAATTTTCCTACCTTAATCTTCTATCTGCTCCAAAAAAAATATAATTTAAAAAATAAAAAATGAGTAAAAGCAACCAAAAAATCTCTTAATTATTAGTAAGAATCAATTCCTAATTACCATATAAGTTTTTATATAGCGGAATGTCTTACAAAACTATCTACTCTACTACAAGTATAACGGAGAATCTTTACAAAATATTTAGTATTTCAAAAGAAAACTAAACATAATAAAATATATGTATACATATTCATGTTTTTCAAAAAGATAATTTATACTATTTCTTAGTCTCTTTCAATTACGATTCTAGAACATGTAGATGCATATACTCTATACATAGTATAGTCATACCAGATAACCATACAAAACGCATACAAAAATATTGAAATGAATTTTCAATATAATACAAATGTATGTAAACAAACATTAAATTTTACAATGCACAAACAGTTCATTTCTATCAAACAAAAACAGACAAAACCATATAAACCACACATGAATTCATACATTAAAGGATATTCAAGAAATGGAATATCAACTCATGTGTTTAGGAAATTTGTATTAAGTATGTTCTACTAGAGACTAGTATCTAATCTAAACCAATACTTAGGTTAAAAAGTGAACCTAAGAGTAATGGATTAAGGTAAGTTCATTACAACTCAAGTCGCATATCTATACATGTCATGATGTGGAACTCCCTCCTCAACTTCTCACTACATGATATCTTAGGTTATTGATAAGGGTCATAATTTAGTGGTATTTTATGCAAAAAGATAGGCACTTATGAATTTTAATTGTTGATAAATTTATAATTCAACCTGAAATTTAGGAATTTGAATCTTTTTACATGTTTTTGGATCATGAGATGAATAAGAACTATTTATTCCCAAGTTTATGCTAATTTCAGAAATCTAGGGAGAAATGGAGATAAAAGGCTAAAAGAGGAATAAAAAAGTTAGGCAAGAGGAGAAAATACAAAGTTAAGGCATTTAAAATTCCTAGAGCTCGCTCAAACTCGCCCAAACATGATCACTCGAGAGACAAACTTTCTCTCTAGAGCAAACTCACCTAACCGAGATCACTCTAGAGGCAAACCTTGCTATTTGGAGAAAACTCGCCAAGGACTCGCCCATGCTTGCCCTGAACTCACTCAAACTCGCTTAAGCGAGTTTCCTCTAGTGAAGTTGGTTTTTATTATCATGAAACTCGCTTAAGCAAGAAATATCTAGCTTGAGCGATATGCCACTTAACCTACATAAAATTAGGTTAAATAAGGGTGTGAAGTAGATTCGTAAAAAGGAGAAGAGAGGATAATCAGAGATAGGAAACCCTAAAGGAGGCAACCGTCAAGGAGAAACACTCTTGATATTCTTTTTTTGCTTTCAATGCTTGTAATGGCCAATATGAGTGACTAAGTCTCCCCTTTGAGATTGAGAGTAATTTATTTAAACTCTTATGTATTAAGGTGATATTTATTTATAATATTTTGTTCTTGATTGATATTGGTATTATCTTTTTATTCTTAAAGCTTGAATCTTTATTCACGATTTTGATCCTTAGATTTTACTAGAAAGTACTTATGAGTATCTGACCTAAATGATAATTCTTAACATATATGAAAGCTAGGAATAAATTTACAATGTTAATTGCTTTATAACATATGTTCTTGATGATAAGAATGTTTTTATAAATATGTGAGGAATCAATATTTAAGAGACAATTGATGATTGATTTACGACAAGTGCATTGTGTTGTCAGAAGTAATAATTTGTCCCTAATGACGGATATCAAACCCACAAGGAACATTGAATAATCAAGTAAAATATTCACTAAATAGAAAACAAGATAATCAAGTTTGTTGGGAGTTTTTTATGATTGCAATAATTAAAAAGAAAACAAGTCAAAGAGTTTGTTGGTTCAATTGGGATTGGGGTTAATCATTCTTAGTCTTTTTTATTTTGATTACCATGGTAATATTCTATCCTTTGATTGATGTTGATGTCTGTATAAAGGTAATTTATATTGATTCCTCGCATGCAAAATTATTAAGAGAGTCTCCTAAATATCTATTCCTCATATATATATATAAAACTTCTTATCATTACGATTAGACGTTGATAACAATTAACATTTCAAATCTATTCCTAGCATTTAAATATGTTAAGCATTTCATTTGGGTCAGAAACTTAGAAGTACTTTCCAATCAAATCTAAGAATCTAGACCATAGAAACAAACATTACAAATAAAATGACAATACCAATCATCAATAAAGAACAAAATATTATATTTAAATATCAGCTCAATACACAAGAGTTTGAATATATTACTCCCAATCCCAAATGGTAGAATTAGTCACTCATGTTGGCTATTACAAGTATGGGAAACAAGAAAAGAAGATCCAGGATGTTTCTCCTTGACGGATGCCTCCTCTAGAGTTTCTAACATCTTTATTCTCCCAATTGGATTTCAATCCACTTAATGATGTCTAGAGTTGTGCCTCAAGCCTCATATTTAACCTAGTTGAGCTTAGGCTAAGTGACTTTTCACCTGGACGTTATTGGGCTCGCTTGGGCGAGTTGCATGAAAAAAGGCCCAACGTTACTAGAGTGATCTCGCCTGGGTGAGATAGGGCTCGTTGGGCGAGATCCTCTGGGGACTTCTAGCTTGGGCGAGCTTGGGTGAATGTTGGTGCATTCCAACTTTCCCTTTTTAGCTCTGTATATTCACCTTTTGCCCTTTCATCCCCATTCCTCCCTAAAATCTTGAAATAAACACAAATTTGGGAATAAATCATTCTTATTCAAATTAAAATCACAAAATATGTAAAAAGGTATAAATTCATAAATTAAGGATTATATTATAGTTATTTTATCAATTAATATTCATAAGTGTCTATATTGTAATGTGAAATATTACTGAAATCTGACACTTATCAACAATCTTAATAATTTTATATGCAAGGAATCGATGTGAATGATTTTTATATGTATATCAATGCCAATCAAGTTGGAGTATAATATGTTTTTATTCATTGAAAATACAAACGAGTGAGAAGGATTAACCTCAATCCCAATTTTCTCAATTGAATTATTTTAATAGTTTACTTTGTTTTCATTTAATTTCTCACATAAATTTATGATACCAAAAACATTTCAATCAAACTTTAGCACATCTTTTGATATTTAGTGAATATTATACATTGAGATTTTAAAATAATTGTTCCTTATGAGTTCTATTCGTCCTTAGGGACAAATTATTACTTCTGAATCGGTAAACTTTCCGAAATTAAGTCATCAATTATGTGATTGGATTATCAATAAAATAAGGAGATTTTTGTTATAATATAAGTTTCTTGATTTAATACATAACTCAAACAATTGTTTACATATCATTTCAAATTTGTGACCTCAAATTCATATAATTCTTATCATTCTCAACAACCATTTTAATACAACATTGTAAGATTTAGGGGCTAGTATAAACCTTTTTCCCTTATCTCTAATGAAAAAGATAGGATGAGTGACCATGAAGTCGACTAGATATTAAGAATGACTAATGGGAGTGTGCTGGTCAAGACTGATAAGTTCACATTCCCTGTTGACCTTGTGGTCATGGATATTGAAGAATGTAAAGAAGTACCTTTAATCCTTAAAAGGCCTTTCCTACAAACTGGAAGAATGCTGATTGATGTTGATAAAGGAAGGCTAAAGCTACAAGTGTCAGATGATGAGGTTATGGTGGATCTATGAAAAAATATGCAACACCAAAACCTAAAGGGACTTAATTTAAAATAATCACAAATGAAGGTGAGACAACATGCATTGTCAAAGCAAATTCTTTTAGAAAAATTCAAAAGGCAAAAATTAGAAGTTGGGGAGAAAAAGGAGACTCAAGTCTCACCTTTTTTCAGAACAATAAAAAATCAGAAGACATGAGTCCAACTAATGACGTTAAACAAGCGCTTATTGAGAGGCAACTCAAAATTCTCTTTATTTTTGTAATTTTGTGTGATTTCATGTTTTGTAGGAAATAAAAGAATACTAAAGGGAAAGGAGTGGAAGTAATTAAAAGAAAAATCAAGTTCTTGAAAACCTTGGCAAAAGAAAGAAAGGATTGACTCGAAATAAAGAGTAAGGGTTAGGCCAAATGCAAACATTTTTTGAAAAAATTAGAAAAAATAATTTTGCACAATTTGCTCAGCCTAACACATAGCGCTCAGGCAGACTGATCATATAATCCTCTGTTCAATTTGACGACAATTAGTTAAGCCTAGCTCAAAGTGCTTAAGTCAATTTCTCATCAAGAATGAAGATCTACTCTTCAAAGAAATTCACTCAAGCCAAATCAAGAGCGTTTAAAACGAAATATCACTAGAAGAAAGGGTTGATCTCGGGTATGAATTCTCTAAGCCAATGGTGATATGCTCAATGAAAATTGTTCTTAAAAGTTATGCATTTCAATTCGCTCAAGCCAAACCTAATTCACACAATTCCAAAAGAGGAATTCAAAAATTGGCCCTCTCGGGTTAATATTCTCTAGAGGGAATAAGGTTTCACTAAGAAAATTCTAAAAAGAGAAATTATTTTTCAAAATTTTAATGCATTCACTCAACATAATAGAATGCACTGCTCAAGCACTATATAAGACATTCAAAATGATAGCTTTCGTTCAACTCCAATTTCAGGTTTCTTTTGAATCCTTTTTCTCCTAGAATTTCTCTTACTTTCATTCCACATCATTTACAACAACCTCCACTACATATTACACATTCAAGCTTTAGAATTTAATCTAAGAAAGCTTATGATACAAACAATCTTGGCAAACATATTGTTGAATCAAGTGTGTTCAAGCTTTGAAGAATCCAAATCTATTGTGTTTGATGGAAGGCTGGATGTGCTTGTTGTTGCTGAGGTGCTTTAGAATAGGATCTGGGGTAGATTATATTTGTAATCCACTCTTTGTTGAATCTAAAGCTTAAGTGTTTTCAAATCTT
>Ga0123341_1003134_pt1 | contig 14022 bp, 11 predicted proteins | sample Turbeapinknodule_FD_89959 | JGI IMG/M metagenome (GOLD analysis project Ga0123341, IMG submission 89959) | Root nodule microbial communities of legume samples collected from Mexico - Turtle bean Mexico pink nodule | ecosystem: Host-associated > Plants > Roots > Nodule | place: Mexico: Nepantla... | reverse complement strand
TCCATTTATTGAACATATTTCAATATCTAGTGAGTTTTACACATTAAAATTTTAAGATAATTGTTATTTGTGGGTTCGAGATTCATCTTTTGAGACAAATTATTACTTCTGACTCGGTACACTTGTCGAATTAGGTCAACAAGTTTTTGACACCGTTGTTGGGGAACAATTTTTAATTTAAGATTAAAGTTTAACTCATCAAGCATTGGGAAATTTTGTTTTTCTTTTATTTTTAAAACTTAGTTATTTTTTAAAATATAATTTGACTTTAAAATATCACAGTATTGAGATAATTAAAATAAGAGAGTAATCATTCATCAAACAAACAACATTGATAATTACTCATATTAAAATAAGATCAAAACTAAAGTTTAAGTGATAAACAATCTCATCAGAAGAAGTAGGATATGAGAATTATTCTTTCTTGAAGTAATCATCCTTATCATTATCTTCTATATTTAATGGAGTCAACAACATTTGAAGGAGATTTGCAATGAGTGGAATAATGTGTCTAGTAGTACTATGATCATTTTGTGTCCTCAAAGTTAACCTAGTGAGGAGGAATAGGCTTGTGAATCATGAAATCCATTGGAACCTGATAAGTGCCAAATTTCAGTAATATTTCATATTAAAACATAGGCACTTATGAGTATTAATTGCTAAAATAAGTATTAAATAACCTGTAAATTATGAATTTATAGCTTTTTACATATTTTATGATTTTTATTTGAGTAAGAACGATTATTCCCAAATTTTGTGTTAATTTCAAGATTCTAGGGGAGAATGGAGATGATTAGGCAAAAGGAGATTAATATAAGCTAAAAAAGGGAAAGTTAGAAGGCCCAACATGCACCAAGATCACAAAAGCCCAACTCATCATCAGCGTATCTCGCTCAAGTGAGCTTATTCTCGCTTGAGCAAGATTGCTCCAACAACATTGGTCATTTTTTTATGTTTTACTCGCTCAAGCGAGATTGAGCTTGCTTGAGCGAGAATCCACTTAAGCCCAAGCAAATTAGGTTAAATAGGCAACTTGAGGCACAACCCTAGTGTGCAGGATTGAGAGGAAAACACCATTGAGTGAATTGTAGTCCAATTGGGAGAATAGGAGGTGTGAGAAACATTAAAGGAGGTAGTTGTCAAGAAGAAACATCTTGGATCTTCTTTTCTTGCTCTTCATGCTTGTAACAGTCATCTTGTGTGGCTAATTCTATCCTTTAGGGTTGGGAGTAATTTGTTAAAACTCTTATGTATTGAGGTGATATCTAAACATAATATTTTGTTCTTGATTGATGATTGGTATTATTATTTTGTTTGTAATGCTTGGTTTACCATGATTTAGAATCTTAAATTTTTCTGGAAAGTATTTTTAAGGTTTTGACCTAAATGATAATGTTTAACATATTTGAATGCTAGGAATAGATTTGAAATGTTAATTGCTATCAACGTCTGATCTTAAGGATAAGTTGTTTTTATAAATATGCGAGAAATTGATATTTAGGAAGCATCTTAGTATTTTTATATGCGAGAAATCAATATAAATGATTTTTATACGGGCATGAATATCAATCAAAGGACATAATATTGTCATGATAATCAAAATACAAAAGAGTGAGAAAGATGAAACTCAATCGCTATTTTTCCAATTGAAATAATTGCAAGCATAACAAATTCTAACAAACTTTTATTATTCTATTTTATATTTAGTGAATGTTTTACTTGATTATTCAATTGTTCCTTGTGGGTTCGATATCCATCTTTAGGGACACATTATTACTTATGACAATGTGGAGCACTTGTAGTAAAAAGTCATCAGAACCCCAAGTTTCTTTTATTAATTATTATCTTTCTTTATTTTTGTTTTTCTTTTATTTTAAGAAAATAGTTTTTTTTTTCTTTATTTTAAATATTTGTTATTTTTGTTTTATTTTTAAAAATTAGTTATTTTTTTGTTTAATTTTTTTGTTGCGTTGATGCTTACTTTAGTTGTCTTATGATATATGTTATAAGAAGACAAGTTTTTTGGAGATCAATTATAGTTAGATTTAGAAATTGAGAAGACAACTCGATAACTTAGGAAGAAAACAAGAAAAAGAAAATAGGAGTTAGGGAAGAATCCCCAACCACATCTACCCCTCACCTTGAATCAATTCAGGAAGAAAGCAACATGGATGAGGAAAGACAACTACCACCCAAAAGAACACTTGGAAATTATGTTATGCAACAGAGCCCACAACACTTTTCCAACATTGCAATCCCTCGTGCTACTAAGAATTTGGAGATGAAGCAAAATTTTCTCAATTTAATCAATACTCATCAATTTACTAGCATGGATCATGAAGACCCATATATGCATTTGTCTACCTTTACTGAGTTGCTTGGAATAATGGGGTTCCAAGAATGTGACATTGAATATGTTCATTTGTGTTTATTTTCTTTCTTATTAGTACTTAAAGCTAAAGAATGACTCAAGTCGCATCTAAATCAGAACCTCACAGATGGAAAGATGTAAAGGAGAAGTTCATACATAGATTCTTTCCACTCTCCAGTTACATTAAAGCAAAGTCTGACATCTCTATGTTTAGAAAAGGACCAGATGAACCATTTTATGAAGCTTGGGAGAGATTTAAAGTAATGTTGAGAAGTTGCCCAAATCACGGATTTGAAGATATTGCTTAATTGAACATCTTCCACAATGGCCTCAGATCTGATACAAAGATGATTATGGATGCTAGTGATACAATGATGGTTGTAGATGTTGATCAAGCAACAAGGATTATCGAGGCATTGACTTCAACATATTATCAAGCTTAACATGATAGACAAATTGTTCAGAAAAAAATGGGTGCTTTGAGCTTAAAACTTCAAATGCAATTCTGGCTCAGAATAAAATTCTGACACAACAAATTGAAGCGTTGACTACACATATGTCTAAACTACCACAACAATTACAAGTTGTGCATTCCTCTCAAAGTCATAATCAATGTATGAAATGTGATTTTTTCGAAGGTAATCATCCAAATGGTCATTGTTCCTATCAAAACAACTCATATAAAGCAGAATTCAATTATATGAGCAATTAGAGAAGGTAAGGTTGCTTCTCCAACAATTATCAAAATAATATATCTCATGGTTGAAGAAGTAATCAAAATCAAGGTTTTGGATGGAAACAAGATGTTGGTCCATCTAATAGGCAAGGACCCTATGAACAACAAAAACCACTTTATCCTTCAGTTCATGAGAGAACAAGTAAATTGGAGGACACCTTGGAGAAATTTATGCAAGCATCTTTGTCTCATAAGAATACTGAAGGTTCAATTAGAAACTTGGAGACACAAGTAGGATAAATTGCTAAACAATTGGCGGAACAACAAAGCGGTCAATTTTCAACCAACACATAGACAAATCCCAAGGAGCATTGCAAGTCAATCACTACTAGAAGTGGTATAATTGTAGGAGAGGGGATTAGTGATAATTTGGTTATTGATGAGGAAAAAAGGAAGAGGAGAGAAAAATTGAAGAAGATAAAAATGAGTGTGAGAGAGAAAAGGGGAAGAATAAAGAAAAGAATGAAGAAAAAAAGAGAAAAAAAAAAAGAAAAGGATGGAAAATAAAGAGAGAAATGCTCCCATAGTGAATATATGATGTTGTTTTTTACGGAAAGTGTACCACGTCAGAAGTAATAATTTGTCCCTAAGAACGAATATCGAACCCACAAGGAACAGTTGAATTATCAAGTATAAGATTCACTAAATAGAAAACAAAATAATAAAGTTTGTTGGGAGTTTGTTATAATGATAACAAGAATTATAAATAAAACAAGTTAAAAAGTTTGTTGGTTCAATTGGGAAATTTGGAATTGGGGTTTATCCTTCTTACTCTTTTGTATTTTGAAAAGCATAATAATATTCTATCATTTAATTGATGTTGATGCCCATATAAAAGTCATTTATATCGATTTCTTGCATATAAAATTATTAAGAAAGTCTCATAAATATCGATTTCTCGCATATTTATAAAAACTCCTTAGCATTATGATTAGGTGTTGATAGCAATTAACATTTCAAATCTATTCTTAGCATTCAAATATGTTAAGCAATGTCATTTGGGTCAGAAACTTAAAGATACTTTTTAGTCAAATCTAAGAATCTTGATCATGATAAACAAGCATTACAACTAAAATGACAATACCAATCATCAATCAAGAAAAAAATATTATATTTAAATATCACCTCAATACATAAGATTTTGACAAATTACTCCCAAACCCAAAGGGTAGAATTAGCCACTCATGTTGGCCATTACAAGCATGAAAAGCGAGAAAAGAAGATCTAAGATGTTTCTCCTTGACAACTTCCTCCTTTAGGGTTTTATAACACCTTTAATTCTCCCAATTGATGTATAATATTGTGTCTCACACCTCATATTTATCCTAATTGGGCTTGAGCTAAGTGACTTCTCGTTTGGGTGTGATTGAGCTCGCCTTGGCGAGTTGGATGAAAATAGGCCCAACATCCCTAGAGTGATCTCACCTGGGTGAGATTGGGCTCGCTAGAACAATATCCTCTGAGAGCTTCTGTCTTGGGCGAGCGTTTGGAGCGTTCCAGCTTTCCCTTTTTATCTTATATATTCTCATTTTGCCCTTTCATCTCCATTCTTTCCTAGAATCTTGAAATTAACACAAATTGTGAATAAATTGTTCTTATTCATATTATAATCACAAAATATGTAAAAAAAAATTCATAAATTAGGGGTTATATTATAGTTATTTTATCAACTAATATCCATAAGTGCATGTATTTTAATATGAAATATTATTGAAATATGACACTTATCAATATACCTTATCCTAATGACCCTTCAAGAAGAGATAAAGAGAGACAATTTGCTAGATTTCATGAGATTTTTAAGAATTTGTAAATTAGTATTCCATTTGCAGAGGCTTGGAACAAATGTCAACATATGAAAAATTCATGAAGAAGTTACTGACAAAGAAAAGAAGATTCATAGAGGAAGAAACTATAGAGTTGGAAGTTGGTTGTAGTGCCATTATTCATAAATCCTTGCTAGAAAAATCTAAGCGTCCAGGAATTTTCACTATTCTAGTAACCATAGGTTTTTTTATTTATGGAAAATGCTTTATTGGATTTTGGGACTAGCATCAATTTAATGGAGGACAATGCTGAAAATGACAAGTGATTTGGAGGTTAAACCCACCAGGATGATACTACAGTTAGTTGATATATCAATTAAGTATCTGTATGGTGTGGTTGAAGACATTATTATCAAGGTTGACAAATTCATTTTTTCTTATGGATTTTGTTGTGATGGACATAGAAGAAGACAAAGAGGTTCCTTTGATACTTGGTAGACCTTTTAAGAAAACTGTTAGAGTTATTATTGATGTGAATGTTGGAAAACTTAAAGTGAAAGCTCAAGATGATGAGGCAACTCTAAATGTTTTAGAGATTTTGCAACCTTCTAATAAAGGGAAAGATTGTCTAAGAATAGATGCATAAAATGAAACATTTCATAGAACTAAAAAGTAGTTGCACCCTTTAAATATGTTAGAGAAAGTTCTACATTGTTGTACTCCACAAGTAGTTAAAAAAGAGAAAGAGTTTGTGCTTAAATTTGTGGAAAAGAAACTCACTATCAATAAGTTATCTGCATCATGTTTGAAGGAGGAAGACAAGGTTCACCTGGACACAAGTATAATGTAAGATGAGTTTAGACTTGGTCAACCAATTATGTTTAGAAACTCTAAAATAAAACTCCTACCTATAATGTTAAAGACAAAATGATCAAGTTTATGTGTTGTCAAGGAAATCAGGACTGATGGAACTATTGAACTTGAAATACTCCAGAAGAGCTAAAGTTGTAACCAGAAAAATGTTGCAACAAAGGGCTCATACACCGTGATTAAAACAGGCATCAAGCTATATGACATTAAACAAACCTTTCTGGGAGGCAACCTAATGTTTTTTTTTATGTTTGGTTATGTTTAATATTTTACTTTTGTTTTGCTTTTGTATTAATATGTTTACATGTACCGACCCGTCCTTGCGCGTTGACCAAAGTCAACACTTGGTAGGACCCATCAAGGGCGTAATGAGGTGAGAAGGCGGGTCGACCAGGCCTCGGGCGTTAACCGGCCCCAGGCGTTGACTGGGTTCGAACTAAGAAGTGCTTACAGTTGGGTGGTGCCACCCCCCGATACCCACGGGTGGGAGTGACCGTGGAGGGGGCAACACAAGTAGGAGGTGGCACGGTAGGGGCGTGGAGGCCTCGGGCCTCGGTACCTCGAAAGAGTAATAATAGAAGAGAGAGGTGGTTTCCAAGCCACACCCCCAGTACCAGCAGGGAGAAACCCAACTCGTGGAGTATCTATGCATGAGGCGTGGAAACGTGGCAATACGTGCCACCGTTAGAGAACCACTAGGACAGATACGACCCATGAGAGGGCCACGTCCCAGGGGGTAATCTGCATGCATGGTACGTGAGGAGGGCAGAAACACTCCCAGGGCGAGTGACTAGTTGCTGGGGCGCATGAGTTGGCACCCAGGAAGTCACCCCCCGCGCCAGATGCACTTCGAGAAGGGAGACTTACACGCTGGGATTTCCCTAAGTTGGGTTACAGTGTCGTAAGGCCTCCCACACAGAGTTACGCTTAAGTCAGAAGGAGACACGTGGCAGAAGCACTGGAAAGGTATATAAGCTTTCGCTGTCAGCAGACTAAGGTACGTTTTACAGGTTTTTGAGTCATTTTGCACTTACACACTATACGCACGAGTGACTTGAGAATGAGAGAGAATACAATTAGAATTCAGTTACGCACCTTCTGAACACGGTGTTTGCGGTGTTCTGATACGGAGATGCACGGTGTTTTCTGCCAGTACTGACTTGAGCGTCGGAGTGCAAACGACCGCGAGGGCGCCCTTTGTTCTCTCTGTTTCAGGTATTCACAACGGCGAAGGGTGAAGATTTGGAACAAAGACGAAGGAGTCCTTGATACGCAGCTTGAAGCTACGCATGAAGAACAATCTGGTCAACTGGCAGGAACATTACATTAAATGTTTCTACATCAATCTTTTGGTTTAATTCTTGTTTTGAGTTGGTTCATCTCATTCCCACGAGGATGACCCCGAAATAGTTCGGATCGTATGTTGCATCACTTGGGGACATGTATTCTTTTCCTGATGAGCATGTCCAACATATGATGTTGATACAAATATAGATGAAGAATTTGACAGAGAGTTGGATGAACTCAAAGGATATTGACAAGCGTTGAAATGAAAATGGTTTTATCATTCTGACTTTATTTTTATTTTTTATTTTTTATTTTTCTTATTTTTATTGTTAGTTTTCTTTTCTAGTAATTTTATTTTGCTAGTTTTTTTAGTTTCTTTTTTTTTTCTAATTTCTAAGTGTTTAGTTTTTATAGTATTTAATTTTTGTTTTTTTTTATGTATTTTGTTTTGTGGTTAATGTTCCCGCCGATTGACTAGGATCGTCTTTATGTGTGGCTTGTCCTCGCGAGCTAGGGCACCTTCGTTATGCTCCATCTGTGAGTACCTGAAAAGAAGTGAACAAAGGGGCGCCCTCGCAGCCATTTGCACTCCGACGATCAAGTCAGCTAGCGAGAAACATCAAAGGTGACACACCTCCGTATCGGAACACCGTGACTGGATGCTCTGAAGGTGGTCTAAAATACTGAGTAACTAATGCTGTGTTGCCCTAATTGTCTGTGCGTACAGTGGGTGTGCAGCGAAACAACTAGGGTTTACGTGTGTGTAAAACTGCGAGAATTAAGTCAAAACTCGGATCCCTTTCAAATGTCCCAAGGCCCCTTTTTATACACCTCCCGCATTTAAAGCGCGTTAAAGCGCATTGAAAGCGTATAAAAATGTGCCTTGAAACATTTGACACGTAAACCAAATTAACGCGTACCTTAGCAAACTTTCACTAAAACATTGATGAACACGTGCTTATTGCCACGTGTTCTTCTGAATGGATCGTTATTCTACACAGAGGGCCTTACAACGCCGTAACCCCACTTAGGGTTATTCCATTGTGTGAGTTCTCTTTCCTCGAAGTGCATCTGGTGCAATGGGGTGACTTCCTGGGTGCCAACTCATGCGCCCCAACCTCTAGTCACTCGTCCTGGGAGCGTATCTACCTCCCTCTCGTACCATGCACGTGGTTCTCCCCTGGGCGTGGCCCTCTCATGGGTCGTATCTGTCCCAGGGTTTCCTAGCGGTGGCGTGGGTACTTCACAAGTCAGGTTACTCCTCACTGGTACTAGAACTATGGCCTTGAAGCCACCTGTCTCTTTTCTTTATTACTGTTCTGAGGTACCGAGGCCTCTCGCGGTGTCGCCCCCTCCACGGTCTTTCCTACCCATGGGTATCGGGGGGTGACACCGTCGATGCCTTAACTTGGCGACGCCTACACCTGGCAACGCCTCATCTTGGCGACGCCTCCATCTGGTGACGCCTCCACCTGGCGACACCTCATCTTGGCGATTCCTTATTCGGTCAACCTGTTGACTTTCTTCCCTTGGGCCCCCTTGAGGGGTCCCACCATATGTCGACTTTGACTTTGACCTTGACTGTGGTCAACGCCCGGGGACAGGACGGTACAGTTAATTATAGATCAGACCTTAGGTTCTAAGATTAGAACAGTTATTGATCTAGACAAGGGTGAAAAAAAAAAGAAATAGTATTGAATCTATATCCAAATTGTACTAAGATTTTGTTGTATGAAAATTGAACATGATGATTAGTTGGAACAGTGAATGACAAGCATGTAAGAAATTAGACTAATTAAACCAAGCGAGTGTGTGAACCTTAAATAATTTGAGTGTTTCACTGATGAATTGACAGTTGTGGTTGCCTGATTTTTTTTATTATGTGACATTACAAAAGAACATGGAAATGATTAAGGCATTTGTATAAATTTGAATTATAAAACTCAGAGCCAAATAACCAAATTTTGTTTAAATTGATTACATTTTTGGGATAACCCTTTTGAGCAATGATTTTTTCTATTACATCCTAAACCTTAAGTGATATATTTTCCTACCTATTGGCATGCTTAGGGATGGAGAACATAGATGCAATTTATATATAGAAAAGAGGATGGTTGGTTTTGGTTGTTTTTAATATTTGAAGTTTAAATAATTCATTTTGTTGGAAATAAGAATAATTTATTTCTATTAACTTTGAAAAAAAAAGAAAAGAATATTATGATGAATCAGGGATACGGAACGAAAATGGGGAAAATGTTAAGAGAAATTCGTAATACGATAGCACAAATATAAATGTATTTGAATTGTAGGTATGTTCTTTTTCTTTTAAAGTATGCATTTTGTTATCTGAAAAACTAATATTTTTTGTAACCCAACCTCATTACAACCCTATAAAAGATCTTAGGATTCATATTTCTGATGTGATTGTGATATGAAGAAAAATGAAGGGCAACTATGATTTGTTAAGATTTAGTGGAAATAGAGAGCAAAACATTTGCCTGTGAGAATATAAGGAGAAGTTTCCTACTAAAATTGTCATTTCATTGTTATAGTTGTTTATTATTGAATTTGATTGCATTTATATCTTGCTACATTTGGAGTTCGAAGCATCGTAGGTTTCTAATTTAATTTATTGTCTATTGCAGGAAGCTGTTTTAATAATTGAACCATGGTCTGGTTTATCTAGATTTATTTACTTTGCTTAAGGACAAGCAAAATTCTAGGTTGGGGGAGTTGTTAAGTGTCATTATTTAGTGAAATTTCATGCAAAAATATAGACATTTATTAATTTTAATTGTTGATTAAGATATGACTCAACCCTAACTTGAAAAGTTAGAATTTAATAATATATTTTGGAGTTATGAGATTAATATAACTATTTATTCCCAATTTTATGTTATTTTCAGAAATTTAAGAAGAGGTGAAGCAAATGAATATATTATGAATAATGATCTCACTTAGCCCAAGCCCAATTAGATTAAATAAGGGCATAAGGCATAGAGAAAAGAAAAGAGAAACCCTATGAGACAATCGTCAAGGAGAAATGCTCTGAATCTTCTTCTTTTGCTTTCAATAATCTTTTGGTGCATGTAATGTCTACCATGAGTGGCTAATTTCTTTCCTTTGGGATTGAATGTAATCATTTCAAACTCCTATGTATTGAGGTGATATTTATCTAAATAACATTATGATCTTATTTGATATTGTTATTTTCATTTTATGCTTAAAGCTTGAATTTTTATTTTTGATTTAGATCTTTGGAATTGTCTGGGAAGTATTTATGATGATCTAACCTAAATGAAAATACTTGATGTGTTTTAATACTAGGAATAAATTATAATATATCAAATGCTTTATAATATATTTTCTTAACGATAAGAACTTTTGTTAAATAGTAGAGGAATCAATGTTTAGGTGATGATCTTAATAATTTTATATTCGAGGAATCAATTTGATTGACTCTTTTTGTTGCATCAATATCAATTAAGTAAGAATTTTGTATGTTTTTATTTACAAAAGTACAAACAAGTGAGAAAGATTAACTTCAATCCAAATTCTATCAATCAACTTCTCATAATCATCTATTTTGGATTTTATTTAAATTACAAGAACCTTTTATTGAAACAATGTTCATATCTTTTGAATCAATTTATTGTACATATTTCAATATCTAGTGAGTTTTACACATTAAAATTTTAAGAGAATTGTTTCTTGTGGGTTCAATATTCGTCTTTTTTTGACTCGATACACTTGCCGAATTAGGTCAACAATCTTATTGCATCTAAGATGTTCTTAATGTTTTATTAGCTTTTTGTTATCAACAAAATGTACAAGGGTTCATTTGAGACTTAATCATCTTAACAAAGACAACATCCCTAAAGACAAAAAACTCTATGGATTGAATATTCTGTAGAACATATCTTTTTGCCCTCTTTCTAAAACCAATAAAAACACATTTTGATGCCTTTGGATCAAATTTCCTTTTATTTGTTGACAAAGTGCTAGCATAACGTAATGATCCAAACACCTTTAATCCATGAAAATTTGTTGTAGTTTTGTAAAGCATTTCATGAGGAGAAAAATAGTTTAAAATAGGTGTGGAAAATATCTTTAGAATATACGCAACATGTATCACAAAATATGATCAATTATTTTTTGATAAATGAGATAGTATCATGAGAACTCTTGCTACATTTAATAAATGACCATGTCTCTTTTCAATTATATTATTTTATTATGGAGTATTGACATATGATGTATGATACATTATTTTTTTGTTGACAAGGAAATTAGTCATAAAAAATTTAGTCACATTATCACTTATTATTTTTTAGATTTAGATGTACTAATAGGAAATGAAGTTTTTTTTTGCTTTGCAAAATGACAAACATCACAAATAAAAGATTTGTTATATTTAAGAAAAGGAAATTTATTCTTGATAACATCAACACATTTGTTTGAAACATGCCCTAATAAAAAATTCTAAAGGGTTTTTAGATCACAAGCACTGACATTAACAATATTAATGGTATGTGTAGATTAGTTGGGTTTGATTTGAAGTTTCTAATAGGATGGGAGCTTGAGTATATAAATTTTATCTTACATCTTATCTGAATCAATCATCTTTAAGGAGTTCTTGTCTTGAATGTGATAGTCATTAAAGTCAAAGGTAAGAACACAAGATAAAAATCAATCAATTTTGTTATTAAAAGAAGACTAAAAGTGAAACAAGGAATATACATAACATTGTCTCTGACATGATTTTGATTGAGAAAAACACTTCCAAAACAATTGGCAATGACTTGATTTCCATTTGGTAATTTGACACAAATAGGATTAATTTGATGATATGAAGTGAAATGAGTTAAGGATGAACAAATATGGTCAGGAGCACGACCTTCAAGAATAAAAAAGCTTAAGGGAGAGAGAAATTTATTACCAATGTGTGTTGTCCTGTTGGAATGAATAACACAAACTTGATTAGGAAAATTGTCACTAGATTTAGGTTGTTGTAAAAGAGTTAACAATGCTTGATATTGTTCAAGAGTAAAACCAATTTGTTGAGACTGCACTTCTGACTTTGAACCTGTGTGATTCTGCTCATCATTATTAGAATCTGTATTCTAAAAAACTGCATTAACACGTCTCTGATCATGGTTCTGATTTTTAAACTTGAAATAAGGGAGAAAACCATTCTTTCTATAAGATGTATCAACGGTATGCCCTGTCTTTCCATAATGACCGCAAATTTTATAAATATTTCCTCTTCCATAGCTTCCTCTTCCAAAACCAGAACCTTTTCCATAGGTCGCAACATTGTTTTTTTAACCTCCTGTGCTAGTAGCAATCATTACCTTGGACTGATCACCAAAAATATGTATCTCTTGTTGTGTAACGAGAGAGCAAACTTTATTCAAGGATGACAAAGTGTCCATCAATAGCATTTGAATTCTCAGTCAAATAATTATCATTTAGCCGCCTTTGAAATTTAATAATTTGGCCTTGTGCTTTATATTTAGAAACATTCACAAAAGCATTGTAGGTGCATTTAGAGCCACATGAACAAGCAGGTTGTGGGCGAAAAAGATCAAGCTCATCCTAAAGAATTTTTAACTGAGTGGAATAGTTTGGAACAATCAACTCACCTAGTTTGAAAGAAGAAATCATCTACTGAAGAACATAAATATGAATCATGTCTCCTTATGAGAACCTTTCCTTTCAATCATTCCATATGTAAAGGGCATTGTTCATACATATGATGCTATGTGTGATGTATTGAGAAACAACCAACATATTGGTGCTCTGCCATGGTGGAAACAATGAGTTGGTATGATTGGGAGCTTCTATGGTTCCAATAATGAAACTTATCTTGTTCTTTGAAACGAGGCTCATTTGAAATGAATGAGACCAGTGATGATAGTTTAGTCCCTCAAGAATAATAGGGACAATAAGAAAGGAAGGATTACCTGATGAACTAGCATGGTAAGGTGAACCAAGATCTTGTGAGGAATCAACAACTTTACCCACGGGTAAATGTAGAAACTAGAATTCTATCATCAGAGCTCTAATAACATATTAAGAAGTGAACTTTAAACCAAACTTAACCTTATAAAATCGACTCTTAAGGTGAGGTTTGCACCCACTTATATACTATGAAATGTCCTCATCTCTAGTTTACGTGAGATTTCCAACACATCCCCTCATGCTGAAACCCTTCAACTCGTGCGTGAGATTATATATTTATGGGTAGTCCGATAGTGACCCGATAACGAGTGACCTTATAAGCCCAACAAACTCTCGCTAGGTTGAGTTCTAAATGACTCTGATACCATATTATAAAAAAGAACAAATAAGAACAAAAGAGACCAAGGAAGACAAAGGATATGAGAAGGAATATCTCTTATGTTTTTCTATTGAAATCAAAGCAGATGGTCTGAATATATACAAGGAGTACATTCATTCTAGGTCTAGCTAAAGAGAGATAATGGAAAACAAAGAGTCAATCAATAAAGGCTAGAATCTGATAAGACAAAATAAAGGTTATTTACATGTACAAAGAGAAACAACTAAAATTAAAAAAGACAAAATTGATATTAACTTCCTTTTAGAAGCCTTGTATCTATATCATTTGTCCTTTGTTCCACTAGGTTATGTGTTACGGTGTTCTCGGATAAGAGCACAAAGACTGAGAAAAAGAAGGAAAAAGTAAAATACATTATATAGATGAAATTAAAAATCACTCTCCCCCTGTTACATAGAATTTGTCTTATATAGACCACATACATTATTGTAAGCCAATCCCTATAGGAAAGTTGTTCCCTTTGCTAATAGAAAGATATACTATAAGATATTCCCTTAGATATGACAGTTAATGCTTCTAGATGTAATCTTTGAACTTTGTGGGCTTTGTTATTTTCCTGATGGGCCTAGAAGATGTGGGCCTAGTATCAATTGCCTCCTCCTGGGAAACAACCTTGTCCTCAAGGTTGGTA
>Ga0123341_1003133_pt1 | contig 14022 bp, 7 predicted proteins | sample Turbeapinknodule_FD_89959 | JGI IMG/M metagenome (GOLD analysis project Ga0123341, IMG submission 89959) | Root nodule microbial communities of legume samples collected from Mexico - Turtle bean Mexico pink nodule | ecosystem: Host-associated > Plants > Roots > Nodule | place: Mexico: Nepantla... | reverse complement strand
TGTCAATGAAAAAATGAAGAAAATGACAAAGTTGTCATTTCACCTCTTCTATGGAGGTGCAGGAAGGAAACATGGAGGTGCAGGAAGAAAGCATGGAGGTGCAGAGAGAAATTGCTTTGATTTTGACTTAACTCTACTGATAATTTAAATATTCTTTTTACTAGTAATAATTTCTAATTGTCACTGTAATTAAAAACAACACCCCCTCAAGTAATTAACATCTCTAATTGTCACTGTAATTAAATAGGAATCATCAAGGATAGAATTGACATAATAGTTCCAATAAGTTTGAGTAGAGTTTATCAATGAGTTTATCAATTGACATATCATGTTATTACTTATAAAAGTGATTATATCTAAGGTAAATATGGATAATCACCACTTTCATAATCTCTACATGTTGAAAAATTAGTCTCAAAACTTCCATTGATGAGCATATTTTGCTTCAGCAAAATGCAAAATGAAGATCATAAAAAGGCATTTCCCTCACAACTGAGCTTAATTGCCATTCCAACTCAGCAAAGTTCTTCAATTACAGTAATCCACAACCTGAGTTCATCTGAGCCTATTCATGTTCTACTTTATCTAATGATACTCTACTTATGCTACTACTTTCATTGTCTCCTATTCTGACTTCAAAGCTAGCCCTTTGGTTGAAGTTTATCAGACAGATAGATAGGATACTTCATCAGTATTCAATCATCATCAGTATAATATTCCACCTGATTTTCCCATTTTGAATTCTTAAGAAGTGGAACAGAATCATAGATACCATTCTTCTCTCCAATGGTGAGTGAATTGCTGCTGCAGTTGAGCAAAATTTTCAGGACTTCCTTCATGGAAGGTCTACTAGCTGGCAGTGTTGCAGTGCACATGACCCCAAGTTTGAAGATGTTGCAGATTTCATCCATGTAACAAGCTTCCTTAATTTCTTTATCCAAAATATCTTCTACATCTGTCCCTAACTCAATGTGGCGCCACGACCATTCGGCCAGAGATGAGTATTCATCTCCATGATTAGCTTCTTTTCCAGTTGTCAGTTCCAGCAGAACAACTCCAAAGCTATAGACATCTATCTTCTCATTGACTCTTGTTGTTTGAGCATATTCTGCAAATCATACATGAAACAAAAGTTTATACTAGGCTTATGACAGAAAAATTAAATAGAGAATTTAACTCAAGCAACAACAATCTATGTAGCACAGACACTGATGGATACTGGACACGACACGGACACTTCGATATGTGTAATCTCCAAGATATAGGATACGAGACACAAATCTATATATTATATTATTATGAACTATATTAATTAACAATCAAGATTTATGTAAACAAGTATGACTGAGTTTTTTTTTTGTGGGAGAAAGATGTTTCACATGGTTGGTTCAAAAGGATTTAATTCTTATTTTTATAATCATAATAAAAACTTATACAATAAGTTTGCTTGTGTAGAAATGACTGTATTTGTCCTTTTTAAAATTGTATTGGAACCGTACTATAATTGTTAGAGGTTCAAAAAGTATTGTTTGAATTGGACACTTCATCAAGATACGTGTTTTATGCGTGTCAGTGTCCGATATGTGTGTACAGAAACACTGTTTAGGAGGCGTGTCCAAGCTTCATAGATAGCAATACATTTGTAACTTGTTTTTACCTGGAGCAATATAGCCAAATGTGCCGGCCACAGCTGACATGGTAGCAAGTTCTTCTGGCTTCATCAACATCATGGCCAGACCAAAATCAGCAACTTTTGCATTGAATTTAGAATCCAACAGAATGTTACTTGTTTTCACATCGCGATGAACAACAGGTGGCAAGCAGTCATGATGCATATAGCACAAACCTTGTGCTGCTCCAATGGCTATATGTAATCTCTTTGGCCAATCAAGGACTGAACCTGGAGCTATCTGCTTACTTTTGTTGTGCAGCCATCTATCAAGGCTATGGTTTTCGAGATACTCGTAGACAAGGAGAAGAGAATCCTCTTTGGAGACGCAGCATAGCAACTTCACAATGTTGTTGTGGCGAATATTGCTCAGAATTTCAACTTCTGCAAGAAATGAACTCACAAGCTTCTCCTCTAACTTTCTGTTACTGCGTATCTTTTTCACTGCAACATAGTTTGAATCACCAACACCAACACGATATACTGCACCAAACCCTCCACTGCCAATAATGTTGTGTTCTGACATTGAGGAGGACACAATATTTGCTTTTGTGAAACTAAGCCTTTGAAAGGAAGTCAGCTTCCATGACCTTTTCAATTCTTGCTTTCTTTTTCTGTAAACTCTGATCATCAAAAATGATGACAACAAAGCCAGCAAGGAGGCTGCTACAACCAGGCTTGTGATTATAACATGAGATGCAGATCTTGTATCAGTTCTTGCCCTTTGTGGCTTGGAATTGCACAAGATAAGGTTCAGCACTGCAGTATCAGCACAGAGACCTGGATTGTTCAAAAAGCTGCTGGCAAACCCAAGATTTTCAAATTCACTTGGAATCCTTCCTACCAAATTATTGGAGGAGAGATTGATGTTTGTGAGTCTCATAAGAGCTAGTTGAAGTGGGATTTGGCCAGATATTCTGTTTTCTGATAAATCCAAAATATTGAGAGCAGACAACTGAGCAATTGCAAGTGGGATTTCTCCAGAGAGTTGATTGTGGTTTAAGTCTAGATTTATTAGGGACTTCCATGATACTATATCTGAAGGAAGTGGTCCTGTGAACTGGTTATGATCAAGCAGAAGAATTGTTAGGTGAGGAAGAGATGTTAGCTCCAGTGGAATACTACCATTGAACAGGTTGTGACTGGCATTGAACACCACAATATTCTTCCAAGAAGACACTCCAAGTGGAATTATACCAGAAAACTGATTGTAACTTATGCTCAGCTCTGAAATATTCTCATTCAATCTTTCAGGAAGCTGACCAGTGAACTTGTTTTCATTTATCATAATACTTGATAAATTCAAAGATGTCCATAGACCACTAGGAATGTTGCCAGAAAGCTCGTTGTTTTGAACCCACAGATTTTGCAGGCTACTACAACTTCCTAAAGATTCTGGCAACTCCCCACTCAGGTTATTGTCATAAGCAGTTAAACCAACTAACCTTCCATAGTAGCACAAGTTCTTTGGCAACCTTCCTGTGAAACTATTAGATGCAACCTGAAATGTTTCAAGCTTTGAGATCCTACCAAAATCTGGTGGAAGAGTACCTGATAAATTGTTGAGAAAAACAATAAAATCAGTCAGAGATGGTAGACGACCAATGCTTTCTGGTACCGTCCCTGATAATTGGTTCATAGACAAACACAAGTATGTTAACTTGCTGAGCTTTCCCAAATCATCTGGTATTTTCCCAGTAAGATTATTTTCTGAAAGATCAAGTTCTGTCAAATTGAATGCTTCAACCACTCCAGGTATATCTCCTGAGAGTCTGTTCTTGTAAATATATACTATGCTCAGATTTTTCAGCATGAACAAACCATTGGGAATTTGTCCACTTAAACCATTCTTTGACAAATCCAAATTCTCCAATGCCACCATGTGTCCAATGGTTTCTGGGATTTCCCCTACCAAGTTTGATTCAAACATATGAAAGACCTTCAATTTGTTCAACTGGGTCAAGCTTGATGGAAGCTTTGTGGGAGGCAGCATGTGGTTTGAGAAAGCATGCAACAACTCAAGGTTGGACAAGTTCCCAATTTCAGCAGGGAAAGAACCATTGAAAAGACACTGATGAAGATAAAGGCTTCTTAGCTGCTTCAACCTCCCTATGCTGGCTGGAATATCACCAGAGAAGTTGTTGCCACCAAGGCTAAGAAAACTTAGGCTAGCCAAGTGGTGAATGTCATCAGGAATCCTACCAACAAAGGTGTTCTGTGAGAGGTCAAGGTACTCAAGCTTGGAGCAGTTGTAGAGAGATGTGGGGAACTCCCCAGGAATGAAATTCAACTGAAAATCTATATGTGTGAGGCTTTTGAGGTCACATAGGAAAGGTGGAAGTGTTTGAGTGATGTTGGTGTTGTACATAGTCAATGAAGTGACTGAGCCATTGGTGCATCTGATCTCTGGCCAAGTGCAATGTGAGGAGTTTGATGGGATCCAGTGATGGAGGAATGGTGGATTTTGCAGGTATTGTTTTATCTTCAAAAGGACTGCATGTTCTTGATCATACAGCAAAGAGTGAGAGTGAGAGTGTGCAAAGAAAAGAAAGAGGAAGGAGAGAAGAGGGAGAATTGGCATTTTGACACATGATGAGGTTAATTTTTTCATGCTGTTTTATGAGTTATTTCTATCTCTCTCTCTCTCATGGTGCCATTCAATGATGAAGAGATAATGTATGAGAATCAATTACTTTTGTTTTTGGCAACAACAACCAATCACATACTCAGTATGACTGACAAATTGAATGATGATTGGTTTCAAAACTGGCGTGCCAACTTACCTATTCTGCATAATGCCAACTTTACATGCAGATATGTTTATTTTGATTTAATACGATTAACTAGAAGTAAATTTTTCTATAAATCAATCTTATTTATAAACTAAGGTTTATATTTATTTATATAGTATAAAATATTTATATTTTTAGTTGATATAGAATCTTTAGAGTAAGATGTAATTAAATATTTACAAAAGATTACATTCAATCTATCAGATTCAGACACGTCTTTTAAATGGTATGTTGTATGGGACACAACACTCATAGAACACGTATAGATGAAGTGTCATGTATCGATGAATTGTCCCATTCAAAAAATACGATTCTAACATAATCTTAAAAGGGAGAAATACATTAATTTTCTAAAAACTCAAATTTATTGTATAATTTTTTTATATGATTATAAAAATAAGAAACACATCATTTTGAATCAGCCATGATAAACATCTTTCTACTAAAGAAAAAAATAAACTGAAACATACTTATGCATATAAATCTTTATTGTCAATTTATATAATTCATAATTATATAATATATAAATCTATGTCACTGTATCCTACGTTTTATACATATTTCTCTGTATCCATATCTGTATTCATATTGATATCGTATGAGTGTCATTGCTATATAGTAATATATATTGAAGAGTTGGTATACAGGTATATCTAAGATTCAACCAAGAATAATAGAGTAATGGGGGCAACTAAAACATATTAAAGTAGCTAATGGATAACCAAAATTATATCTTCTAGACTTCAAGTAATGGTTTCCAACTTGGAGATGTTTTCTTTACTCTGAATCCACGGGTTTGAAGGCTTTTAGTTGGTTTGATCTATGATTAACTATGATTAAGGGCCAACTAATTCAATTATTTAGAATAATTTGCGTGAATCACCACAAAACTTTGACCTCGATTCACGTGTGAATGTGAACACAGACCAAAAGAGACAGCCACAGTTTTTAAAACCATTCATTCCCACGATGCATTGCTGCATAATATGACAGCAATTCAGAACCTTATCACATCAACTTGCTATTGTTTTCTCTTTCTTTGCCTTTTCATAAGCACCACAAATCCTTTACACTTTGAATAGTCAATGAAAAGATATGTGAACATTGAAGTCTGCAAAAGCCTTCTAGTAAGCATTCTTCTTTTGACTATTCCTGTGATGCTTTTTTTCTTAGCATATATATGCTATTTTCACATTTCTGTTTATTTGATGTTATAAATTAAGTATTTTAGTTTTCTTAGTTTCAAAATAGAATATAATTAGAATGTCAATATAAATGTTTTTTTGTTACTAACATCAAATCATATACTGAGGAATATAATAAATTTGTCTATTTTTATAATAGTTATTCTAAAAGTCACATCTTACATAATTTTTAGTTGAGAGGATGATATCAATAAGGTGACACTCCTGGATTTTTTCTGAGTATTGTTTATTCCAATTTGGTCAGTAGTTACATATTCATTTTCTTTATTCCAATTTTGTGAGAGCTAATATCTAACTTTGGATATGAAGATGGGATAATATTTATTTTATTTTTGTCTCAAAATTCATTCTCCTATTAAGACACTTTTAATTTTTTAAAGTAACTTAAAAATACTTATATTAACTTTTTCTATTTCGCAACTTATATTTGACTTTTATTCAATTGTTATCTATTGTTATTTGATACTTTTATTTGATATTTATATAATTATAATATTTTCTTTGATATTGGAAAAAATAAATTGTGTATTTGTTTTTACACTGAATATTTCTTTCCTGATTCTTATCTTTTATAAAAAAAAATTAATATTTGGAATAATAAGGGACGGACCGTAATATACTCGTTCTCGGTAGAGATGGGGACGAGATAAAAAAGATTCAAACTCTTCGAGTAAAGGATGGAGATGAGATGAATTTATACTTTCATAGTAGAGATGAGATAGTCAAACTTGTACCCGCTCGTTATCATCCTTGAACCTAACCAACATAAATTTGGAAGAATAATTTGATTATCAAGTACTCATCTTAAAATTATGTATTTTTTTACATAAACTATAGAAAAAACTTGGAAAATGACACAATTTTCTTTGGAGAAAATATGAACACACAAAAAAAAAGTATTGAGGACTAAGAGCTAAGTGCATTTACAAGTTACAAAGTACTTGAGAGAGATCTTCTTGGGAATTAATTTTAATCCTAATACCTAGTCACCATCATGAGGATTAATCTCACATACCAAAAAAGAAGTACTTCTACTTTATGACACTTTTGATGCATTTCAATGTTTCTCTTTTTGGGTCTTTATGGACCATAAAGACCAAAAAAGCAACCCATCAAGAAATACCACCTCCAGCCCAAGACATTAACACAACAGTTATATGAGTTTTCTATGATGTTTTCTTCTATATGATGTTTACCTAAACTCATACTTGGATTCTTAACATGTAGCTAGGTATCATTATCAATATCCAACTTGTGCTCACTTTTTGAATTTCTAAGAAAGGGAACATCATCATCACAGTGGCCAATATTAATCTCTCCCTTAGAAAATTCTTCACAAGAAAGCAATACTTGTAGAACCTCTTTCATGGATGGTCTAGTAGAAGGAAGTGTTGCAGTGCACATGACACCTAGTTTGAAAACCTTACACATTCCACCTGAGTTACTGGATTCCATGACTTCTCTGTCTAGCAGCTCTTCTATGTTGCTTCCTAATTGGTGGTGCCTCCACGCCCACTCTGCAAGAGATGAGTGCTCATCACCATAATTAGCTTCTTTACCAGTTGTAAGTTCCAATAGGATCACCCCAAAGCTGAAGACATCAATCTTCTCACTGACTCTAGTTGTTTGAATATACTCTGCAGTTCAAGTATGGCAAAAACCATTCATATTAACTAAGCAATATATTTTTTTTAATAATACTTTTTTTCATGTTATAGTAAATGATTGTTGTGACTTGAGGTGTCAGTCTAGCTGAGATGTCAAGTTGCATAATTATGCCTAACATGAAAGCTTTTATAATAACTAAGCAATGTATTTATGGACAAAACTTAAGATAAAGTATTGAAGATATAAATGTTCTTGTTCCCAATCAAAAATCAGTATTCAAATCTTGATGATTAAAATTGGCAATAATTACTGATAAAATGCCAGTTTTTTATTAGAAAATGGCATAAATAGTACTCATGTTAGTGTATCAAAGTGTTGTGCTATGTTTATTTTGAAGGAAACTAAATTTTGGCATGTCATTCACCTGGAGCCATATAGCCAAATGATCCAATCACAGCTGACATGGTGGCAAGTTCCCCTGGTTTCATCAAAATCCTGGCCAGACCAAAATCAGCAACTTTTGCATTGAATTGATCATCCAAAAGAATGTTGCTTGTTTTCACATCTCGATGAACAATAGGTGGAGAACAGTCATGGTGCATGTAGCTCAAACCTTGTGCAGTTCCAATTGCTATATGCAATCTCTTTGGCCAATCAAGAACAGCATGATGCACTGAACCTGAAACAGCTGATGATGACTTGTTCTTCCTGTGCAACCACCTGTCAAGGCTGTGGTTTTCCACATACTCATAAACAAGGAGCATAGTGTCCTCTTTAGAGATGCAACATATCAACTTCACAATGTTTCTGTGACGAATGTTGCCTAATATTTTAACTTCAGTGTGAAATGAGTTCTCAAGCTTCTTGTCTAGCTTTTTCTGTTCCCAAATCTTCTTGACAGCAACATAGCCTAAACCATCAACTGCACTGCGGTATACTGCACCATATCCACCACTGCCAATGATGTTATTGTCTGTGAGTGATAACACTATGTTTGATTCAGTGAAACTCAGCCTTTGGAAAGAAATGATCTTCCATGACCTATCCAATCCCCTCTTTCTTTTTCTGTAAAATCTGATGATCAAGAACAATGCCAACAAAGCCAAGAAACAGGCCACTACCACCAGACTTATGATCAAAGCAACAGACCAAGATGAGTCCTTGCTTTCACTTGGAGGGCTATAATTACACGACCTGAGATTCAGTGCTGAGGTATCAGAACAAAGGCCAGAATTGTTCAAAAAGCTGGTTTCAAAAGCAGAATTTTCAAACTCATTTGGCACCCTCCCTGTCAAAGAATTGGAGGAAAGATTGAGATTGGTGAGTCTGGGAAGATTAGGAATTTGACCAGAGAATTGATTTTCTGACAGATCAAGTTGGCTGAGAACAGGTAAATGACCAATTGAATCAGGAATATGTCCAGAGAGTTGGTTTTGTCTCAAATTTAGATTTGAAAGGGACTTCCATGATATTATATCTGATGGGAGTGACCCTGTGAAATGGTTCTGATCAAGCAAAAGAGTTGTTAGCTTCGGAAGTGCTGTTAAATCTCTTGGAATACTCTCATTAAGGTAGTTCTTACTGGCTTTAAAAACAACCACATTAGTCCATGAAGACACCCCTTTTGGAATCCTACCATAAAACTGATTGTAATCTATCTCCAATCTTGAAATACTTGAGGACAATCTCTCAGGAAGCTCACCACTGAACTTATTACGGCTCACCATGAAATTTGACAAATTGAAAGTCCAAAGACCACTTGGAATGCTACCAGAAAACTCATTACTATAAATTTTCAGATCTATCAGGCTACTACAATCACCAAGCGATTTTGGCAACTCCCCACTAAGATGATTTTCATAGACAGATATGTTTTGCAACTGAACATTATAGCATAAATTCTCAGGTAGCTTTCCACTAAAACCATTATCAGAAATCATAAAGGTTTTAAGCATTGAGTGGCGGCCAAAATCAGGAGGAAGAGTACCTGATAATTTGTTGGAAAATACTTTGAAATCTACCAAGGATGGAAGAAGGCCTATGCTTTGTGGTATCTCCCCTTGTAAGTTATTTATAGACAAAGCCAAACCAGTTAAACTTTGAAGCTTTCCAAAACCATCTGGGATTTTTCCTGAGATGGAATTTTGTGTAAGATCAATGATGGTCAAATTCAATGCTTCAACCACATCAGGTATTACCCCGGAGAGATTGTTTCTAGAAAGAAAAATTATGTTGAGACTCTTCAGCATGAACAAACCGCTGGGAATTTGACCACTCAAATCGTTTACAGATAGATCCAATCTCTCCAAAGCCACCATGTTTCCAATGGTGTCAGGGATCTCTCCCACCAAGTTGCACTCAAACATAAAAAGGAACTTCAACTTGCTCAACCGGGTCCAGTTATCATGCAACCTCGAAGGAGGGAGCATGGGGTTACCTGACAATTCCAAGATTTCAAGATTGGTCAAGTTGCCAATCTCAGCAGGGATGGTTCCGTTGAATAGACAGTTTTGAAGTTGAAGATTTCTGAGTTCCTTTAGAGTTCCAATGCTAGAAGGAATGTCACCAGATAAATTGGTGTAAGCAAGGTTAAGATACTGCAAATTAGAGAAGTTGCCAATGTCACGAGGGATGCTACCAACAAAGTTGTTCTGAGACAGGTCTAGGTACTCCAACTTGGAGCAGTTGACAAGATATGTTGGGAACTCCCCAGGAATATAATTGTTGTAGAAATCAACATGTGTAAGGTTTTTGAGGTCACATATGAAAGAGGGTATGGTTTGATGAATGCTATTGTTGGACAAAGTCAATCCAGTGACAGAATCATCATCACTGCACTTTATCTCTGGCCAAGAGCAGTGAGAGAAGTTTGATGAGGTCCAGTGACTGAGGAATGGAGGGTTCTCAAAATACTCCTTTATCCTCAGTAAGATTGCATGTTCTTGATCATGCAACTGAGATTGAGACTGAGAGTTTGCATGAGTAAAAACCAGGAGCAAGATTGCAAGAGAGTGAAACAGCAAGTTAAGATATGATGATGATGATGATGATGATGGGGTGAATAGTTTCATCTTGGTGATGGAGTTCTTCAAGTTTTGAAAAGAAAAGAAGATAAATTGTTGCAGGAGAAAGATGATTTCATGATATGTGATCTGAAATCCAGTGTTTTGGTTTTACATGCTGAAAAAATTGAGAATCGTTGTTATTATTCAATTTTGGCGGGTGAGAAAGTCAAAGCCAAAATAAATAGAAGTGGACTGCTAAAAGTACAACAGAGAAATCAAAACTTCAATGTTTGAACACTTCGGTCAAGTGAAGCAACAATAGCAGTTGTTGGCCACCTTGTAAACATCGAGAAAATGGATGTTTTGATCTTCAATTTTTCTCATGATGTCTATTTTTTTATATAGAAGTCAAGTGGGTGAAGCTGTATATTAAATTTATGTGCATATAAAAATTAGATAGATATAAAGTTTCCACATAATATAACTATATAAAAATTCTGCATCATTGATCACACACATGCTATGCTAGCTGCAATATATTGCTTCTGCATCATAACTTCTCCTCGTAGGATTCTTGTGTGAAGGATTCTCTTAGGCCATCTTCACTATTAAAATAAAGAAAAAAAAAAGAGAAAAACCTTCTTCAAATAACATCTTTCAAGAATATCTATCAGAAGATGTTAGCAGTAAACTTTTGTATCACATTTGGATTAACTTTTGTATCATATTTGGATTCTCAATTAGAAGATACACAGAATTCAAAAAACATAATATTACATTTTGCACCGAAAAGTCCTAAATCCTAAACTCTAAATTTGGAACGAAAAGGTATTTTTCTCCTTTGACTTGTCATCAATATTAAAGTCTCAATCTTCGGTTATTGAGGTCTTATCTTCGGTTATGAATATTGTCAAAGATCTTTCGACAGTTAAGTTAAATTTTTATCTTTCTGGTTAATTCTCTCATATTCTACATAATTTTACCTTTAATTTTTTTATAAATTTTGTTTAATTAAGGTTTATTGGTGACTGAGTGATACACATAATAACTAATTATAGAAATTATATTTGGTAAACAAATATTTTTCTTTTTCTAATATATTATATTACTTGATAATATCTGATTACATATTTAGTTATATCATGTATCATTGACGTTGACTTGGTAATATAATTTTAAAATCGGTTTGCCCTTATGCTTTCTTTTTGCCCAACATGTTTACTTTCATACTTAATTTTAAACTCTTATATTGTTTATTTTAGAAATCAAAAGTAAAAAGAGTTAAATTTTTTCCATGTCACAAAAAATAATAATATGAATAATATTCAGCATTACCAAAGTTTTCTACTTTTCCACCCATTTCAAATTTTCTAAGCAATGAATTGGAATTAGAATAGTGGATAATAAATGGGTTGACGAGAAAATTAAGGAATGATTGGTCAACCATAAAACTAAATATAAAACAAGAACTTTGAACTTAGAAATTTCTTCCACTCGTGTACCACAAAGAGTTGATGAAGGTGGAAATATCTACAAAGAACAATATAGAGAAACTTCCACTTCAACCCCACAAACACTTGGACCAAATTACATTGTCCTTGTGTCCTTTGTTTCTACTTTGCATAATTTTTTTTTTGGAATTGAATAATGATATATTGATATTTGTTAAAAAGTGGACTTTAAATTTAATTCAATTTAATTTGTAGTCGATATGAGATTTCAAACACACATCCTTCACGCCGACGTCGAGATTACCAACTCGTGTGTGAAAATATATGTTATGAGTGGTCTGCCCGATAGCAGGTGACACGATAGACCCAACAAACTCTTACTAGGATAAGCTTTAAATGGCTCTGATATCATGTTAAGAAATTGAACTATAAACCTAACTCAACTTTATCAAATCAGCTTAAAATGTGAGGTTTGCACTGTGAAATCTCCAACAACACTCCACCTTTTTTTCACATTCGTCCTATAATTCTCAATACTATTATTTTAATCATTTTTTATATCATTTAATTATAAAATTATTTTTTATTATATTTTTTTGTTAGTTTTCAAAGTATAATTTTTCATTTTTTCAACAATACTTTTGTTTTCTGATTGAACTTTGATTGAGGAGAAAAGTTGAATCACAGATGATGATAAAAATGAGTGAATGAAGTCTCAATCTAGATGCTGGTTCCAGCCTATGAAAATGATTGTTGCCTTCTTGCTAAGGGAACTATGGAGGGAGGGAAAATGCCAAAATTTGACTTTTTTTTTCATTTTTTTCTTTAAACACTACACTCATGTCTACCATATAATTTAACCAATCAAATTATCCTCTCATCAAAATTATTAAAATTTTGTTTGATTTAATTTCATAGTTTTAGGTATTTAAAATTCAAGACATATACTAAATAAACAAGCTTTCACACATTAATATGACAAATATACTTAAATATATGAATATTTTCTTAATTCTTTATATGAAAGATTAACCAGTTTTTTATTTTATAATTCATAAGAAAATAACGTAGGGAGTAAAAGAAAAAGTAAGAAAGAAGTGAAATATAGGTTATTTAGCTGGAAATAAATAAATAAATAATATTTTTATTTATTAATAATAATTTATTTAATATTTTTTTATCATTATTAGTTTAATTACTCATTATTATATTATCAATAAAAAAAAAATAGACATGTAAACAATTATAAAAAAAAATGGATAATTGATTATAGAGGGATGAAACAACTACAAAAATGATTTTTCACACAACAAAACAACATACAGGGTGCACATAAAAAAAAACCCAACATATTTGCAAAGGAAAAAATTATGAAACAATTCAAATTAATTTTAATTAAAAAACATGATTTGTTTGGATTCAACTAAATCATTATAAATAAGCACTTTTACCTTAATCAAACTACTTTCTCCATCTCAAAAAAATTATTTCATTAGTATAATAAATTTCTATCTAATTTATTTTTAGAATTCTTTATTAATAAATAGTTTATCTATGTATCGTTTTTATTAACATATGAATTATGGTCTAGTTTTCTCATATTTTTTTTATATAATATTTTTTTCATGTGTTGGCAGATGATTGTTGTTATTTGAGATATCAGTCTAGCCGAAACGTTAAATTGCATAATAATATCTAACATAAAAGTTTTTATAAAAAAAGTTACTTTCTCATTTTTTTCACTAGAATTTCCTCTTCACCCAATGCTTCCAAACAAAGTCTAAAAGGAAAAATGTTAATTTGAAGAAGATCACAATGGACTTATGATAAAAAAAGCTAAGGTTGACTTAGAACTTTCATTTTACTTTAGTGGCCAAGTCTTCCATTATGTTCCATTTAGTGTTTTTGGATTTTCTTTTAGCAATAATTGCAAATTTCAAGTCATTTCAAGCCTTTCATAATGTTTTACACAGTAAAGGAGAAAGAGTGTTTATGGGTTAGGTTGTGTTGGACTAATGGAAAATATAAATGTGGACCAATGAAGTTTTTGCTTCCTGCACCCCACCATTACTAACTTCACCACACTACTAACAATTAAAAATAAGAAAATACCCTCTCTCACTACACCACATCATCGTTGTTGTCACTAATATAGTTTCAAAAAATATTATATATATTTTAGAAAACTTATTCCAAAAATCTTGTTTTACAAAACTTGTATTTCATGCATTTCCTGCATTTCAGAATTTATTCTTTAAAAATCATGTTCTGAAAATCTTATTCCAGAAATCT
>Ga0123341_1003132_pt1 | contig 14023 bp, 6 predicted proteins | sample Turbeapinknodule_FD_89959 | JGI IMG/M metagenome (GOLD analysis project Ga0123341, IMG submission 89959) | Root nodule microbial communities of legume samples collected from Mexico - Turtle bean Mexico pink nodule | ecosystem: Host-associated > Plants > Roots > Nodule | place: Mexico: Nepantla... | reverse complement strand
ATCATGTGTTTACATGTATTACCTTAAACAATGTATATATTTAGTAAAATATTTTATTAGTATGATTGAAATTTAAATTTCATTGAAAATCAGAACATTTTATTACGCATGTGTCGTGAGAATTATACTGTCTAACCATTTATCTAATTCATCTAAATAAGAAAAAAAAACTAAATTAATAAAAAAAAGTAAATTTATTCAAAATTTATATCTAGAATCTTATTTTTCATTACTTTAAAAAAATATTTCTTATGCAGGCCGATTCATAAACCTGCGGTCAGCCCACATGTGGGACAGACCAATAAAATCAATCCACATTTTCTATGCGAGACAAGTCAATTCAATTCGCATTTTGTGGAACAAATACAAGACGTGTCTATGTGGAAGAAGCTGAACTCCATTGTCATTCCTACATGAGCAGAATACTTAAGCACGTCTCTATTACAAAAGAATATACACAAGACTAAAAATTTAAAGTTTAAATTTTATAAAAAATTATAGTTTTAAAAATATATATTTTTACTAAATAAAAATATTAATTACAATGAGAATCTTATAAAACTCCTGTATTAAAATAAAAAAAATTATAATTTTAAAAAAGAAGTGATATGTCATAATAAATCTATAAAAATAAATTATGATTTCATATAATTACTGGAATATGACTTAACAATTTTTTGAAGGATAAATATGAGAATTAAAAAAAAAATACATTCGTGAATTAATTTAGTTTTCAAGCTAAAACTTTATCAAAGATATCTGAAATCTCTAATACTTGGTATATTTTCATAATGATCACATCTTAACACATTACATAACAAAGTATTATATATAGATGTGTACTCCATAAGGTACTTGTAATGAATTAAAATAAAGATGTATAATAATATAAGCCAAAGACCATCATCATTTATTACTATCAAACTCACTGTCACTCCCGCAACCCTCTCCATAAACCATATTTTGATGCTAATATCTCTTTTCATATTCCTGTCCCCATTCTTAGCAACCCCTGCCCTGCTAATTTAGGTGAGCAAAGATAGTTGTTTGCCTTTCCACACAACTAACTTCTTCCTAATATATATTTATGATGATTTTCCTCCAAAAAAAACACCTTTTTCTCCTATAATTATCTCTAACTGTCAGATGTTTAAAGGATACTCCATAATATTATAGTTCAAAATCTCATAGAGAAAAGTTTACCTTAAGTCTAGAAGCTATCTCAAAACCCCTCAATGCACTTTTGACTACTAATATGTATTTTATGTTCGTCTTACACACAAATATTGTACCATTCGGATATTGCAACATGCTTATTTGGGTTTGATTATGTCTCACCTTAACACCATCATACATCTTCTTTCTATCGGTCTCTTTACCACACCGCAAGCCCTTCAGTTACTATAATAAATAGAAAAAAGGCATGTGCATCACCTTTCTAAGACCCTTTGAAGGAGAAAATTGAAGAGTAGGCGATCGATTAACTAGAATAAATATGGAGTAGCATACTAAACATTTTGTTTAGATCAAAATATGATAAATTGTTTAGATCTTGGTAAGGTAGAAGTTTCACTTTATCTCTTATTTCAAGATTCAATCCACTCATGAATCTAAATATGGTGGTATTTTCTTCCTTCCTAATCCCTTCCCTCATCCTATATAACTCCATTTTTTCCTTGTATTCTTCTATGCTTAGGCCTCATTGTAGGAGCCTTTTGGAGCTTCTCTATAAGCTTGCTACCGTAGTAGGAGGAGGGAGTATACCTTTTTTCTCATTGCACTCTAAGATCATTCCAATGTTAGATTGGAGGATCATTATGAAGATGCCTTTCTCATTCAAGGAAGGTCCACAAATACATGGTGTAGCCTTGAAAGCTTTCCGTATCTTAGGAACCTTTCTCTCTTCACTCACTTGATTACAAACAAAAAAATTGTTCTACCTTGATTTTCCAATCGTTAGGTTTCTATATCTTCCTGGCCATGAAAATGGGGAAGGTCTATCATATACTCTTTGATTTAGCTTCCCTTCTTGTTCTCCTAATTCATCTATGTGTAAACTTCCCTCATCTTAGAACTCACATATGGTGGTCACTTAGTAGAGTAGGTTTCACTCTTCTTTATTTGTGGTTTTAATTTTCTTCATCTTGATTGAGCATCCTAATATCTTTCCACAGAATAACAAATTTGCATTACTACAAATATAACTTAAGACAACAACATAAAATCGTGACTCAAAATATTAAACTTCTTGCCTAAAGTTTAGACAATGATTTTTCAATCATGATCTAGATGGACATGGTAATTTGTAATAGGCAATGATTTTTCAATCATGATGTAGATGGGCATGGTAATTTGTAATAGGCAATGATTTTTAGTAAGACAACAATTTAAAAAGTATTTTTGTATTCATGACAATAACCATGATTTTACTTTCTTTCTATTTTTAAATGGTTTATACCATGACTATATATTTGTTGCCTTTGGGTTTAAGCCATATATATATGAAATTGTTGCTTTATATGAAATGCATTTTTCTTAATTTTACATAGATTGCTCATACAAAAGTTTAAGATGGAAACAATTTGTATATAATTGTTATTTATGTCTTCAACCACAACATTACGCAACTAAGACTACATAATTTTAATCGTGGAAAATACTTTAGAAAATATTAATAGACAAAATAAATATAATTGAATCATAATAAATAACATTCACACATATATTTCAATGTTATTTTTCAAACTACATAATCAAAATTAAAACTACAAAGTTAAGAAAACATGATGTCTAAAATTATTTATTTACTACATAAAAAATTTATTATTCAACATGATTGTCTTCAAGTTGTAAATAATACAATATATTCTACCAAATTTTCTAAACATATTATAAATTTTTTATGAAAGCTAGCTAACTCTAATTGAAACGAAATAAACTTAAAAAAATACCCAGATGTAACTATATAAAGCAAAGTGTTTTAATTAATCAAACAATATACCTTAATCAAATCTATTAGATAACCACATAGACAAATAACATCTCCCTTCGTTTCAAACACAAGATCATCCCATCCGTATGCCCAAAACACTAACAGGCATGAAAAGGACCACATGATTGAAATTCAAATATGATTACCTACATGTGTTTAAAAATAATTTGAAAACTCAATGATGAAACAAACTAACTTCTTCAACTTCATATACCCATTTCTCCAACATTACAAAAACAAAGCAATTGTAGGTGTAACTTGAAAATATTTTCCATTAGACAATTTTTAATCATAAACGTTAGTTAGAATATGAACTATTTTACTCGCAAGTGCTACTTTGGCTAGGTGATGAGGAGTTAGGTTGTGACCATAGCAGTGGCAGTGAGCTAGAAGGTCGTGCTGAGCTTACTGATCACGGTGAGCTTAAGGGTGGCGATATTGGAGAGCCTGAATGCAAAATTAATGTCAATTATTTATATAAGATTGCATTACCTATATTTAATTCTTTCCCTCTTGTATAAGAGTGTACACCAATACACATACACGCTTGCAAAGAATATTCAGTTCAACGTCAAGACTGAATACCATCCCTCCCAAAGACATTTAACACAATCGGATTAACCTCTCTCTCGTGTATATGTATATGTATATATAAAGTATCACATAAAATTGAATATCATGTTATGAAGTGTGCATTGCTCTTATGAACAGTAAGACTGAAAATATTTAGAGCATCCGAAGATTACCAAAATTGAATATCATCCTTCATAATGGCATTTAACCCAAAAGAGGGGCAAAAAGGCTTTTGTAGATCAGTCATCAGGAAAACCAAGGAAACTGTTTATATGCTTGGCCACTGGTGTAGCATCACCTGGAGAGTAAGGAAAGAGAGAACTTAAATCCATATGCGCTATAGTTTGCTGGAGTGTTTGAGGACTGGCACAATACAGATGTTTTCTATCAGCAAGTTCTTCAGCTAGTTCACTTTGATGATTATCCATCAAATCTTCATTTACAACCACGATTAAAGGTTTGGCCAGCCGCAAGGTCTCAAATATGCTACCCGACCCTGCATAAATTCGTAATGACAGTAATTTACCAAGCCCCAAACAATAAAAGCAACAAAAATAGAGGTTACCTAAACCTTGATAACACAACAAAAGTTACTTAAAGTTTCCTCTTATTATGCATTGTTGTCTCTTTTCATTTTTTATGGGAATGATGTTGTTCTCCCAGCTTAATCACAATACAACACCAAATTCATGTGTTCATTTTTATTATTTCTAAAAAATAGTTTGGTGAAAAGAATAACATTGCTAGTAACGGAATAAACATCAGTGCCAACATCTCACAAAATCCATTTTAAATAAGATAGACACTCATTAAATCCTTTATAAGTCGTGACTAATGAAGGAAATACTGATATAGAATAATATACAGTTGTTGTAGGCAGCACAATTTGGATTGGGATCTCGTTCACTAACAATGTTGGTGTTATCCATACAAGTCGGCAACCAATTACATTTCATGTGGCCACAGGGGAAGGAATAATAAAGCAAATGAATATAGATTATTCTTTGCTTCCTTAAACCGGTGTCACAATAACACCCAGCTTAAATTCAGAGTAGTTACAGTAAGCTACCAAGCCCCAAACAATAAAAACCAATACTTTTCTAAACCAAGTTGGTGCTTGAAACAGAACATATATTGGGGAAAGCTAACATCACATGGGTCCAAGGAATCAAGTAGGTTAGCCACTATTAATTAAGATGATGAGAATTGAGATCCAAGTGAATTAGGAAAGGATCCATTAATAATGGACTGGTGGTAATAATCAGTAAGAGCATGTCATAGAAAATAACTGATTACCTGTTAGAAGTTTTGAATTAAAAACTGCATAGCGGTAATTCATTAAAAAATCATTAGGAGTAATATCTGATAGAAAGGTGTGTATAAAGATAAGAGTACATAGACAATACTCTCCATGGAAGCGTTGTATCTACAATAACCACTGTATTGCCATAATGTGTAATTTGTGTTCATTATTATATTTTATTAGTTTATCAGTTGGTGCTATATCCTAGTCCTTGTTCAGAAAGCTGTCCAGGGATTCCAATATTGGCTAGGAAGGACACATCCCTATAAATAGAAGTTTGTCATGAAGATATACGAGAAAACAACAAGGAACAAACTTATGTGCATACGCTTGTATTCTTTCACTCTTCCAAAGTTTCTAAGTACTTCATGAGATCATCTTCTACACGACTTGTAAAAAGTGTGCTCATATTTGTAAATCTTTTATGTGTGTGAACTTAATCTCTAATAACAAGTGCTTGTATTTGATATTAACTCATTTGAGGGTGAAACCTTGTAAACAACATTTTATTATTACATAGCTTGGAGATGATTAGAGTATTTAGCCTGGAGAATGTTGTGCACTTGTGCTTAACCTCGGGAGGAATTTAGCGGATAATCTGAAGAGACGTTGTGTATTCATGTATGCCAAAAGTGGCAATGAAAGATTGTAAACAATTATTGTTCAATGAAACCTTTTACAATTTGCATTGGCAAATTAGACATAACCTAGGTTAAGAATGAGCTAGTATAAAAACAAAAATGATCATTGTCTCTATCTATTACTTGCATATTGCTTCTCTTGATCATCAATAAAACTTTCTAGAAAAGGTTTGGTGAACCTTTTAGAAAACCTATGACCCATTTAAGTGTCTAAGAGAACGTAATGCAAAAATCTTCAAAGAGAGACTTTTACGCCCTCCTTTCTAAAGCTAACACTCTTTTCGTTGATATGAAGGTCCTAAACAGATCTATATGGGTAATGGTCAAGGTTTGCCAATCCAATCTTCTGGTTCTTCCATTTTTTCTATTCCAAATAATCCTGATGTTTCTTTAGCTCTTCATCAATTAACTATTTTCCTGTTCCAAATAATCTAAATTAGTGTTTGTAAATTTGCTACAGAAAATTCTGTTTAATTTGAATTGCATGCTACTCATTGTTTAGTTAAATCTCTGATGAAGTTTTTGTTCAAGGAGATGTTGGGCAAGATGGTCTCTATGCCTTTCCCACCGACTTCAGCCTTATCCTCTTGCTAAATCTTGTTTTCTACTAATTCAGTAATCAATACTGACAATAACAACGATATTCAATCTATTTTGCATGCTATACTAGGGCATCTTAATGCTCATGTTTCAACCGTATACTATTCCATTTTCTAATAAAGTTGTTTCTTTTTTTATAGAGTTATATTGGCAAAGTTCACAGAACTCCTTATCTCGAATTGTTCACAATTATCATCTTGAACTTGTTTATATGGACTTATTAGATCCTTCTCCTATCGGTTATCTACAGATGGTTTTTTATATTATGCAACTTTTGTTGATGCTTTTTCCAAATTTACCTAGATTTATCTTAAGAAAATATCTTATTTCTTTACTATTTTTCACCAATTCAAGTCTATGAATGAACTTCAATTTCCACTTCCTTTAAAAAGCATTCAAATTGTTGGGATGGTGAGTTCAAATCTTTGCCTAAGATTCTTACATACACAGAAATTCAACACAAGATTATTTGTTCTCATAGTCATCATAGTTGTTGAAAGGAAACACAAACATGTTAATCTTGGTCTTACTTAGCCATGCTTCTCTTCCTCTAAAGATGTAGGATCACTTGTCAAGATTATTCGAATGTAGTTGTAAAAATCATAATATACATTAAGAATACCCCTAGCAAAGGCCTTATTTATGAAGATAAGGGACTACCCAAATTGTTGGATATCCCGATGTTGATTGGGCAGCTCGCCTAGTGATACACTCTAATTTAGGGTGGTGTTTATGTTCATGGTAATTTAATGCGTTGGAGAAGTAATGATGGAAATGCGGCAAGAATAAAGAAGTCGCAGTGTTAGAGACTTGATCAAAAGCTTGCTAGGAGTTTGGCCTATTTAAATTTGTTCAGGCCTCCAATCAATCTTTTGGACCCAGGTTCAACTCGAAGAGATCACTCTAGAGATTTCAGATCATCAAGATTATAAGACCTCTATTTGTAAATAATTGTATAAAGTAGATTAGGATTTCATGGGCAATGTATTACGCCAGAATAATGTTGGACCTTGTATTTTGGGCCAAGTAGTATAGGATTTTGGGCCTGGACCTTGTAGCCAAAGCCATTTAGGACATCTACCTATGAAGCTTGCTAGACTCCAAGTGGGCGCCACATAAGGCTTACGTAGGCACCACATGTCCACCTCTCATTGGAGAGTATTTGCACCACATGTGAGGCTTAAGAAGGCGCCACATAGCTTGTTCTCAAAGTCTCTTTTGCCACTTGTCCACATCTGATGAGAGAGTATTTTGAAGCTTGGGCTGCAAGCTATCCTTGCCATATGTCATTGCATGAATGGAGAGTATTATGAAGCTTGCTCCAAGTTACTGCTGCCACATGTCACTGTGTGAGTTGAGAGGATTTTAGAAGCTTGTGGCACAAGGTTAGGTGTCTAAAGCACTATAAGTAATTGGAAGTTTTGGAATGAGTACTGAATTGATGTCAAAATGACTCTTCAACTTGTTCTTGAAAGTTCTCTCTAGAGTAGTCTCCTTGCAAGACACTTCTAGATTTCCTCCTAAGTGTTGACCTAACTAACCTCACTACGAACTCAAACTCCAAATTCCATCTCTCACAATGACATAAATCTACACTTCATACATGAATTCCGCTGCCTCCAAATATCATTCAAAATTATTCAAATTCAAAAACAAAGTGAAGAAGAACAAGGCACATGGAGTTGGACTAGAATTCCATCAAGTAAGAAACAATGTTGTGGCAATATCAAGTGAAAAAGCAAAATATAGGTCACCTTTGAGCTCATAAGGCTAAAGGAACTTCTCAAAGTGCTTAAATTTGAAGAAAATTCTCAAATGCACCTTATATGTGACAACCAAGTAGCATTACACATTACCTATAATCTTGTCTTTCATGAAAGAACAAAAAGTACTGTAGTAGGCTGTCATTCATTTTCATAAGAGAAAAGGTGGACACTGGAGATATCACTACTAGATTTGTCTAAGTCTAAAGAACAGTTAGCAACCAAATCTCTAAGAGGACCAACCAAGGATCAATCACATTAGCAACAAGCTGAGCATATACGATTTTACATGCACCACCTCAAGGGGGAGTGATATCCTTACAAAAATAAGGAATATATCTTTATAATTATAGATACCAAGATCATGTTCTTATCATATATTTATAATCACAAATATTAAGATCATATCGTTAGTATTATAGGATCATATCTTAATAATTAGATGATACCAACTCTCCTCTATTTATTGTATCAATTTCTCTTTCTCAATACAAATAAACCACCCTTGTTGTTGCAGAAACACATAGTATCGTCTCAATGCTTCTCTTTTTCTTTTTAAATTAAAAGAAGTAAACAGTTCTTGAGTATTTAGCTAACCCTACATCTTAAGGACGCGATGAGTCTTTTTGTTGAGGAAGTTGTTAGATACAGCCCCCCAAATTGGGGAAGCTTACACCAGATGAGCAGACAAACACTAGATACCATTTCTAAACAGTCATACCCAGAGTTGGACGAGGGTATGCTATAAAAGTTTTTTTTTTTCTTTGTGGATTTGATCCCTATATTCTGAATTGGTATCCATCAATTTGTTAGGTTCTCAAATATTAACCAAACACCATTAGCACAAAAGCATTCGTCCTGAAAGCTAATTAATCCACATGGATAGGATAGCAGAATACAAAATTAGCCACCAAGACCAAATATATGATAACCTACCAATATAGACTAAACAATACAAAAAAAAGCATGCAATAGACAAGTTGTAACTAACATACCTGCGTGGCTAATGACAAGAGAAGCTGATCTGAGATAAACTGCAATACTGGATGAAAAAGTGAAGTAGTCTACAGCCAAAGAACCATTTCCTTCAGACTACAATTAAAAAAGAAAAGGTTAATAATAACAACGAAAAAACTTAGTAAAACGAGGCTATAGAAAAAGAGAATAATAAAATCTACAAATTGTTATCTCCCTCCATTTTTGCAGTTAGTAAAACTTCATTGCATACAGTTACTGGATGTCAGTTTGCTTAAAGTTTTTATTGAGTTTGTTACAGATATCCATACATATTTATCTGATAACCAAAGCAATGTAAACCTTTCTTTCAAGCAAATTGATTTTATAATTTAATTATTACAACATAAATTGATTTTATAATTTTACAAGCCCACATCAACACAAATTGATTTTATAATTTAATTATTACAAAAGAAATTCTCAACCAAAAAGTATCTTATGAGAAAGCAGAGGGAAAGAAATAAGAAAGGGGAAAGTACCTTGGAAGGAATATATGATCCTCGGCCCATTTGAATAAGAAGGTGGGTGTATCCTTTAGCAAACAAGGCTTGTTTAATGATGTTGGAATCCACGGCTCTCACAAGAGCATCGAAACAGGTCGTCCCTACAGTCACAAAAACCACTCTCTTTTCCTTATCACTAACTTCATCGTTACCCATTTAGCTACACCCACTCGTTTCAATTCAGTTCAATTATAGTCCTCCCTCCGGTGTATTGACATCAGAAGCAACAGCTAGCCTTCAAGAGAATTGATTACATCATTAAATAGAACATGCCAATGAACAAAAACTATCATGTAAAAGCTGAGAAACTACCCTTCTGGTCATTGTGCATGACATTGGAGTTGGAAAAAAGAAATGGATTTGCCTTTCTTCTAGGTTGAGCAGTCCAGTGGCTTGGGAAAACTGGGCTTAGGTCTTGTTGAATTTAATATTTTATATTGAAATATATTTAAATTACTAATATTAATTATTAGTATTAATAATGCTCCAGTTTTCTTAAAATTCTTATTATTCACTAATTTAATAGTTTATATTGAAGTTAATTTTATATTGACATTAATTTTTTTTTAAATCAAAAGGAAAAGGATTTGTGGAAGTCAAGAGGTAAATCTCAATGAAAGAATTTGTGAAATGCTGGAAATACTAGAAGTCAAGACCTAGGAGGTCATACTTGAAATAATGTAAAAACAACCATTTGAACTACAGATATGTACTGGAAAACAATTACACAAAACATTACTTATGTACCAATTTCTATGACAGAATCTCATCAAGGTGCAGAGATATAATGTGATAAGGTTAGAAAAAGTGTTGTTGTAGTAGATAACACATGCATGACATAAAGTGAATATTCCACATGTAAATAATATGTGGGTTGTATATTTCTAATTTTTAGTCTTTTAAAGTATAATTGGCTCAAATAAATTTTAGTAGAAAAGCAAATACCAGAAAGTTTTGCCAGTTACTATCAAAACTGTATATTAATTAAAAAAGACTAACCCTTAATTTTCTTGCCGAAGTTCCTCTTGCTCTTGTATCTCTCAGTTCTCACCTTCTCTTCCTCTGGGCTATAAGGACTGCTCCTACTAATTTCTTTTATAATCAAGCAACAACTGCATGCCAAGTCCACTGTTCAGTGTTCGCACTACTCAAACAAACAGAACCAAAAGATCACACCAAAGATAACCATACATAAATAACAACAACTATCACTAACTAATTCAGAATAAAATCATTACAAGCTTAGAAAGCAAAATAAATTCCCTTTTTTGGATATATTATTCTCTCCCATTAAGGTGCTTGATCGTCATATCAACATCTCATCAACAATATAAAAACGGAAATTAAACCACTGATTTAAGTAATTAACTGGATCATCATCAGCAAGAACAACATCATGATCATTAACCTAACACAGTATTTGGCCTAAGATCAGTAACCTAACACAACATCATGAGCAGGAAGGTAGGCTCGCTGTGAACTCGGTGAGCTCGGCCAAACTCGCGAGCTTGCAATCGAGTTGGCGAGTCCAGAGGCGTTTTCTTTTCAACCCAAAACGACGCCATTGATCGTCGATTCTTGTGTGGAAATAAAAAAACTCACCGCGATTAGGTTCATCCTTCTCCCCCACCTCGCGAATTAGGGTTCGCTGTTCCGGCCTCTATTCGCCGCGCCGTGCCGTTCTCTTCTCCGGTCACGCCAAACTCATCGCCGTTTCACTGCGTAGTAGTGCGTCGTGCTCTCTGGTCGCGGTTCTCTCCGGCTCGAGGTTCTGATCTGCTCCGTGGTGTTCTGATTCTCTCTACTGGCGGTTATGTAAATCGTCTTTTTGTTAATTTTAACTGCTCTTCTCTTCGCCTGGTATTTTTCAATTATGTTTTTTAATTATAGAAAATTTAATAATTATATAATATGTTTTTTTTAATTTTGTAATTATAAATGGAAATTAGGCAGAAATTAAAGGTATGCATGGGAAAGAATCAAACTCAAAGTGAGAACAATCCAATTATATCTTATCTTAATTGTATTATAATATTTGCATTAACTTATTAATTTAATATTTTAGACTTATTTTACTTAATTATGTTATTAAAATATTGAATTAATATGTTATTTGATATTAATTGTTTACTTGGTTTGAAATAAGCTCCTACAAGTTTATAAGTTGAGTTAAAGGAGTTCTCATATTCGCCTAATCAATAGAACCGGAATTCCAAAACCATTCTTATGCCTTGCTTGTAGTATTTTTTGGGTTCAAAAGTGAATGCAAGCTTGGTGACTAAACAACTTAGGTAGGTCAAGCGAGTAACTAAATCAACGCTTAATACATGGTGTCTTTGAAGCTATTAAAGAAGCATGTAAATTAAAAAAGAAAAAAAGACTATTGGTTGTACATGATTCTAGTAGTAATGAGCATGCTATTAACAAAAAAGAAATTATTTAACCTGTTATGCAATTTTTATTTTATTTTAACCTTTTACAAAAATTTCATACATATATTGTATGCATTAAATCGAGAAATTAATGGTGTGTTTGGACTCAGGAGATGATTTGAGGAAGTAGATTTTAAGTGATTTGAGAAGAAAGTATGAAGAAAATAAAGTTGTTTGGATTTGAGTATATTAGAATGGATTTTGTGAGTGATGTGATAGTTGTGAAAAATAAATTAATTTTTTTAAAAGGTATAAAATATAAATTTACAAATTTATCCAAATCTTTAAAAATATTTGAATAATAATAATAAAACAAAACTAATTTATTTATTTCTATCTTTTTTATAATTAATATTATTATTATTATATAAATTTATTTTCTATGTAAAAAAATATATTTTTTTTATTTTTTTAATTATTTTTATTAATGATATTATTAAATATTTGATTCAAATAAAATTATTATTATTTAATTATTTTAACAAAGTAAAGGGTAATTACGTAATTTGTAATATAAAGTTGGGTTTCTCGTGCGTTTGTTCGCAATTTTGAGCTAAAGAGCGAAGAAGGTTTTTTAAAAAATTTCAATTTTCTACACTTCCTTTTCTTCTCAAATTGCTAGATACAAACAAGAGTAATTCTCGTCAATCCGTCCGGGTGAACAATAATCACCCGAAAACAAACGAAGCCTAAAAGACTAGTAAAAGGACAATGTCAACATATATCAAAAGAAGGAACAATTGTCAAGCAATGTGTGGAGATACCAAAGTTAGAAACTAGAGGTATTTTGAACTATAAACTCAATTGAGGAAAGCTAATAATTTGTTTAGATTTGTTGAACAAGGTGACTTTGATGATTTCCATCAAGTAGATTTTGAGTTATAATTTTGTATCTAGTTAGTTCATATGATTTGAAATCTCTTTTAAAAATGATTTGTTTTCTTTTGTCTTTTCTATTAAGTAAAATCAATAAGTTATTTCGATAAATGAATTGGTTTTTTTATGTTGTGATTTTAACAAAAAATGAAATCAAACATTTGTTTTAAAAATTAATTAAGTAATTTTTAACATAATGTTATGATTTTCAAACCGTTTTTTAAATGCTTTAAAGAGATCGAGAGATTAAATAATACATTTTTCAAGAGAAAAAAAATCAAAGAGCTTGTAGAATCACTTATACCTTGGATCATTGCTACTGTGTGAAATAAGATTTTGGGTTATTCTTTTCTACGGTTCTTCATTGTGTAAAGCCCAAATGTATTATAAATTCATTCTTTTATATTGTATTGTGTTGTAAATAGTTTCAGATAGTATTTATGAAATTTGTGTTTTTGTTGAGAGTATTGTGTTCTTGAAGGGTTCAAGATCAATAGTCTTGGTTGTTTTGTAATTTGGTTTTGATTACATTAGTGAATTCTGAGTTCTGTGCTGAGAACTAGATGTAACTTTTGGTTAGGAGTGGACCAATATAATTCCTTTGTGTGAATTCTGTCTTCCTTATTCTAATAATCTGTGATATATTTTATTACTCGTGTTGTGCGCATAACACAATCAATTGATTTATAAAAAACAAGAGGTTTAAATTTTGATTACATAACTCTTGATCTTTTAATAACCAGTTGAACATGTTAATCAATTGGTTAATTTAATTAAAAGTTTTCAATCTAACATAGTATTTGTGAAAACAATTCACTCCCCTTGTTTCAAGTCATATATTCTAACAATATTGTATTGATTAGATCGAAAAACTAAAAGACTAGAAACAAAGGCAATGTCAACATACATAAAAAAAATGAACAATTGCCAAGCAATGTGTGGAGATACCAAAGTTAGAAACCAAAGATATTTTAAACTATAAACACATTTGAGAAAAGCTAATGATTTGTTTGGATTTGAAGATGAATTTTGAGAAAGAAGAAAAAGATGACTTTAAGGGAGAAATAAGTAGAAAATGAGATTGTTTGAATTAAGGGGAAAATAGTGAAAAGTGAAGAAAAATGAAAATAGAGTTAAGTTTGTGTGTTACATGATAGGTATGATTGATAAATAATTTTTGTAATGGATAAAAAAAGTGAGATTACAATTTTATCCTTATCATTAAAATTAATTGAAAATAAAACATGGTGTACTTTTTATAAGGTTAGAGTTAGGATTAAGATTAGGGTTAATGTTAAGTGTTAAAAGATTACGGATTAATAT
>Ga0123341_1003131_pt1 | contig 14026 bp, 9 predicted proteins | sample Turbeapinknodule_FD_89959 | JGI IMG/M metagenome (GOLD analysis project Ga0123341, IMG submission 89959) | Root nodule microbial communities of legume samples collected from Mexico - Turtle bean Mexico pink nodule | ecosystem: Host-associated > Plants > Roots > Nodule | place: Mexico: Nepantla... | reverse complement strand
CAAATAAATTAATGTAGATTTGCGAGTATATATTTCTTTTACCTTGATCATAATGATGTCTATCTAAGCTTAAGTATACTTTTAATCTTTATATTTTGTTTAATCAAAATTATGAATTTTATTTGTTTAATAAAATTTTTATTCTCCTTATTTTATAAATTTTGTATTTTTGGTTTAATCTAATATCTGTCTACATTTGATTCTAAAAAGTTAACCAAAAATAAATAAATTTGTCATTGCACTTTAAATGAATACGTTCACTTTAAGGTTTAATTAAGTCTAAATATGGTTTTTTAAAATAGGACAATCAAATATCTATTTTACGGATTAAGAAAAAAATAATATTTTTTTTAAGCATATCTATTGTTTTATTTTTCAACCGCTTGGAATATTTTTTAATAATTATGGATTTTCCTAACTGGTACAAAACTCCACCTTAAAAACCTCAAATCTCTCGCAATTTTTTTAAAGTTGTTTTTTCATTTAGATTTTGATTGATTATTTTTGTAAAAAATAGTTTTTAAACTAATTACAGAGGTCATGTACTTCTTAGACATTGCCAATTTTTTATATTTAAAATACATCACAACTAAACTTCGTGGGCACAATAAACAAATTAAACAGATAATTACCTATGCAATAAAAAAGATAACATTGAAATAATATAAAAATAAATTACAATTTTAATTTAAAAAATTGTCCGTGTAATTTTTCTTATACTACTACTACGTGATCGAAACTACCATATATTATATACATTATCAATTTTCCATGTGTTACACTATCAATTAATAAGAAGTTTTTTTAATATTTTTAAGTAATCGTTATAAAACATCATTAACTTACTATAAAAAAAACTTGTATATCCACAATACATTATTATTCCCTAATAAAACATCACTGTTTATTTGTCTATTAAAACTTAAGTCAGACATATAATTTAGGATACATACTAGTTATAGATTTCAAAATCTATTTTCTAATACATCAAATGTAACCATTGATAACACTAACACATGTAACTAATCCGTGACAAGTAAGTAATATATAATAATAATAATTCATTTTTTGCATAATTTTTTACAATTTTTTTTTTTGCATAGTTTTGTTACATCGTTATTACATCGTTATTAATCAATTTTTGTTTCATTGAAAAAAGCTATAAAAAAATAATATATATATATATATATATATATTTTAAATATATTTATTATCTTCTATTATCATAGAAAATGTGGACAGATATATATAATATGCATGTGTTTCACTTTCACTAGTTTAATTAAAGTTCTTATCAACAAGCAAGTTATCATTCAAGTTTTATTTGAATTTTTTTCTAAAAGATTTTGAAAAAAATATCGCGGGAGATAAAAATATACTTAAATATTTTCTTATTAAATTTTTTAATTATATAAAATTGAACATTTATGGAAATTGGCCATTAATATGTTTATTGCTCTTGTGCTCCCGCTCAATCTCAGGCTTAGGCTTATTTAAAGCAATTGCTCTCTGATATTATTGCGCGGGCACTTCCACTGTTCCGCTTAGTTTAAAAACCCATTTCAACCTCCTCATCCGCCACGTCAGCATTTGGAAATTTCTAAATCATTTTTTATATTCCTCCTATAAAAAATAAATAAATAAAATTAAAATTACAATGAAGAAAATAAAATTTGAACTGAGACCATGCCCTACATTTTCTCACCATTTTCACCATCTTCTTCACCCACTCTCTCTCTCTCTCTCTCTGCAACTCGCCTCGTGTTAGAGAAAACGAAACACACTCTATGTGATAATCATATATCAAAGCTCCAAAGCAGGAAATAAAGAAAAAGAGAAGAAAGAGAGCTAAATGTTCTTCGCTTTTTCTTTCCATCGCCATGTGAGTTCTGACACATTCTATTCTTCTTCTCGTGTTCCCTCTTTAATTCGTATTTCGCTGGTTTCTATTGACTCACCAACTCGGTGAGTCAACTCATGGCCTCGTCCTCACGTGCAAGGAGCAGCTCGCCATTTTCGCACCGCAAACCCTCCACTCCTCACTCCTCCTCCTCCTCCACTTCTTCCTTCACCAACGGACGCGTAATGCCTCGCTCCTGCTCTTCTTCCACGTCGTCGTTTTACAACTCCGGCGGCGGTGGCGGTCCGTCCATGACTCCGAGTCGCGGTCGCAGCGATTCAATCTGCTACGGTTACGGTAATCCTTCGCCGGTGGAGTTCGGAATGGAGGACGAGGTGATCATGGAGCCTGTGGATCCTTCCAGGTCTCGGGATAGCATTTCGGCCACGATTCGGTTCAGACCGTTGAGGTAATGCTTAGATCTGTAGCTGTGAAATCAGATCCATTAGCTGTGAGTTTTAGAGAAACCGAATCGTTCGGTTTGTTTCTATTTTTTCCGCCTTTATTTGTCTGTGATCGAATGAGTTGTTACGATGTTTTTTGGCTGCAGTGAAAGAGAGTACCAGAGAGGAGACGAGATCGCGTGGTATGCGGATGGTGATAAGATTGTGAGGAACGAGTATAATCCAGCTACTGCTTATGCATTTGGTATTTTTCATTTCGAACTTCTCTTCGCGTGATTTTTTGGGGAACTACTAGTGAGCAGTTAGGTTTTTTCTCTCCGTGTAGAAAATTATGGACGTGGATGTTAGAATTCTGAATTGTTTTGTGGCAGATAGAGTGTTCGGACCGCATACAAATTCCGACGAGGTGTATGAGGTAGCTGCCAAACCCGTGGTGAAGTCTGCCATGGACGGTGTAAATGGTATGAACTCTTGATTCAAGACAATATTTGACAGCGGGAATGTACTGCCTTTGGCAGTGTCCAATTAGTAGCAATTGCAGAGTCATTTTATTTCTTCGATGGAAGCTGCTTTAGTTTCTACTGATGCATATAGTTAGTAGCTAGATTTCAATGGTTAATACGTACTGGTTATGTGTTTAGTGCTGGTGGAGTTTGCTGGGTTTGGAAGATAACTTATGATAAACATTGCAGGAACTGTGTTTGCATACGGTGTGACGAGTAGTGGTAAGACACATACTATGCATGTAAGTGTCACCTTTAAAATTAATGTATTGATTTTGAATCTTTGATATCTGGGTTTATACTTTGAAAGTCAAATATCTGTGTTTTATCTCTTCATCACATTGTAACATAACGTCAGTCATTTAATTCAGTAATTATGCAGATATTTATTACGGGTTATTGTATTCACGCTCTCTCCGATTCAAAACTATCTGACTGTTTAGAAATTGTTTTGTTTCAATTTATCTTTAGCTTAAGGATTTAATAAAATACTTAATGGGATTAATTTCTATATATTATTAATATAAGAATTATTACACATTTGAAAATTATGGTAGATATGATTTTTGAGATATTTATTTTAAAAATTAATTAAGTTACCATACATATTAATTTGTGATTGAATGACAGTATATAAATATTTTACACTCTCATTGTATGAGCTATTTTTCTGATACTTAATTATGTTTTTTTCCACCTTTTTCCATATCTCTTAATATCTTCACTAAGTCCATGTTGGTTCAGCCTATTTTGGGGAATGATAAAAATATATTAATGAAGCGACAATACTTTTGGTATTTTAATGAAGATAAGTTAGTTCAATGTGTATTTTCTGGTTATTGATACTATTTTATATTTTTCTTTGTCCTTGTGAGTGAATAACCTTTAACGGTGGTAGTTTGAACGAATTTGTTCTGTTTTCAATTTTCTAATACAATACATGAAAGCAACTTTCTTGTAAGCCTTTACTTTTTATATTATTTTGCTTGATAAAAGGTCCAATTCGTTAACAGAAAATAGAGATTTATTCATATAAAGATACCATGTATTAGCTTTGTTAAGGGTCGTGTACTTGACGGTGGAACTGAAACTTTTGATTTGAGAGTAGATCATTAGTTATCATATGAAACTAGCAGCCATTTTTAAGGTTGATTTGCTTGTTACATATTATATGGTTTCAAGTAGATCTAATGTAATTCAATATTGCAACTTTGTACGTTAAATTTTGAAATTCAGTACCAGGATTTGGGATTCAAACTTTTGGATGACACTGAAGTCTTACAGATATTTACCATACCATAATTATTGTTTGCCTTTCCAATTCATTCTTTCTCTAGAATCTTTTTCATGGTGTACTTTTATAAATTTATGTGATCTTTGAAGTTGTGTTTCTGATTTGCATTTTAATAATGATATTTTCAGGGAGACCAAAATTGTCCTGGTATCATACCGCTGGCTATCAAAGATGTTTTCAGCATTATCCAAGATGTGAGCTTTCATGCTAACTTAGTAAATGTTGATGAAGTCATTGTTATATGTGGGTTTATTTAGAAATACTTGTGTGGCGCCATTGTTATTCATTATAATATCATGCTTTGAACTTGACAGTGTCTTTTGTATCTGTTATTATCAATTTTCTATTGCTTTGTGTGCCATACTTGTGGCCAAATAGGCATCTACTTGCCATGCACACCGTTTATTCCCCCAAAATACATGAGTTGTATGTCTTGACTCTTGATAAGATATCTTAATCAGAACTTATTTTATTTATGATTACCAGTTTTGAATAACTAATTGCTTTTAATGCAGACTCCAGGAAGAGAGTTCTTACTCCGAGTTTCATATCTAGAAATATACAATGAGGTAAAAACGGAACAAATTGTGTTCACACTTCCCACCTTCTGTGTTCTGAACATGTCAAAACATATTTCATCATTAAATGCAACACTTTCGGCCTTACCTCAATTATATTTTCCCAGGATCTGCATTTTGAGATATTGCTGGTCACGTTACACTTTACACTGTCTAATATATGTCATCCTTTTCTTATTTGTTTTGATAGACGTTTTTCCTGTTTCTTTGCTTCTATCAGGTGATAAATGATTTGCTCGACCCAACTGGCCAAAATTTACGTGTTAGAGAAGATGCACAGGTTTCTTACTTATTTTTAGTTAATTGAAATTAAAATTACTTATATTAATTCTTCCCAGATCTTTAAATGAACTCCTTTCTACACTGTTCTCAATTTTCTTTCAATACGCATAACCGATATTTCTAGCTGCCTTTGCAACGTGTCATGTCATGTATAAGAACTTTATATTAATAGCTTTTTTGATAGTGCTAACGTTTCTGTTAAATTTCCATCAAGATAATTCAAGGACACATGTGTTATTGGAATAAAATCTAGACATTTTTTAGTTTTGAACTTTTCAATCAAATTTCTTGTTTTATTAAGACTAGTTCTAGACATGACCAGTGATTTATGTTGGTATGTGTTTCAGGGAACTTATGTGGAGGGCATAAAGGAAGAAGTTGTTTTGTCTCCTGGACATGCCCTTTCCTTTATTGCTGCTGGGGAAGGTTAAAGTTGATACTGATAGTTAAATTTTCCTATATTGTTGGTTACTCGGTTAAATGTTCCTTTATTAATTTGGATGTTATTTAATGGCAGAGCATCGTCATGTTGGATCAAATAATTTTAATCTTTTCAGCAGCCGAAGTCACACGATTTTTACACTTGTAAGCATTCTTGGAATTACCGTATCCAAATTTTAAGTCGAAGCAACATTTGTACACGGGGTCTAATTGTCAAAGGAAATATATCTACATCACAGCTTGAGGCCTTGGGTTTTTTAATGGCTATGTTGCACTCGTACATTCTGCTTAGATGGTTAATTGCATTTTCTGCATGCTGGTTAAATGTTTAATTTTTCCTCAGCTAATGTATTTGGATACCTGGACCTTGGTAAGCCATTTTTTGTTTCCCTTCTAACCTGCATTGTTATTGCTTTCCAATTAATTCGCAGATGATTGAAAGCAGTGCCCATGGTGAAGATTATGATGGAGTGATCTTCTCTCAGCTTGTATGTGAACATTATTTAGAATTTTTCAGACAACATGCACACAAACACATTGCCTGCTATTCTTATTTTTGTACTTGTATTCTCCGATTAGAACTTGATTGATCTTGCGGGATCCGAGAGCTCAAAAACTGAAACTACTGGATTGAGAAGGAAAGAAGGATCTTACATAAACAAAAGTCTTCTGACACTTGGAACAGTAGGTGTCTTTCATGTCCTATATTTGCTGTCTATTATTAATATTTTTTATGATTTTTTTTGTAGTAACCTGATCACTAGTTAGATAATCTATTATTTATCTTTTTGCCAAAGATCACAAATTCTACCTTCTGAAAGCCTTGGTTTTATGGTTTCAATTTAAAGGTTATTGGAAAATTAAGTGAAGGGAAAGCATCTCATGTTCCATATCGTGATTCAAAGCTTACTCGCCTCCTGCAGTCTTCACTTAGTGGGCATGGCCACGTTTCAGTGAGTTTGGGATTCCACTACACTTTTAATGATAAAATAAAATCTTTATTTGTTGGTGTACCTTTTAATTTTGCACAATTGTTGAGACATCTTGGTCATGAAAATTAATCTTCAAGTGGTTGTTAATATGAATAAGAATAATAGAAACTCCGTTATAACCATTTATTGTACATTCAACATACTCATCAATGAAATGAAGAAGTCAAGCTTTAGATTGTAAAGAGGAACTGGAGAAGCCCTATTGAAATGCACATCCTAGTCGATCAGTTTGATGCTCTATTTTTATTCTTTTGAAAAAGGTTTCAGACCATTACTTACTCATTCTATTACTATACATTAAATTTGGCTGCCTAATTGCTGTTGACAGTCTTTTGAAATAAAGGCTTCACACAATTATGACATGATTTTGTTTTTCTGAAAATTGTGGTTAAGTAGTAGTTTTGTGATTTTAAATTTATTATACTAAGCATTATACATCTTTTTATCATTTGACACATTTCAAGATTTTGTTGTTTATTTTTGTTTTTGTATTTTATGATTTGATACGATCTATGATTCGGAATTAGCATGACAATTTCAATTTGAATCCCAATTTATTGCAATAGACTCTTTAAATAGGGCATGGTCTTTTGAAACTATTTCCTCTCACTTTATTTACCGTAATGGATGTATTTGAAAAAAGTACGTCAGAATGTCTGCATGAGCACCATTGCACCATATTAATGTTGTCTTTAACATGGAAATTTCAGCTTATTTGCACCGTAACTCCAGCATCCAGTAATATGGAAGAAACTCATAATACCTTGAAGTTTGCTAGCAGGGCCAAGCGAGTAGAAATATATGCCTCACGTAATAAGGTCTGGTTTATATTTTTGTGTCACTGAATATCTATTAATTAGCCACATCAGTCTGGCTATTATTCATAAAAAAGAACTGCGTGACTATTATCATCTCGACGAGGTTCGTGATCGATTATTGAATATTTTGTTAAAACAGATCATTGACGAAAAATCTCTAATTAAGAAATACCAGAGAGAAATTTCGGTTCTTAAACATGAACTTGATCAGCTTAAGAAGGGAATGCAAATTGGTGTCAACCACGAGGAGATTATGAGCTTAAAACAAAAGGTTTTTAGTTTCCCCGGAATTGTTTCATTTTTCATTTCTTACTCGTTTTTTTTTTGTATTTGTGTTCGAGATCTGATTCTAATTTTGTACAACTATGCGTAGTTGGAAGAAGGTCAAGTTAAAATGCAATCAAGATTAGAAGAAGAGGAAGAAGCGAAGGTTGCTCTTATGAGTCGGATCCAGAAGCTAACAAAGCTCATTCTGGTTTCATCAAAGAATGCAATTCCGGGATATGTAACTGAAGCTACCAGTCACCATCAGAGTCACTCTGTTGGCGAGGATGATGTGAGTGCTTCTTTCAATCGGTGTGAAGTGTGTTTGACTGTCTTTTTGAAATAATAACCACTCTAAAGTACAATTTCTTTGAGCTCCTTATCATGATTTAATGCAATATTTTTGTGCAGATTGGGTTTCTTGTTATAAATATGGCCCTATCTTAGTTCCTCGAGCAGCTCATTTTAGGCTTAGTTAGTTAGATATTTGCATTCTTAAATTTAGGACCGAAGCTGTTTAAACAATCTTATTATTAAATAAACTTTTAAGAAAAAAATTGAGCTTGCCTATATAGTAAGTCTTACTTGACCTGAGCCTATCGGATATAGGCTAGGCCATTGGCCTTCACAAGCAGTTTTGGCCAATTTTCATCCCCACTCGCAATATATTGAAGTGTAAATGTTTTTAATGAAGTGGTCAAGTATTTTATCCTTGCTACTCTTTTCTTCGTAATTAAATTTAAGCAAGGTAAATCTAGCGTCAGCATTGTCCATATTTCAAGCACAAATGGCGTTGTTCTGGTGAGGGGTATGTGATATAAATCATTCTTAAGCCTCTACGCTTTCAGGCTGAGTTGGTTATTCATAATTATGTGAATTAAGTATTTGTTATTATCAGAAAAATATCTTCCTTCCATATAAACCTAGCTTATTCCTTTTTTCTTCCAGAATTATGATGCCCTACGTGATGGATCTCTTTTGATTGAAAATGAGAGTCAAAAAGATGTTTCCAATGTGTCATCTGATCTGTCTCATGATGTTAAACATATAAGATCGTCAAGTAGACGGAATGAAGAACTCTCCCCAACTAGCAGTACCATCACTGATTTGATACAACTACCAGCGGTAGATTCATGTTCCCATTCCCCCTCAAAATATCTGTTTGCTTGTCTCATTCCATAATCTGCATGTTAAATGCCTCATCTGCGGGAACGTGTCACAGTCCTGGCTAAAATAATGCATAGAGAAGTTATTAGAGGGCCTATCAAAATTTCAAAAGCTAGTTAAAGCCTCAAACTCAGCCGATGCCGTGATTGTGGGGTTCCCTTGTGACTTATGAACGATTTCTTTTATTTTAATGTCTTTGTGTAAATACTGACATAGTATCCATCGCTGCGATGTTTTTAAAAAAGTATTGCCTTTCTGCTGACTATTTTATCTCACAGTATTTTCTTTCTTCAAAAGTGGTTTTCTTATATACCTTTTTAAATCTCCTTTCTGACTACATATTAAATTGTAGGGAGGGATGACAATGTCTGATGAGATGGATCTTCTTGTCGAGCAAGTCAAAATGCTTGCTGGAGATATTGCTTTCAGCACCAGCACTCTGAAACGCTTAATGGAGCAGTCTGTAAATGATCCCGAAAGCTCCAAAATACAGGTATTCGGCGAAGCTTTCAAACATGTTTGTAAATGCGGAGAAGAACTAATAATGTATTTTCGATGCTTTAATTTTTCCGTAAAAACAAGCAATACAGCATCGTGGCGGATGTGCCAAAAATTGCGACGTATTGAAATCATGTGTGTACCTCCTACTTTACGTTTCTTATGGCAGCGAGAATTTAGCTTGGGAAGTTAGCAGATTTCCAATGCAGAATGCAAAGTTGGAGTTGAAAGCCCTTCTGCCACTCCTTCCTTCTTAAATTATTTTATTCACTACTTATTTCTACTATTTCAAATTTATCTTTATTGAAGTTTTGAAGCACGCTTCTTTCATATATTGTGTGCAATATCGAAAGTTATGATAAAAATAAAAGTAAAATAAATTTTATTTTTTTGTTTATGCAATTCAAAAAGTATTTATAATTGTGCCAACACAATTTGTTTGACAAATTTTTTTTATAATATATCCCATAAATATGAATATACTAATATTACGTAATTAAACTGAAAGCACTGACTGCACATGTTTCTACAAACATATCTATGCAAATTTTATTGAAGTGCATCGATGCTCCACGTTACAACAAGTTCTGTACCTAGCTCTAATTGATATGACACATCGCAGATTTAAGTTTTTGGTAGAAACCCTTTATATGGAATATGTGAATTTCTTATTACAGATTGAGAACTTAGAACAAGAGATCCAAGCAAAAAGGAAGCAAATGAGCATTTTAGAGCAAAGAATAATTGAGAGTGGTGAATCTTCCGTAGCTAACTCGTCTCTGGTTGAAATGAAGCAGGTGGCAATTTTGATATTGAAATTCTTTGGCATCCTAATTTACTGGAAAGTTGTATTTGTATAAATGCAGCAGGTAATTTTAATTTTGATTTCTTTGTGGTTTTGTCATAACAGACAATCACAAGATTAAAGACGCAGTGTGATGAAAAGGCCTTTGAGCTGGAGGTATGTCTATTATTCACCATGAGTCATCAATTTATTTCCAGTACGTTGTACCCACTGATATTTTCCAACTAGTATTTTTCATTGCATTTTACAATTTCCATGATATATGACTTTATGAATTATCTAGTCAATGATTATTAGCTTATAATAACTTATATTTTTTAATATATCTCTATAGATAAAATCGGCAGACAACCGTGTCCTTCAAGAACAGTTAGATAATAAGGTACGTGTTTATCTTTTTGGTTGCTTTCTTCATCCTTAAAGTTGAAGATGCAGCAGAAACCGCTTATTGCTATGAAAATGTTGACATCCGTTCTTTTGTTATTTTTGTGTGGCAGTGTTCCGAAAATAGAGAATTGTGGGAAAAGGTGAAGCTGCTAGAGCATCAACTGGCAACAGTCCCTAGTGGTACCTCGTTAATGCTTACTGATCAGTGTCAATTTGGAGAACACATTGATGAGCTGAAAAGGAAAATACAATCCCAGGTAACTATTACTTCACTATTTTGAGGCCGCATGGTTAAAAGGATTATGTGCTTTCTACATCCTTTCCTTTGGTTTTCGTTGGACGGGACGGTACAATTACTTGGTTATTGCTTCCCTACTTGTCTGCATACTTCCTCTGCCTTCATTCCGTTAGTTACAAGTGATAAAATGAAGTATTATTATTTAAAATCAATTTTAAGGATGCTGTACATATTTGCAGTTACTAGAATCAGCAATAGTTAATTTTTTTGTCCAATTTACAGTTTTGGTTTGATTGAATTGCCTGACATATTTCTTCACTATTCAGGAGATTGAAAATGAAAAGCTGAAGCTCGAACAGGTTCAATTATCAGAAGTGAATAGCGGGTTGCATGTACAGAATCAGAAACTCTCTGAAGAAGCTTCTTATGCCAAAGAACTGGCTTCTGCTGCTGCTGTGGAGTTGAAGAATTTAGCTGGGGAAGTTACCAAACTTTCATTGCAGAATGCAAAATTGGAAAAGGAATTGATGGCTGCACGAGACCAGGCCAACACTCGAAATTCTGTTGTACAAACAGTTAATGGTGTTACCCGCAAATACAATGATACAAGATCAGGGAGGAAGGGAAGAATTTCAAGCCGTGCTAATGAAAGTTTCGGAGTTGGTATGGATGAGTTTGAGTCATGGAATCTTGATGCTAATGATCTGAGGATGGAACTGCAGGCTAGGAGACAGCGAGAGGCAGCTCTTGAGGCTGCATTATCTGAGAAGGAATTTCTGGAAGACGAGTACAGGAAAAAGGTTGAAGAGGCCAAAAAAAGAGAAGCCTCGCTGGAGAATGATTTAGCAAATATGTGGGTTCTTGTGGCTAAGTTAAAGAAAGAAAGTACTGCCATGCCAGAATCAATAAAAAAATGTGACGAGGAAGTTCATGTAGAAGATCTGAAAAGTATTGACATTGAAAGTAGTATTGTCCCCAAGGAGCAGGTTTTAGATTTATCAATACCAGAAAAGGAAATAACCAATGAAGAACCTTTGGTTGTTCGTCTTAAGGTAACACCCAAACTACGTTTATTTCTTTGTTTCTTTCAACATCGAAAATGTGAAACTGACTATTTTTATGTAGATTCTAAGTATTTTATAGTGTCAGTTGTCAAATAGCCATAAATTATTCCTTGACATACACATTTGGAAGTCTAGATCTCGCTCCCACATCTTTCGTTTGAAAAACCTAGGGTTAAATAAATTTTTGCTACCTCCAAAATTTACTCTGCTAAAATTGCTACCTACATATTTTTTTCATTATTTTTATATTCAATATTTAATAAATATGTGAATTTGTGGTAGCATACTTGTAATATATGATTAGAATGATTACTTATCAACACGTCAAGAGTAATAAAGTTATTGTTATGACCAGCTTTGCATATTTATTGAATGTTACCTATAAAAAGGCTGATTTTTTTTTGGAGTTTCCAATTTTATTATGGACTAATTTTGTATGTACCAAAATGTATTTAACTTAAAACTCAATTAACACAAATAATTATGTGCTTCAGACTTCTCTCAGTATAATGACTGTCCTGCTTTTAATCATGTGATTGACTTTTTGAATTTCAAGGATGCCACTTTTTTTCTCTGAAACAATCTTTTTCAAGTTCTCGAGGATCAATGACTGTCCTGCTTTTTTACAGTTCTTTGTCACAAATGTTTGGTACCAAGGAGGAGGTCTAAATTCTATAGCAATGTGCAGTCTGTAGAATTGTTTGGACTGTGCTACTTTTACTTTGCATGATAAATTATCTTCAAATTTTTGGGAGACTAGATCTCAGAAGGCATCGAATTACTTCAATTTTACTGTACAGTTATGTAATCTCTAATGTTACAAAAAGTTCAATAGGTTACACTTTTTTTTATTTGTAACTTCCTATTTTAGGCACGAATGCAAGAGATGAGAGAAAAAGAATTCAAGCATCTTGGCAACGGAGATACTAATTCCCATGTTTGTAAAGTATGCTTTGAGTCGTCAACTGCAGCAATTCTTCTTCCATGCCGGCATTTTTGTTGTAAGTCTTTTCCTACATTGCCTAAGTATCTTTTTTGCCTCCATTTTTTTCAATTTCCTTTGGTTTTACGACTATTTTCTGTCTGAATTACAACCTCTTGTTTGCCATTGCAGTGTGTAAATCTTGTTCACTTGCTTGTTCTGAATGTCCAATATGCCGCACAAATATTGCAGATAGGCTTTTTGCTTTTACTTCCTGACTCGTTAAATAAAGGTCTTGCGATTTTTTCAAAACCATATTAAAATGCTGTGCAAGTACAAAGTTATAACATGTTTTCATTTTTGTATGTTAAAAATTTCCAGGGTTTTATCTCATTGAACTAATATATCCGTGCGGCCACAGGTGCAATTCTTTCATTAGTATTTTGTATGTAGAACTGTTTGAAAGGAATGTCGATAATATCTCTTTTTACACTACCCTGGAAATTGTATAATAGGGGGAGGCCAAGGGGTGGGGAAAAGGAATGTAAAAGGGAAATGGAAAGGGTGTAAACAACACTGCTGAAGTACATTTGCACATAGTCTATCTCTTTTTATGTAATACAGCAGATTTTTTGTTGTAAATCCTGTCTTTTCTAGGGTTTCCTCCTTTTTCCCCTTCAGACATTTTGCTGTTTAAACAAAAATCTTGTGATACAGGGCTTTGACTTTACCCTTATTAAAACATGATTGCTAATTTTTTATAGTACCTTGATTATTTTTGAACCCATGTAGTAGAATATTATTAATTGAAATTTTCTAATTGATCTGTCCAAGGTTAGCTATAGTTTTTACGAACGCCAATTATACAAAACTATTAAAGTTACACTTAAAAAAAACTATCGAAGCTGTGTGCAATTTGTTTTGTTATGAAGGTTAATAATAATGATTGGTTAAAGTGGAATATGGATATGCCGGACCAAACAGACGTAGAATGCATATTTTCTTTTCGGTGAAGAGTAGTTCAGAAGTGTAATTGCTTTTTGAAATTAAGCTTTTTGAAAACTTCAACTTTAAATCGTATATGTGAAATGATAAACCTAAAAACTAACCTATAATTATTTAATTAATGAATGAAATAATATTTCAGAAATTTTGAAATATATTGAACAACTGTGTGAAAAATTATTTAATATGTAGTAAAATGTTATTTATATTTATTTAGAGTGATTTGTTAGTAATATATGGGTATAACTTACTAAAATTAGTTTCACCATTTCTTTGACGTTTATTAATTATAGACTTTAGCTTTAAGTATTAAGCTTTTTGTTTATCATTCCGAGTTTAAAGTTTTTGGTTAAGATTTATCGTTAATATTTTTTATTTTTTTTTAGCGTCTTAGTTCTAGAGTTTTATTATCATTATTAATTTGTATACATCTTTTCCATCAAATCTTTCTTAAATTATTTTAT
>Ga0123341_1003128_pt1 | contig 14033 bp, 8 predicted proteins | sample Turbeapinknodule_FD_89959 | JGI IMG/M metagenome (GOLD analysis project Ga0123341, IMG submission 89959) | Root nodule microbial communities of legume samples collected from Mexico - Turtle bean Mexico pink nodule | ecosystem: Host-associated > Plants > Roots > Nodule | place: Mexico: Nepantla... | reverse complement strand
ATATATATATATATATATATATATATATATATATATATCAGACCATAAACACAGGACTTTTTAGACCAGTGATTCTTATATAAATTATTTGTTTTGTCTATTTTGCCATACGAATTTCGATGTAATAATATATTGGAGATTTGTTAATTAAGGTTCCTCTGTAATTTACTCGCAAAGTTTCCGAGATTTATTGGGGATTGTTCTATATTCGATTGCGACGAAACGGCTTGTAGATTAATATTTCATTTCATATACTACTGCAAACTAGTATTTCTTTTAACTCATTATTGCGGAGGTGTTGTTACTTCATTTGATATACGGAATAAAAAATAGCAAGATTCCAGAGTTATTCGAAAAGCAGAATCAAACTATGAATTAAAAAATTATAATGAGAATATATGATGGATAGAGTGGATGATATGGTTTATTATCTACCTGGTTTTGGGATCATTTACTTCACATACAAAGTACAAATTAATAATCTTTTACTCTCTCTCCGTTTAATTTGTTGATTTAATGATCTTCCAACATACTTTTGTTTGCCATTATTTTGTTGTCTAAGACGTGATCTTCACATTCTACATGCGCAAGACTAATAATGTTTGGATGATGTTGATTTTACAATGGCTGCTGCAATGTGTTTTGCAGTGGAGAACGCTCACCAATAAACTTCCTCCAACATGTTTATTACTCTTTTATTTCACGTGAAATAGTATTCTGCTATATTAAGTAGCAGTTTTGGATTGTAATTTGTACAAGGTTTTTAGTTCAAAATTTGGTTTTATCATTCAACTAAATAAAAGGTAAATGACATTTTCAATTGGATTCGATCTAACAAATTTGTATACTCAAATCTTTCATGCAAAGGCTATGCCAAACATATAAGCTATGTATGTAGTAGTATTTCTTTCACCCTAAAATAAAATATTCTAGACCACCCAACGCATGCGACTCATACAAGAAATTCCAAAACTTTAATGCTAGTAAATTTATCTTGTTTGTTCTCATATCAAAATCACTTAAGTAAACTATCTTTTTTTATAATAATACTTTTTTTGTTCTCATATACTGGCTAAAATAAATAGTAATGCACTTATAAGTATTGATCTTGACTTGCTTGTTTCTCTTTATCTTGTTTTACCTCCAAAAAAGGTTCATCTTCAAAGTCATTCCAGTACAAGGACCCAGGTAGATAATTAATACTCATCAATTCCACTTATTAATAGCTGCTTAGATATGCATTCATTCTTACTTTTAATAATCACTGTTCAATGACTTTGATTTCAATACTGATCAATTAATTTGATTTCTAGTTGACACTGTTAGAATAAGTGTTCGATAATAGGAGAGAAAAAAAATATTTGAAAGAAATATCAAAAGAAAATTATTAATTAGTCATCAGTAATTTTTTTTCCTATTTAAGTGTTTGTTAATACGAGAGAAAACATATATTTGAAAAAAATATAAAAAGATATTGATTAATTAGCCATCCGTATGTTTTTTTTCTTATTTAAGTGTTTGTTAATATGAGAAAAAATATATATTTAAAAGAAACATCACGATATATTGATTAATTAGTTATGAGTTATATATTGAATATAATATTTTCAATTCAAATAGGTTTATGATGTTTTTTTTTTCACTTATATGTTTTTCAACTTGTATTTTTTTAAACAATATTTGACTACAAGTCATATTTGAATATCAAATATCTCTTTCTAAAGTTTATGTCACTTTCACATTAGTGATTTTCTCTTAGATTAAAGTTTTTTTAATCATATGTATCTAATTGTAATTCTTACTTATACTCTTGTTCACCCCAATGAGACATGCTTACTCAAATTATGTCAGTAAGACTTTTGATACATGGGATGCATATATCTAGAGTCTATTATCTACTTCTTCGTATTTGTTTGAATGAGTCACTAAGACAAATCATATCAACTATGATATTATTTGTTGGACAATTCGATTTGAGAAATATCAAGATGAATAATCACAAATGTGTCATGAGCTAATACACATGAGAATATGAAATCATTTTCAACCAAAAACCTATGAACAATAAGTTTTTTGGGACTTCATATATGTTATCCAACTTGCTTATTTCTATACCATGTAAAACTCCAACTCACCAGAATCCTAACAATCTTTCCCTCAAGCGTAAGACCTTTAACATTGATACACTATCCCTCGAGTTTGAGCATATCAAACAATAATGTTGTTTGAGCCAGTGTGAGTTGGAGTCTCACATTATGTAGAAATGAGTAAGCTAAACAACATCTAGATAAAAAAGAACCACAAAACTAATGTATTAAAATTTTAAGTAATAGTGTCATGTTTTATTGTGTTTTGACTAGTAATCCGTTAGTAAAGACCTCCCCATTATTTCTCTCTTCAATTTTCCCAACATTTGTTTTCTTTCCTTAAGTTGTGTAATGATAAGGCCTATGGGACCATTGACAAGGTTTTTATCCTTTAAGCTCTTCCATCAAAACCAACCATCCAATTATGTTGCACAAGTTTGTTAAAGAAAATTCTAACACTATTTATTTGAGAGAAAAATTAGTTAAATGAGCTCACTATAAAGCTATAACTTTTTAATAATGGATCAATTGTAAAGGACATTTCTTGTTATCCATCATGAAAACCAAGATGGTTAAGAGCAATTTTTTTTTTCATTTGCCAGTGTTGTTCAAATATAAAAAAACACATAAAATATTATTTCTTATTTTTAAAAAAAAAAACAAAAGAATGTTTATCAAACCTTTTGATATATAAATTGAAGTTAAGTAATTTATTTTTTTTATATTTCATAAATGATGAGGATATGATAACCTTTTTGTATTATACAAAATTTCTAAAATAGTCCATTCATTAAATTATGCCGTAACTACATTGAAAAAAAATGATACTTGGACACCAAATAGTAAAAACAAGGTTGTCAAGTTCTAAAATTTGGGATAAAATAACTTTATATATGTAATGTGTTTTATTTTTTTTTTTACATACACAAAATAAAAATATCTTCTTATTCTTATTCTGTTACATTTTAGTATACGAGTTTCTTCCTAAAACTATGCTAAAATCTTTCTCTTTGTACCATGTTTATTATTTATTTTCCTTCTACCAATTTTTCAATGTTAGTGTCTTTCATGATCTTCCTCTAGTTGTTATTATGTCTATCCATGTAAATCTTACCATATTTACATGATTTATGAGTTAAAATAACTTACTTACTCAATGATCTTAAGATGTCTTCTTTAAAATAATTTGTTATTATATTATGATAATCAAAGTATTTTTTTTATATTAATGTAAATCATGTTTATGTGATTATCATCTTATTTAAAAAAAAGTCTAGATGGTTTGATCTGATTCCTCCATATATCTAATTTCTAAACTATTTTTTACAAGTATAACAAAATTAGTGTTAATAAACATTTCCTTATCGCTAGACTATTGCACAAAAGTCTCAATTTGGCTGAATCATCAAATTAAAAAGCAACTACACAGTTTTTAATAAAGGATACTCTGGCACTAAGTAATATAAGAAAGATTGTCAAGGTCTAGAAACTTACAAGGTGTAGTCAATTATTTTCTTTATTGATCTTATTCTAGAGCTAATGATAAATGACTCTATATACATTATGTATTTTGTATATTTAGACATATATAGATAAAGTAAAAATTTGTCTTCTGTATGATTTATAGAGGTTAATACAATTTTAAGTTTTTATTTATAAATTTTATTGTGTTTTTTCATAAGTGGGTTGAACTGTCACAAGGTTGTGCATATGGAAAAATCAGAAGAGAATATGATGATTAGGAAATAATAAAATTTATAATGTAACCTAATAAAAGTTTGAGATAAAGTAAAATATTCCGTAAGATGCAATGGAGAGGACATATGAATTTTGAAAGAATTTTTTTGAGAGCTTTATGAGATTATGAATTTGTTTTTGATGAAAATGTGATAATGAAGAAATAAAAGTTCAAATCATGTATAAAGATTTTAAATTTAAATGCATGAAACTAAATTATAGATATTAAAATATAAAAAATTGATGAGAGAAATGAAGTCCGATAAGGAGAGCATTGGAAGGTGGGAATAGGTTTGTATTTGTCCGATGTTAAGTTTGTGAATTAAGAAGTGCATCCTAGGTAGCTGGGGCATTGATATGCATTATGTGTGTTATTGTGGTTTGAGAACATGGGAGTGAGAAAATATAGCACATTCTGATGGGGGCAGAAAAGAAAGGAAAAGGAGGTGGTGATGAAAAAATGATTTGTTCAATTATGTGATGACCCGTGAGAGAGTGAGCCAAAAGCTTAACTGCCTCAAATCCCTCCCACAGTGCCCACCATTACATGACAAAACCCCAACTCCCATATACAAACAATTTGCTGGCCGGCTGCTTCACATGCCTCCAAAATCCAACACGAGCAGTGCTCCTACGGCTACAGGTACTACCCTCTCTCCACTGCCTCCCTCTTATATTTCATCTCTCTCTCTCTTTGAAAACAAACCAAAATCAGAAAAGATAAAAAGGGTTAATTATCTCTGGAGAGTGGAGTGGGATTAGCACCTTTTGTAGCCATGAAAGTGATGTTCTCAGCACTACTCCTTTTGCCATCTGAAAAAGCCTGAACTCCCCCTAGAAGGGTCTCTTTTGCCCAATTTGACTTCAAATATGTTTTCTCGGGCCGAGAGTTTCCCCTCCACCGATCAGTCTCTGTTGGGAAGAACGATAATATAATCCCTCAAGAAAAAGCTGAACTGTCTATTTTGTGAGCAGAATTCTCCCAAACTCTACTGCCAATTTTCACCCACAACTTGGATCGCTTCCCAATGGCAAAGGTACCCACTACTAGTCAGGTCACTTTCCCTTTTCCCCTCTTCTCTCATTAATTCTCCTTTCACCTCTGCCCAACTTTCTTCTCCTTCCTTTTAATTCATTCAAAACCCATCATCCCAACACCTGCGCTGTCCATGACGCAATTCACACCCCAACTGCCTCCCTTCCACCAAATCACACCCCTCCCCAACCCTACCATGAACAAAAACCAAATCCCTAGGACTAGGCCCTGGCCTGCAGGCTTTCCTACCTCCAAGGCCTTAACCAACTTCGGAGACGCTAACTGCATGGAACAGTTACTTGTTCACTGTGCCAACGCCATTCAAACAAACGACGTAACCCTCGCACAACAAATCCTTTGGGTCCTCAACAACATAGCCTCCCCCGACGGCGACTCCAATCAACGTCTTGCCTCCAGCTTCCTCCGCGCTCTCACCGCACGTGCCGCCCAAACCAAGATGCTCGTCGCTGTAGCCGATCACGACCGCACCAACCTCTCCATAGACACCCACAAATTCTCCGTCATCGAGCTCGCCAACTTCGTCGACCTAACTCCCTGGCACCGCTTCGGCTTCACCGCCGCCAACGCTGCCGTCCTAGCAGCCACCGAGGGCTTCTCCGTCATCCACATCGTCGACCTGAGCCTCACGCATTGCATGCAGATTCCCACGCTCATCGACGCCATCGCCAGCCGCCACGAGGTCACTCCCCTCATTAAACTCACTGTTGCCGATGCCACCTGCAGAGACATCCCTCCTATGCTCGACCTCTCCTACGACGAACTCGGCGCCAAGTTGATCAATTTCGCAAGGTCCAGAAACGTCGTCATGGAATTCAGAGTGGTTTCTTCCACTTACCAAGACGGCTTCGCGGGTTTGATCGAACAGTTAAGAGTGCAACAACAACATTTTGTTTACGCAGCAGAACCTCGCTCCTGTGAGGCTTTGGTTATCAACTGTCACATGATGCTTCACTACATCCCCGACGAATCCCTACACGCAATTCCTGAAACTGACTTGGCCTCTTTGCTCTACGATTCTTCTTCTGCTGCTGCTTCTTCTGCTGTTAGTGTTACTTCCACTTCCTCGCTGCGATCCTTGTTCCTTAAATCCCTGCGGGGTTTGGATCCAACAGTTGTAATATTGGTAGATGAAGATGCGGATTTGACATCCAATAACTTGGTTTGCAGGCTAAGATCTGCGTTTAACTATCTATGGATACCTTACGACACTGTGGACACGTTCCTTCCACGAGGGAGCAAGCAAAGACAGTGGTACGAAGCAGACATTTGCTGGAAGATTGAGAACGTGATAGCGCACGAAGGGATTGAGAGGGTGGAGAGGGTTGAGCCTAAGACTAGGTGGGAGCAGCGAATGAAAAACGCGAACTTTCAAGGGGTGGCTTTCAGTGATGACTCTGTTGCGGAGGTGAAGGGCATGCTGGATGAGCATGCTGCGGGGTGGGGATTGAAGAGGGAAGATGAACACATTCTCCTCACTTGGAAAGGACACAACGTCGTCTTTGCCTCTGCTTGGTTACCTGCTTGAACATCATTTTTTCCCGCTTTCTACTTTATCAATAACAGACATTCATTATTTTCCTATTTACTCTTTCTTAGTAACTTTCTTAAATAGTAACATTCTACTTTTTGGAGTAAATAACTAGATCACAACTTATTTTTAGGTCTTTCTCATGCTTTTAGATACTATCAATGCAGCTCTTTCATTTTTTTCCTGGTGCATTTTTATTATTTCTAGACATTCTTGAGATTTTAAACATTTTATCCAAAATTCAAATCTTATGATAGTTTAATTGTCTCTTGATAACCAATAGTAATTGACTAGTTTTTAGCCTGATATAGGTGATAAGCCTTGTGATGAGAAGACAATCATTTTGCGAAAACCAAAAGCCGTTAATTTTGAAATGAGAAGAGGTCAACGAGGGTCTTAATGACTAAAAACATTTTTATTGAAAATTGCAATATCATTAAAGTACATTTTTACCATATTTTGTTTTCTGTTAATTTCTCTGAACAAGTGCCTTTTAACTAAACAGTAAATTTTGAAGATGAAATCTATGACCACTGAATCCTTGACCACCTGAAACAAATAATGGTGAGGGTGCATTAAATGCGAAGCTAGGGACAGTCTATTATATACTCCTGTAAAATTGTGCGGTGTTTCCTAGGTATAATTGTAGTAGATCATTATGGACGTGTGATCTTCACTTTTTGTTTGCTATATGTGATGGTAAGAATTGGATTCCCCTATCTCAGGTACAACCAAAAAAACAGTATTCTTATAAATCTTATCCTTTACTAAACTTACCATAACTTTAGTACTTCCTTTCTTGTAGAATATTTATATATATATATATATATATATAATGCAAGATAAAAGTTACAATAGTATCAGGCCAGAAGATAACATGAGACTAACCAGAGACTATTAAGTTTGTAACACGGTACATACAAATTTCAAAAGCTAACCAAAAGGCAAGAGATTGCCTAATTGCACCAAATAGAAATTTCTTCCATATGTAACACCCATATGATCATCTCCCTCACCTGACCCCTGTTCTTCAAGCATCTCCCCCCACCCTCCTTCAAACGCCTCCATCAAATAATTACTACAAAATATGAAAGGAGTTACGTCTGAAGGAAATTAATTAAAGAGAGAAAGTGTTGTTGATAATGGCTAAAGGTTACAAGTCTGCAACTCCCTTGTGTCAATGGCATGGCAGGGGGCATCATAAGCAAATGGTTGCTATTGGTTGTAATTCAACAATTGCTACTCTAACAAGTTGTAGGTTTATACTGATCGGCTGCTGTATATGTGTACAACGCTACTCAATTTCTAGAAGTTACAAAACTTGAAAAATGATACATTGAGAATCTTGTCCTATTATACAACTTTTTTTTCTTTACCTAAAATTGGTAAATTTTAATTTTTATATAAAATGATAAAAATATCATTTTCTATATGATTAAATAGAAATTGTATAGTGGAACAGGTTGTCAATATATCTTTCCTCTACAAATTTATACAATTTTTGGTGGATTATAATAGAAAATAAGTGATATATTAACAACTCACACCAATTTACAACTCCATTTCTCTGCTTAAAAATTCAGTTTTGCATGAAATGATGAAAATAATCTCTTTTTTATAGCATTAATCACACATTGTATATTGGAACATGTTGTCAAAATATCATTATTGATAATAGATTGCTACTAGGGTCAATTTGGAAAGACGTGGTATATTGGTTGAAAATGTTTTGGTAGTTTGTGAGGAAAGGAGGAGGAGTCTTGTCGCCACTTGTTTTTTTATTGCAATTTTGTTTGGCTTGTTTGGAGTCATTGCTTTGGGTGGCCAGGTGTGTCGCTTGTGTTCCACAACGATCCTGTGTCAAATTTTTTACAATTCAGGATGTGCAATGCTTCAGGTCCAGTTAATGATATTTGAGGTGCAATTTGAGTTGGAGTAGTACGCATCTGAAGTGTTCGCAATGGTTCAAGTAAAGGTTTGGTCTTGGATTTTTTCAAAATCCTGTTTTGGTTTGTTCTCCTATTCTAATTGGTGTTTAGACCCTTTGACTTGTATGAGGCTGATTTCTAGATGTCTTGTTTGAGAATTTTTTATTTTGTTTGATTTTGTTAGTATGGTAGATGTTTCTTGGTAGGAGGAGGATAAAGTGCAATTTTGTATAAGGGTTGAACCACTCTTGAAGTGATTCATATTTATTAATTTTTTATTATTGATAAAAAAAATCATTGATAATAGAAAAAAATATTTTAACACTTGTCCCATAATCTTAATAGTAACATGTTTATTAATTTTAAAACAATAATTTAGTTATTTTTAATATTATTTAAATTTGCTTTAGCCATGTTAATATAATTTACTTGAAAATTACAAAGAAAAAATGTTTAAAAATCTAAAACTAAACTCTGCATTGATTCTCAGGGCGTAGTTGCAGTTCAACAAGGTCTAGCATGTCGAAGGGGCTGAGAAAATTAAAAAAAAATTCTACTCTAGGCTAAGTCGACAATGTTATTCAATAATTTGTATTTATTAGTTATATTGCCAAGCTAATACAAAATTTAATATATTTAATTTTTATTTAGTGAGTTAGATCAACATATATAATTTAATATATTGATGACTAAATTATCTTACTGATTGTTTGAAATTTGAGTTATAATTGGTCAAACTTATGTATTATTTTTGTATACCTTAAATCCATGTTTTTGGACTTATATATAGACATCAGTTTGACTATAAGAGGAAGTTTGCTTTAGATATTTTAGTTATAATACATGCTAAAACTTTTAATTGTATATTTCCAAATATTTCCTCTTTATCCTCTTTACCATTCTATTTCTAGATAATATAGAATTTCTCTATTTCCATATGCTTATTACCATAATTACTCATATTGCCTTCTATATCTTGTTGCCTTTATTATTTAAACTAGATAACATAACTTATATATTTTCTATCCTTATATTTAAACCAGTCAATATTTTTTATCTTTCTAATTTCGTAAACTTATAAATTTTTGTTCTTATAAAAATAATAATTATAAATTTGACCTGTAGTTGTTTTAAAATTGAAAAAAAAAAACATTGACTAGCACAGATACGGATACAGACACTGACACGACACGGATACGGACACAGAGATACATATAATCTCTAAAATGTAGGGCACGGGGACACGGATCTATATATTATATAATTTTGAATTATATAAATTGAAAATAAATATTTATGTGCAAAAAGTATGTTTCAGATTCTTTTGGGAGCAGGAAGATCTTTTTCATGACTGGTTCAAAAGAAATTGTTCCTTATTTTTATAATCATAATAAAAATTTATACAATAAATTTGAGTTTTTAGAAAATTATTGTATTTATACCTTTTAAAATTGTATTAAAACCGTGCTAGAATTTTTAAAAATTCAACAAATAGTTTTTGAATTGAACACTTCACCGATAAGTGTCCTACGAGTGTCGATATCGATACGTGTGTCCGACACAGATACGCACATTTAAGAGAAGTGTCCGAACCTCGTAGTATCTGTTGATATATTTTTCAATTTCTACCCGAAAATGTTGACGTGTCTAATGATAATGTTAGTCACTCGTTTGTTAGAACGTTAATAACAATTTTAAATTATAAGTTTTAACATTGTTATTATAAAAAATTATGTCAGCATTTTAAAGCAATTATATGATATATTATGTTGAACTAAAATTATTTAATTTTTGAATTTTAGACCATATTTGCTGTAAAATTTATTAGAGACTAAATATGTACATTGACAAAACGATGCGATCAAACAAAATCCTTCTTCAATTTATTTCTATCTATTTGACGTAAGGATTCGTACTTCGTTTCACAATTCCGCTTGATTGTGATTTTGTAAGATAAAAGAGTGACATGACATGTTTTCGACAAATAAAACTCTGAATGGAGAGTTTTCAAATTCTTCTCCATCCTTACAAAAAGAGTTTTAGAGCCTTTTTCCTTTGAACCTTTTTACAAAAGTTTCTAAACCAAAAGCTTCTATAAGGAATTATCCACTATCATAACTGTAACCGAAAGGTATAACCAAGAAGTTATGTCGAGAATTACACATGAAATTTACACGAAAGAATAAAAAATAAAAATAAAATATATATATATATATATATATATATATATAATTACTATAGCAAGACCTAATTTAATAAAAGTCCAAATTAATGGGTGTGTGTAAAGTAATAAAGTGGTGCAGAAAGAAAAGTCCAAATAAGAAATGACCCCAATAACAAAACTCTATAAATAGAGGAAGAGGTAAGTAAGAGTGAATTTTATCTAATGAACATAAAACTATTTCTGACTTTGGTATCGGAGCGCCTTGCAGGTACACACTCATCCGTGAGGAGAAGTAGTTGAGAGCCCTACCTGAGAGAAGCCGAGAGTTTTACTTGGAGAGAAGCCGAGAGTCCTACCTAAAGAGAAACCGAAAACCCAGTCTGGAGAGAAGCCCAAAACCTGCAGATCAGTGGAAGAAGGTGGTCTTGTCAACTTACTTAAGTGTTCTCGGTCCTGGTTGTAAGAACAATAACTATATCTTTCCTCTAAGTCCCCTAGCATGTTTTATCCTTCTCAAAGCTTATTTTTTGTAAACTTCTAAATTGATCTATTTAAATGTCAATCCTTTCCATGTCAGGTCCACTTATCATTTTTCAAATTACACTATTGGTGGGTAACCCTTTCAACACGTACACAATAATCGTGTTTTTAATAAATATTATTGGATATGTATTCTTTATTTTTTACTTTTATTGTTAATTTTTTTTATCTTTGCTAGTAAATGGAGTATTCTTTTTATATTTTATTGAAATTTTGAGATAAAATAGTTACAATTTGGTTAAAAAAGAAGAATTATTATGTAACATCAAATAAGATTGGCTTAAGAGAAGAGTTTTAAAGGTAAGAAATATCTTTTACTAAACTTAATAACATTCTTATAAATAAAGATTCACTACTACATACAAAGAAGACATTTTAAATTGGTTATTTATAAGTATTTACATAAATTTTAAATTTGATGTAGATTTAATTTGCATACTTAGTGATTCACCCCACCACTTGGACTACGTCCAATCCCTTTAAGCAAACTATCTAAGAGCTTTTCACAAAATCGAGTTTTAACTACCCAACTCACTAGACACTCTACTATAGCAAATACAATTTGTAAAATGAAAACTATCTTTTCACACACAATTTTGTAGTTCACTTTATAATCTTGTGTATCGTTTCTGTGTGTTTCATCTTTATCTTCAAGGTCTTTATATAAATTTTTTAATATGATCGTTGAAGCTTTGTGTGCCGCATTTCTTCAAGTATTCATTAGACGCTTAGAACGTAAACTTTTGCTTTGAATAATTTCTTGCCCATCTTGAATGTGTGAGACAATTTAAATTGTTTCTTCTTTTCTCAAATGTGTACGTAGAAGTTTTAATTCCACTTTACTAAAATATCTATTAAAATTTGCATCGTTGATCTTCCTTCGTGTAGTAGACGCTCAATAACACAATGTTCACTTTGATGTAATTTGTGCGTCTTAATCACATACTTGATCTTTTAAATTGTTTCTTCATTTATAAAAATTTGAATGTTGAAGCTTTATCATATTTGTACTTGAATCTCCAATATTTTTTTTTTGCTTAGTAATGAATAAATTAAATAAAAATGGAACACTTCTGGGTATTCCAACCCTTATACAAAAAACTCAATGCCCGTGTCCCGTGTGGCAAGCCATGAACCCAGAACATATACTACAACACAACCCTTTCTAGTACCAAACCTAACAACACACACTAACAACCCAACGAACTATATACAACGACATATCATATAAAGTTCTTACACCCGTTGACATACAATGTGACAGAAACACAAGGGAACAACACTTTCCCCCAAATAAACCACACCATTCAACCTCACCCTTACTTTTTAATTGACCTTAAACAAGTCTTTTGATCCATGCACCATTGGGGACCTCAAAAAATCTTCAATGTATTGTACCATTGATCATCTTTCTCGTATTAGATGCTAGAAAATAAATCTTTTGATATCGAACTTTTAATACGTCTTGATCACTTGTTGTACATGGAATTCTTTTTCTATTTTCATTCATAAAAGTTTGATATTGTTTTAATCTTCTTTCATGCAATTCTCGTACTATAGCAACATCGTTTTCTCATTAGACACATATTCTCATATGTCTTTAAATTCTAAAAATATTTTTTTGAATCATTTTAAATATTAGAATTAATAATAATTATTATTATTATTATTTAAGTGCATGGTTAAACCCTAAAAATTTCAAATCTTACTCTCCTAACCACATTAAAAGCTTAATATTATCCGCCATGATTTTGCTTCCAAAGCAAATAGATACTTTCCTTGTAAGATTACAATATTTTCTCGTTAAAACATCTATCATTCAACTAATACATTTTATTATATAATCAATTATTCCATATATATATATATATATATATATATATATATAGGATAGTTTCAACATGTTACATAAGTACAACTTGTATGCCTCCATTGTTCCTCATTTATGCTTATAATGTTCGAAACCAACATGCCAAAGGGATGAAGTTCATCCATTTTATAAACACAAATTTGATCTATTTTTCATGAATTGAAATCTTTCATATGATAGGTAATATTTGAATTATCATGTGTCTGTGTTTGTGATCATCTAATCAAATTACGTAAAAGAAAAATAACAGATAATAAATCCTCTGCCACATAACATTAGCATGAAAATAAAATAAATACCATATATTCATCTCTTACAAAATATTTATTTATCATCGCCTAATTAATATTCACCTCATCACTTACTAATAATATGCATATAACTCCCTAATTTGTTATAGGATCCAAGACACACCTTACCCTAAAATAATAATATTCATCGTCTAAATATATTTTGAATAAAGGATTGTTTCTGTCATTCAAGATATGAAAAACATTTACACTAATTCTAATCTAGACAACATAATTTTGTAACAATGTGACTACTCATATTTGTATGGTTCCAAAAAAAATATGATATCTATAATTTCTATCTTTATTCCATATGTATAATCATTTCCAACCATGTATAGTCTTTAATGTTGATGTTAGCTTATACATACAAATTGACCCACTTTATATAGATATATTTTATCATCTTAACCAAAATTTGTTTTAACATCTCATTGTTATAACCAAAATCATATGGTTGTTTTATATTTGTCAATTTGCACAGTACGTAATGGTCAAGTTGTTGTCTTGAGTGCTTCTTTTCAACTATGGAAAGGGGTTGATAGTTATTTAAGTCCATTTAGAAACATTTTTTCTTCAACAAATCAGTTAATGAAGTTGTTATTTGTGCATAGCCTTTTACAAACTCTAGTAATACCCTTTAACACTAAAAAAATTACGTAACTATGTTGGTATTTAAAATAGTTTATATTATTGATAAATAATTTTTAAATTAATATCTAATTAGCTATCAAAGTTTTATCTACCAATTATTTAGATTCTACAAGTTAGTAGCTAAAACATTGGTAATTTATTTTTACAATAATAGAAACTGCTTTAGATACTAATAATT
>Ga0123341_1003127_pt1 | contig 14033 bp, 7 predicted proteins | sample Turbeapinknodule_FD_89959 | JGI IMG/M metagenome (GOLD analysis project Ga0123341, IMG submission 89959) | Root nodule microbial communities of legume samples collected from Mexico - Turtle bean Mexico pink nodule | ecosystem: Host-associated > Plants > Roots > Nodule | place: Mexico: Nepantla... | reverse complement strand
TTCAAGGTCATTCTCTTGGTTGTTGTGTAAGTGATCAAGGTGTGGTTGCTTAGTGGATTTCCTCAGGGTTTCTGAGAAGACTGGATGTAGCTCTGGGTTTGGAGTGAACCAGTATAAACAACTATATACAATCTTTCTATCTCTAACTCTTTAAATTCAGTTTTATTTTGTTGTTTGCTGGTATAAACAACCGATTGTTTCTGCGAAACAACCGATTGTTTTTCTGGTACTGCAGCTTTTGCTTGTTGTTTTGGCTAACTGAATTTCTGAATCAATTGTTTCCTGAGATAAATTCATTCTTGTTTTAAAAGTTTATGAAAATCTTCTTTAAACAATTCACCCCCCCCCTCTAGTTTAAAGCCATCTATTCTAACATGTTCTAGTCTTCTTTTTCATCGTGGCCCTCGAAGTTCTAAGGTCCTTATATTACTGACTGAAAGTGTCATGGTTTGGACGAATTGGCCAACTTCGCCAGCAAGTTAGCCCATGAATTTTGTTCCCTAGGACATGCATGATTTCAAAGGAATCAAACTCTTCTAATAGATACCCGACACACCATAGATAGCGGGCTAAGTGTGGATCTTTAACTTGGCAACTTGACCTGCTAAGAAATGAATCATTTTTCGCCATTAAGAGGTGAACTCCCATTTCTCTGGCTAGTAGCATGTCTACAATCAACGTCTCGTACTTTGCTTGGTTATTAATAACCTTGAATGAGAAGTTTAGCGATTGTTCAACTTCCCTTCAGATTAGTGGAACCATCCACCAAGAGCATCCACTTTGAACTTCCCTTTTTCTCTACTGGTGGGGGTGAGCTAAGCTACAAAATCCTCCAGAATTTTCCTTTTAATAGGTCCTTGAGGTTCATAACGTAAGTTAAATTCCAAAAGTTCTATGGACCAATTCACTAGCCTCCCTGCTATTTTAGGTTTCCTCAATACTTGATTGATTGGAAGATCTGTCTTCGCGACCACTTCATGACTGTGAAAATAATGGTGTAACTTTCTCGTTGTGATTACTATGACTAGGGCAACCTTTTTTATAAGATACATTACTTATGAAATATATAAGATTATGCTTTCCTTCAAGGTCTTTAACAAGAATCGTGCTCAGAGCATGGTCGGTCATTGTGACGTATAACTGCAAAGGCTTCTCCTGAACTAGTTTGCTCAAGATGGATGGATTGGACAAGTAGTCCTTTAATCTAATAAAAGCTTATTCACATTCATCCGTCCAAATGAAGCAATCATTATTCTTTAGACAATGAAAGTATGGAAAGCTTTTATCTCCTCTTGTGGAGAGAAAATGAGATAAGGTCGCCATACAATCAGTCAATTGCTAGACTTGTAGTAAATAAAAGGCTGAAAATACGAACAAAGATTGGTTTCCTGAGGCAAACAAATGTTAGTGATCACTGTCTATAAGGACTTATCCACAATGTATTGTACAAGTTTTCGAGGATACAACAAGAACTTTTTGGATAATACCAAAGATTAGAACTAACAAGTAAACTCCTTTAGAGTAAAAACCCAAAACACTAGAAAGTTAAAGAAAAGAATAAAGAAGTGAAAAAGAAGAGAAGAAGACGTGAGAGAGATAATATTGAATAGGCATAGGAAACCCCTATTTATAAAGGGAGAAGAACCCAACCCAACAACCAAAATGGAACAGTTCCTTGAGATTGATCGCTGGAATCGGAGGAAGAACATGGAACATGGACTTGCAATGTTCAGAATCAGAGGAGGAACGTGGAACATGGACTTGCAATGTTCCAGAGATTTGTTCCGATCTCAATGGCACCAAATTTGGAACCGAAACTGAAGGCAAATGGAAAACCAAAGTCATCTAAAAAATCACAAATTCTTCCACAATGTTCTGAGATTTCTACAACTTCTTCTTCGACTTCTGCAATATATATGTTTCTCGCGTTTGATTTACAAGAGGACTTCCCCAATATTAGTGGAGCTCCTCATGTTAATAATTATCAAACACTTATATGGATTTGCCTTTATACCACGCTCATTGAGTAACAACCCTAGGAACTTTCTAGCCTTAACACCAAACACACATTTTTCTGGATTCAACTTTAAGTGATACTTACTAATTGTGGAGAAGAATTCCTCTAGATCGGAATTGTGTCACTCGGACTCCAAAGATATTACTACCATGTTATCCACATGTGCTTTCTTGTTCCTGTCCAACATTGGTTGTAAGATCTTGTCCATTAAACCCTAATATATTGCCTCAACGTTCTTCAACCCAATAGGCATTACCTTATAGCAATAGTTGGTTACCTCAACCATAAATGTTGTATTTTCCTCATCCTCGAGATGGAGGCGTATCTAGTTATACTCAAACTGAGACATTGTCTACCAGCGCATCTATGTTAAGAAGGGGATGGGTGTCCTTCAGACAAACATTGTTTAGGTTTGTGATGTCCTCACAGATTCTCCATTTCCCGTTCACCTTTTTAATCATAACAACATTAGCTAACTATTCCAGGTATTGGATCTCCCATATGTGTTTTCCTTCCAAAACTTCCTTGTTTCTTCCTTCAACACCTCTCGCTTCTCCTCCCCAAATCATCTCTGCCTTTGAGCAACAGTTTTTTCTCTTGGATCAACGGATAGGTGGTGACATGGGAAGTTTAGATCGATGTTTGTTATATCGATAATCGACCAGGTGAAAGTAGGAAGGTTCCTTTGCAGCACTTCTAAAATCCTCTTTTCCATGGCTTTTATAATGACCACATCAACTCGAAGTTTCCTTCCCTCGCCCATGTCAACTTCTTTGATGTCTCTTACCGGTATTGGATTTCTATCTCCATGCATAATCATTGGGTCCATATCTCTATCTCGATCCTCCGAAAGAGTAGAAATTGAGTAAGTGCCTCTTCGGGCCTGGAGGCTATTTTCATAACACTTTCTTGCTACCTTTTGGTCTACCTTCATTGTTGCCACCCTTACATCTAAGCTAGGAAATTTCATTTTCAAATGCTTTGTAGAGATTACCGCCCCCAACCTATTGAAAGAAGGTTTCCCTATCAAGAGGTTGTATGGCAAAAAGGCATTAACAACTATATATTTTACTATTATTATACTAACCAAATTACCTTATGAAAAAATAGTCCTCAACTCCACATACCCCTGAACTTCCACTTGATCGCCCGCAAATCCCACCAGAACCCTGTTAAATGTTTGTAATTGTTCTCGAGGTATTTGAAGCCTTGGAAACGTATCTTAAAACATGGCATTCACGGAGTTTTCTTGGTCCACAAGGACTTTATGGACATTTCTTCCCATCATGATTACATAAAGCCCTATGGGATCATCTTCATGTTCAACAACACCTTCTAGGTCAGTGTTCAATAAGTAAATTGTAGGTGAAGGGGACATTTCTACTGTGTTTACCGATAACATCACCCTCGAGTACCTATTTCGACATGAGCCGGTTACACCTCCACTCAGAAATCCTCTTGCAATCATTTTGAAATCTCCTAGTATAAGAGTCTCGTGCTCGGACACACTTGTCGGGCGATCATGTGCCTTTTTGGCCTTTGTCGACCTCACGTATCACTGTAATCGTCCATCTACCGCCAACTTTGCAAGTTGATTGGTTAGCATGTAACATGTTTCGGTATCACGATTGTGCCTCTGATGGAACTCGCACCAAACTCCTTTATTATGCCTGAGGGAACAATTAGTCTTCTATGAAAACTTTAATTTTCTTGTAATTTTCGCATCTGCTAGAATCTATATTTTGGGAACTATCAATGGGAGATACTTAGGCCATCTCAGATCTTGCCTACTCTTTTGGGCCACATATGGTACATAACGGCGATCACCATGTCTTCCCTGACCGTTCTCGTCCTCTCTAGGTTTCCATCTTGTCTTCCTTTCGCCACTAGTTTCTTTGAATTTTTGCGGTTGCTGCCGCTTTTCTTTTGTCCTCTTAAACTGCATCACTTCCTTTGCTTCAATATGGGATGTTGCCCTGACTCGTACTTCGGTCATGGACTCGGCCTTATTTCGTATTAGCGACTCGCTGAAAGGATTTGCTCTAAGCTCATTTAGGAAGGCATCAACAAATAATCCTCACTAGGAGGGTTTATCTTAACAAATATTTCAGAGAAACGATTGAGATAGTTCTTGAGGGGTTCGCCTTCTTGGTATTTGACGTCAAACAAATCAATAATTTTAGGGGGCTTCACTTTGTTGGTCGCAAATTGCTTTAAAAACTTTTGAGAGAAGACCTAGAATGAAAAGATCAACCCATCCAATACATTACTGAACTACTATAAAGCAATTCTAGTGAAGGCCCCGACAAACATTTTACATTGGAATGCGTCTGAGCCACTTAAAATGAGCATTTGTACTTTAAAAGCCTTAAGATGAAGCTTTGGGTCCTCGATTCTCAAGAATGGAGTGACTTTCGGTACCATGAAACTGGACGACACATGTTCATCTATAATGTTATGCGTTAAAGGTTGTGGATCAGCTAGAGGGTGAATTGGAAATGATGTCCATGTTGTGTCATATGCTTTCGGACTGAAGTCTGCAATTCCTCACTAACTTTTTACAACTCCTCATGAGCTTTTAAATTTTCTTCCATGAAATGACGGGACATATTTGCTTCCTCTCACAATCGCTCCTGCTCTCCTCTAGCCTTTTCCGCTCTCCTTCTTGCCTCCTCGTTATCCTGTTATAATTGTCGTATGGTTTGTAATATCTTCTGCATTGTGGGAGTGTGGGCAACTTCCTCCTGTTGTAGTGTTTATCTTCTACTCCTCATGTTTCTATAAAGATGGTGTTGGAACCAAGCAAAAGCTCTCCCACGACTCTCTTGTGGAGATAGGAAAGATTTTACGGGCACCACGGTGGATACCAAAATGATCTACTATAAGAATCTTAGGTGCCTAGGCCAGTCACTCATCATTTTTTTTTTTTGTCTCGGTTTCATCCTCTTACCCCTTTATACAATCATCTTTCTTGTTCTTAAGGATGTAATTGCCCTTGTTATTGTCTGGATACATTACCTTTATTTCTCCTTATATTCTGGCCATCAATCCTGATTGTCAGCTATATTAATGGGCTATTAATGATATTTTTTAACGCTTGAATTGTATCAGATCATAAATGGTAGTGCCTACATTCCCCATTAATAGGCAGTGATAGTTAAGGCATTCGTAGTTAAGATGATCAATTAAGACTCGCTATATGACTGAGGCTACCGATGATCAATCCGTCCATGAATCTGGACGACTCACAGTCCCCCAGTCTCGAGTTGAGGAATAAGAAAAGGTTTATCAAGAATCATCTTAATACCCTAAATAATAGGTTTGACTATGAACCTGAACGACTCAGAAAGAAATTAAGTCAATGTTCAATGAGAGAATATAAATTGATAAACACCAAATTAATAAGTTATGTATGAAAACAAAATTGAACAAAAATTATCTTTGATCAGTGATGACTTTCTAGGACAAGTGCACAACGTTGTCAGAAGTAATAATTTGTCCTTAAGGACGGATATCAATCCCACAAGGAACAGTGAATTATCAAGTACAATAATCACTAAATATAAAACAAAATAATAAAAAGAGTGTTGAATTGATTGTGTTGGCAATGATCAATAAGAAAACAGACAAAGAATTGATTGCTTCAAGTGGAAAAATAGGGATTAGGTTTTATCTCTCTCACTCTCATGTATTTTGATTAGCATGTCAACTTTAAGTTCTTTGATTGAAATTGATGCTCATAAAAAGTTCATTTATATCGATGTCTCGCATATAAAATTCTTAAGAATGTATCCTAAATATCAATTTCTCGCATATTTATAAAAATAACTTAAAATCACATCCGGACGTTTATCAAGAATCATCTTAATACCCTAAAAATACCTTTCTGTCATATTTAAGATTCTCAATTTGTCATGAAAATTTAGAAGTAAAACAACAATACCAATAATCAATCAAGAACAAAATATTATATCATATTAAATATCATCTCAATACATACGAGTTCGGGCATATTACTCCCAAACCTAAAGGGTAGAATTAGCCACACATAGTACCTTTCATTCTCCTAATTGGGTTACAATTCACTTTATGGTGTTTTCCTCTTAATCTAGCACCTTAAGGTTGTTCCTTTAGCTCTCATTTAACCTAATTTACAAGGGTTAAGTGACTTCCTACATCGCGCTAATGGGCTAAGTGATAAAACATAAAAAAAGGCTCAATCTGTATAACGCATCCTCGCTTTAGCGAGAATATCTCGCTTGAGTGAGAAGGGTGGTGATTTCCGAAAATGTTACTGGAACATTCTCGCTTGAGCGAGAATTCTTGTTGCAAAGTTGACTTTTTCGACGCTTTTATGCATTATGAGACCGTCCAACTTTCTCTTTTTAGCTTAGATCATCCTTTTTTAATCCAAATCTCCATTTTTTCCTAGAAACTTGCAATTAACACCAATTTTGGAAATAAAACACTCTTATTCAAATAAAGATCATAAAAAATATATTAAAAAAACTGAAATTAGGCACTTATCAATGGGAAAAGGACATGAGAGAAATTTTGCAAGAGATGTTTTGTAATATAACATGCAACCTTCTCATTTCAACGATTTTTACAAGTTACATTCCTGCACTTGGTTTTCTCATCAGGCACATTATAGCATTTCTGTATCGAGTTATTGACAATTTGCACTAAAAAAACTGACGGAATGAATTTAGTGGGGTTAATTTGTAAGTATTAGCTGCTGCAATGAGTGATACCTATTATGCAGCTGGATGATGTTTACTAAGCTCATTCTTGTTTTCATTTTGGCCGTCTGCAAAATTTAACAACAGCTAAAAGCAAGTAGAATATACTCTCTTCTTTTTTTGGATAAAGAGTATAACATTCTTTTAATTATTCTACCCAAATAGTATACTGCGATGAACTTAGAGTCCTCCTTTTGTATTATTCTGTTGTTTTTAATCAAGAAAGTGAAGATTAAAGCTGGATCTGTTATTCTGTGATGTTTCTCAAGGATATCACAACCACTCTACATATAGAGCAATTATCCATTTTCATAGGTTCAAACAAAAGAAAAACTACAAGTAACTTTGTCTCTATTTGATTGGAATTGGGCATTGAAGAGCTACTCATGCAAACATTCTTGTTGCCTACGTCCCCAATAATTGCAGACCTCTATAGAGGTTAACTGCTTTGAAAACTTCATAGTTGCTATGATACAAACGACCAACACACAGGGTAGAAATCCCTATAAATATAAATGTTCATGAAACTTGAAACACACCTTCTTCAAGTTTTCCTCTACTCAAACTTCTAACCTCTGATAGTAATAATAACCATGTCTTCCACCACCTTTAAAGTACTCACACTGATCATATCTGTTTTCACCATCATGCAGATATCATCTGCGGGTGACCCTGACATCCTCACTGACTTCATAGTCCCTCCCAACACCACACTTGATGGCAACTTCTTCACCTTCACAGGCTTCCGTTCCATATTTTCACCCAACACTCTCTCGGCTTTCAAAGTGCAGAAGGCAAGCAAGGCAGAATTTCCTGCTCTTGATGGACAAAGTGTCTCATATGCAGTCCTTGAATTCCCAGGTGGCAGCATCAACCCTCCACACACACACCCTCGTTCTGCAGAGCTACTCTTCACCGTTCAGGGCTCCCTTCAAGTGGGGTTTGTGGACACAACCAATAAGCTCTTCACTCAGACACTACAAACAGGAGACGTGTTTGTGTTCCCAAAGGGTCTCGTGCACTTCCAATACAATTCGGATACCCAGAAGCCTGCAGTGGCTATATCTGCCTTTGGAAGTGCCAGTGCTGGGACTGTGTCAATTCCTAGCACTCTCTTTAACACCACCATTGATGACAATGTCTTGGCTTTGGCCTTCAAGACTAATGTTGCCACCATTCAAACTTTGAAGAAAGGCTTTGCTCCCTAAGCGTGTGCTGATGCATAGAATCAACTAATTACCACCTTTAGCTTCACCATTGTGACATTTTTCCTGCTTTGTTAATTAACAGCACTGCTTGTGTTTTGCAGTTCAATAACAAGTAGTTCTATAAAGGCGTGTGAGATGCAAAATGTTTCATCCAATTATTGCTGTAATTGTAATCACCCCAGATGCAATAAAGAACTTTCTTTTGTTAACAGTTTATCAAATGGATTTTAAGAAGGATTTTGGGGGTGGGGGAATCTAAAAACAGATTTTTTTTTTTATAATTGTTGTTTATTTTGATGAGTTAAACATTTTTAAATCTTCTTAAAGAACTTATACAAGGTAATTGATTGTTTAAAAAGTAATTTAAGATAAAAGGATTTGGGAAGAAAAAAAGTTTTGTTTGAATTATACATTGAATATTTTTTAAAAAATGAGAAACTTGTATAATGAAGATATTTAAAAGGTTTTATATTTATAAAAGTTATGCACTCCAATGATGGTGAAGTCTTTAAATATAGATAATGATCTCTTTTAAACCTTCAGAGATAAATGATTTTTTTCCCCATCAAATAGCATATCTTAGTGTCACGGAAACACTGATTTATCTTGTTGGTTAATCTTAATCTAACAATAATATTTGTTACGAATTTATTAGTGGGATATATTTTTTCATTTACAAAAAAGATATTAAACTAATGTAAAATATATATTTCATTATTTTAAAATGTTATAAATATGTGTTTATTTTATTTAAATGTTTCAGTATTAGATATAATTAGTTACGCAGATGAAATTATTTATCAAATCCTCCTGTTGATAGGATTTTAGCATTACATGAAAAGTCATAAATATATGAAATTAATGAATATTTAATCAATACAGTATGATATTATATCATAATTAAATATCACTTAATATATTAATACATAAGATAATTATCACCTTAATACATGAGAGGTTTTAAGAGATTACTTCAATCCTAAAGGGTAGACTTATCCATGCATATTTCTAACACCTTCCATTCTCTCAATTGGTTACAAATAACTAACTCAATGGGGTTTTCCTCTTAATCCTAAAGGTAGACTTATCCACGTATACTTCTAACATCTTTCATTTTCTCAATTAGTTACAAATCATTTAATAGTGTTTTCATATTAATCTGACACACTAGGGTTGTGCATCTAACCCCTATTTAACTTAATTTGATATGGTTAGGTGACTTCCTGCATCGTGCTGACTTAATGATAAAAACATAAAAAATAGCCCAATTAATCTGATGCATTCTCGTTGTTGTTGAGTTGGACTTTTTTTATCTATTTTTGTGCGTTCCGGACTTTCTCAATTTTTCCTTTTAACTTATATCATTCTTCTTAGTCCAAATCTTCATTCTTCCCTACAAACATGAAATTAACATCAAATTTGGAAATAAAATGTTCTTATTCAAATAAAGATAATAAAAAATATAAAAAGGTATAAATTCATAAATTATGAATCATTTTATATGTAAATTAACAATTAATATTCATAAGTACTTATATTTTAATATGAAATATTATTGAAATTTGACACTTATCAAACATGTACGCAAAATAAGAAAAATCTCGTCATATATTGTTGTAGATAATATTTTTAAAATAAGACAGCAATAAATAATGCAAGTAAATTAAACAGAAAATATGAGAAAAATGTGGTCATTGATTGATTGATGCCCATTAAAAAAACTTTCATGTCGGAAATATTAAACAAAAAAGTCTCCATATGCGAGCTATATCATAGTATCAAATCTGAACTTGCTAACTTCTTAAAGTTTAAGCACCAACTCTTAAAATTGTTGGGATGTGTATTAATAGAAGCTTTTTAATCTTTGTTTCTTTATTGGTGAACTTCATTCACCTTATCGTTTGTTCGTGGAGCAATAAAGAACTTTAAAGTACATCAAAAGATAGTTTATCCATTTCATTGGAATTTTCAATTAAACACATGACATAATTGTATTTTGGTGTTACTGAACACATTTTTTTTTTATCAATTGTTATGTCTACCATCTTTTCACCATGGAATCATATTTTATTTGCAATTCCAAGAGCTCTTGCAAAGTAGCCATAAATGGAATAATCTTTTTTAATCTCAAAATTTTAAAATCGCCTCTCAAAAGTTTGAAGTTGAGCTTATATTTAACTCATGAGTATATATATCTTCTTCATTGGATCCAAATATGTTTTGCAAAGAATATAGTTTTCAAGATAAAGCGTACTTAATTGTTGACTTTCATGTCTTTCAATTATTGCATCAAACTTTTTAATATCTCTTAAATCAGCTTTTTTATAAGAAAAACATTACACAAAAGAACTCCTTATTTATTATATCACAACATTAATCTAAACGTGCTCAATTTCTCCAAATATGTTAGTATATTTTTATTTTTATTATTTAAATTTAATTCAATGTTTATATATGCATTATAATAATAATATTAAAAATTAAACAAAATAAGAATTAAGATAATAAATATTATATTTAAAAATACTTATTAATAATTAATAAAATTATTTTTATTATCAAGTATAATTTATTATTATTATTCATCAACTTTTTATTTACTGATATTTTTATTTTAATTTTTCTATTCCTGAGAATTTCACTCTTCTAGTATGATAGAAGAGAATGAAGTTATTAATCATTTTCTTAGGTATATTCCTTGCATAACATGTTGCAATTGCATTTGTACATAAAACCAAACTCAAATTTTACAACTTAAACTTTACAAAAATAGCCAGCACTAACTTTCATGTAAATCAAAGGCCACACGAAAAAAAATTAAAAAAAAAATGATACCATTGAATATTTGGTTTCAGACCTCAACAAAGCAATGTTGCAATAAGGGTGCGCATATAAATGTCTGACAACTGCAGCCAAGTCTGTCCAAGTTTTCAGATTTTCATTTCAAGATGTTCTATGGTTCATCAAGATCTTAGTACAGAAAGGTTCTCCAATTAGATCCGGTCATAGCTAATTCGTACTGTTAGCTATAGTAGCTTCACGTTGCTGGCGACGCCTTTCCCTCTGTAACATTAGCCAAATAGCCTATTTAACAAACACTATTTCAAAACTAGTCAACCCCAAGCAAAACATTACCAATATGACATAGCAATGACTGTCACTATTCACTACATACCATTTAGATGACATTATTCAATATTTCTTCTTGATAGGAGTCTATGTTTGAGTCTAAGTGCTATGTTGAATAGAAATGAAAAAAGTTGAACGCCAGGGATAAACATCCTTAAACTCATTGTCTTAAGGTTTTGGATTGGGGTGTATTAGTCCCTTGTATGGGTTTGACTCGTGTTTCATTTTGTTGAATCTCTCCAGTAAATTCCCCCTCGAAAGACCCAAGAGTGGTATGAGAGCCCATAATTTGTGTTGGTGACCGGTTCAAACACACTTGAAGAAGAAATTGTTAGGAATTAAAATGCGAGGCTAAGTCTCACACATTGAGTCAAAATGAGAAAGTTGAACACCATATAAGGAAGAAAACTCATAAACCCCATTGCATTAAGGTTTTGAGTTGGAAGTGGTGTTAATCCCCTCATATTTAACGTGAATCCCCTCAAAAGACCCAACACCTATGAACTAGATATGGTTCCAAAAGAGATATTTTGCTGGTTCTAATGTATATTTTCAAAACAGCGGGCAATTAAAAGTAGAAATCTGAGTTGATTTACTTATGTTCAGCTCCAGTTAAACAGGTCATGAACAAACATCCAACTATCATTAAGGTCAATCCAGGATCAAAAGCCATTGAAAAGAGGAACATGGGGAGGGTTTGAATCTGTGATGTTATATAGGTCACAAGGCAACAACCTTACTGTTCACATTAAGACCACCTTCAAGATCAGAAGCCATTATTAAGAAAAAAAAATTCTACATGATTACAAACCCCAAACATACTCAATCTGAAAGTACACGCTGATAATTTCCTCACATTGCACCATAAGAGGGTATTATAAGATCATTGTTAGAGTTTTCTTTTGCTTGAAGTTTAACATAAAAAAAAGTCATCATAGTCGATGACCAAGTTCAAGAATTAATGAAATTGAGATCTTATCTGCAGAGTATTAGGGCAATAACAACAGGGCTCCAACCGAACTAGGGTAATCTCACTCACATCATTTTTCATCAACATAAGGAACCAGATGATGGAATGGAACAAAGGAACAAAAAAGAAAAAGAGATGAGCAAAAATCTCACCCTTCTTTCCCAGTAGGGAAGAAAGCAAACAAAATCATAGACTGGAGTGATGGTTGCACATAAAACTGTATTTAGTGCAGTGAACAACAAGAGTGCTGTCATGGGTCGGGTTCTATGCGGCATACTGCTTTCTTATAGAGCGAAAAAGCCCTGCAATCATATTAATGCAGTTCAAAGTAAAGAGCATTTAACTAGAGATAAATACATATATTGGTATTAATATTATTGTTGGATCAAACAAATCAAACAGATCATGCTCATAAAAGCCATAAATAAAAAAGCCCAAATTGTGGCTTTAGGGTCAGAAAACTGAAATAAAAAACATTTTGACATTTTTTTTAAAACAAAGATATTTAAAATTTTAAGATTTCAGCCTTCGAGATAGCGTATATATTGACATGAAATAAAGTATAAATTACCTTGCGCACTAAACTACAATTCTACCTAGGACAGTTGGGAGAACATAATGATCACCAATTTACCATACCAACAGAATCAAATATTGATTTAACCATAAGTCCATAAACACATTTTATGTTTACAAAATAATCATGAAAGAATCTGAAAAACTTATCTATATAATTAATGAATACCATACTAGGCATGAGAAGCATATGAACTTAAAAATTCCTAAAGCACATGTTAGAACAAGTTTTCAGAGTTCAGAATGAAAAGTATTAGACAAATCCTGTGGTCAGAAAAAGGATGTGAACAAATCATCGCCTAGAACTCTCTATCAGCATCAACCAAAAAAATCAACTCACTAGCAACCAAAATCACCTAATTGAATGTGGCAAAAATACAGAGAAAATAGGAACAGTACATGGAATAACTTTTAGCAGTGTGTGTGTATATATTATTTAACTAAATTTGAAACAGGAAGCAACAAATCAGAAAGAATGGGTATTTAACAAAATGTTATACTCAGTTACAAACTACTCATCAGAACATAGATTAGAACCAGAAAACAAATATAGACAGAGATGAACAATGAAGGCCCAACCAAAATCAACACAATCAAAACACATAATAAACCATTGCATTCACAAGAGCTATCAGTTTCAACATAATGAACCACCACACCAACTGACCCGAGGACGAAGCTTCTGCCTCCTCACGCAAACCTGGAACTTCGTACCCGATTGCAGCTCACACGCGATTACAAATGTCTCACCTGCATATTAGGGTTTGTCAACTTCACCAATTGAAACATGGAAAAATAGGAAACTTAATACAGATAGCGTTTCGATCCCCACGAGCCACGTCGAAATTGCTTCAGTCTCAGGAATGCTTCGAAGTGTTGGAGGAGCAGATTTCAGTGTTCACCTGGAGCTATTAGGAGAATTAGGGATTTGTAAGTTATAAAATTATCATCTTTTTTATTTATGTTATTGTGTTCTTTAATTAATTAATAAACTAATTTTAGAAAAATATAATAATTTATATTTAATTATAAATAATTATTTGTAAAAATTGGGTTTTTAAGAATGACTAAAGTTTATTTTTGGATTATTATTTTTGAAAACTTTATAAAAATATTTGTTCAATATTAATAAATACGTAAAGTTCTATTACTATATTTTATTATATATATATATATATTATATTTTTGGCTAATATATATCTTGATTCACTTATACTCTTTTATCACTTCTCAAATCATAGTCACTATATATTACGGGAACATAGGACAATATTTTGCTTTTTCATTTGCATTTTTTCTTTTTATTTTTAATGTATATTTGTATTTTATTATTATTATTAATCAGTATTTTATTGTTATTATGTATGTAATATTTTAAAATATATAATTTT
>Ga0123341_1003126_pt1 | contig 14034 bp, 20 predicted proteins | sample Turbeapinknodule_FD_89959 | JGI IMG/M metagenome (GOLD analysis project Ga0123341, IMG submission 89959) | Root nodule microbial communities of legume samples collected from Mexico - Turtle bean Mexico pink nodule | ecosystem: Host-associated > Plants > Roots > Nodule | place: Mexico: Nepantla... | reverse complement strand
TGACGACTCAACAAAGTGGATTATTGCTATGCAAGAAGAAGTTGAGAGTCTTCTAAAAAACGAAACATGGGAATTGGTGAAGTTACCAGAAGGAAAACGAGTCATTAATTGCAAGTGGATCTTTAATAGAAAAGAAGGGATCCTTGGTGTTGAGAGTACAAGGAATAAAGCAAGATTTGTTGTAAGAGGTTTTGATCAAGAGAAATGTATTGACTTTAATGAAGTATTTTCTCTTGTTGTTCGTCATACTTCTACGTATATTACTTGCTTTAGTTGCCTTGTATGATTTGGAGCTGGAACAATTAGATGTGAAAAATGCTTTTCTTCATGGTAATCTTGAGGAAGAGATTTACATCCAGCAGCCTGAGGGGTTCGTTGTTCCTGGAAAGGAGGACCATGTATGTTGTTTGAAGAAATCTCTCTACGGATTGAAGCAATCACCAAGACAATGGTATAAGAGGTTTGATTCTTTCATGGTTGGACATGGCTACTCCAGAAGTAGCTATGATAATTGTGTCTATTTTCAAAAAACATCTAATGGGTCATTTATATACTTGTTGTTATATGTTGATGACATGTTGATTGCCGCAAGAGATAAATCTTTAGTTAACAAGTTAGACCCAACTTAATAGTGAATTTGATATGAAGGACTTAGGTCCTGCCAAGAAAATTTTAGGAATGGAGATCAACAGAGATTGTCAAGCTGGAATACTTTTTCTATCACAAAAGAAGTATGTTCTTAAGATGCTTGACAAATTTGGAATGCAAGATGCAAAGCTGTTAATACTCCAATTGCCGCCCACTTCAAGTTGTCATCAGATCAGTGTCCAAAATTAGACGAGGACAAAAGGCGCATGTCACATGTCCCATATTCAAATGCAATTGGAAGTCTCATGTATGCTATGGTATGTACTAGGCCTGATTTAGCTTATGTTGTTAGCATTATTAGCAGGTTCATGCATAATCCAGGCAAGGCACACTGGGAAGCCGTTAAATGGATACTTCGTTATCTGAAACGTTCTGCAAATCTTGGTTTGGTATTTGATCAACATAGAGCCGATCCCGGAGAAACAGTTGGCTATGTTGATGCTGACTATGGTGGTGATTTAGATCGGAGAAGGTCACTTTCATCCTACATTTTTACCCTCTGTGGTTCTGCTATCACCTGGTATTCTTCACTTCAAGCCATTGCGGCTTTGTCCACCACTGAAGCAGAATATATCGCTGCTACAGAAGGTATGAAAGAGGCTATATGGCTTCGAGGCTTGGCAAGTGAACTTGGTTTTCAACAAGATGTTCTTGTTATATTTTGTGATAGTCAAAGTGTTATCCACTTAACCAGGAACAATAAGTATCACTCAAGGACCAAGCACATTGAAATTAAGCACCATTTTATCTAAGACATTGTTGATACGGAAGATATAATTGTTGATAAAATTCATACCGCCGAAAATCCTACAGACATGTTGACCAAGCCACTTCCACCGGCTAAGTTCGATCATTGTCTGAACTTAGCTGGTATTATCCATACTTAATCAAGGCTTCATGACGAGAGAATGTTCCAGTCAAAGGCAAGTCAAGGTGGAGATTTGTGGGTTATGACTCACCTTTCCATTTTCTTGCAATAATGAGGAGGTTACTTACCGTTGACAATTAATTGAAATTATTGGGAGGTTACTTATCGCTCACAATTAATTGTTATTAAAGGGAGGTTATTTACCATTAATTGTTTTTATTATTGTTGTCTCCTAGAACCACTATATATAGTGGCTTCCTTCTAGCAATGTAAAACACACAACAAACAACAATATACACTTACTTCCTCTCTCTTTTCCTATACTCTCTATTTCTTCTCTTGGGTGTAAGTGTTTAACCCATATAGAGAGAATTTGTTTTGGGGCTATTTATCTATTAGTCTGAGAGGAATTCATTGTACTCCCAATACCATTATAGTGGAAGTTTTGTCTCTCTCACCGGTGGTTTTTTACCTCTATTCAAAGGGGTTTTCTACCTAAAAATTTCTGGTATCATTCTCATTTTGCTTTGTTACTTTAATTTCTCATAATCTTTGGTTGAAATTATCACGCTTCCGCACAGGATATCCCTAAACTTTTGAACAACATTTTTTCGTTTATCTTCCTCTTCTACCGATGGAACAAGTCTTTCATCAACAATCAACTGCCTATAATTAAATAAACCCCAAAACAAAAAATGATAAACTTGGTGTATTTGTTTGTCACAATTGATTTCCACAACTAAAGAATGGTGAGAAAAACACGAAAATCAATGAATACAAATTAATTAAAATAAAAAAACCGACACAATTTTTTTTATATTCTTTCTTTGTATTCAACACAGTCCTATCACATATGTTTGTGCCTTCAGTGATGTTGTCTGGGGCAGTGACATTGATGATAAGAAATTCACTACTGGTTATTGTGTCTACTATGGTCTCAATATAATTGCTTGGTCATCACACAAACAACGTGTTGTTTCGTATAGTAGTACTGAAGTCGAATATCGAAGCATGACCACTGCTCTAACTAATGTCATTTGGTTACAATCTCTCCTTCATGTGCTTCATATCCCGACCAAGCAACCACAATTGTTTTCAGATAATTTGGGAGTTGTATTACTCAGCATGAATCCTATACTACACTCTCGCACCAAACATTTCGAATTAGATCTTCATTTTGTTTGAGACTATCTTCAACAAAACAAACTTTTATTACTTCACCTTCCTACTAGATTTCAAGTAGCTGACATACTCACTAAGCCCTTCATTTTTAGATTTTAGACATAAACTTGTGGTTGGTGTTCCATCCCCATAAATTTTAAGGGGGGATATTAGACAATTAGTAGGGATATTAGACCATTAGTTACTCTACAGTTAGTTGTTTAACTATTTCCCGTTTTCTCTCCACCTCCATCACTTTGTATATAAATCCTTATTTTCTCTTTCATATTAAGAAATTATCTTTTCCATTTTCTATTATTCTAATAATGGAGAATTCTAATTTGATGAAAAGAGAAAGATACCGATACTAATATGTCACAAATACGTTATTCTCATTATAATATCATGCCATTCACTTCAAGTTGATTTACAATGTTTTACTGTGAGATTTATAACTTAAGAATAAGAGTAATATGTAATAAAGTAAAAGAAGAATAGAAAAAATTTTAATAAATAATTGATCATTTTTAGTATATATTATTAAAAGTTGTTTACCAATAATATTTTTCATACATTTCAATAGAAAGGTAAAAAAACATACAGAAACATATATTGTATCTTCATTCTGATAGTTGATGTAAATTAATTTTATAATGTGATTCATATAAAATAGACGTTTGGTTTTGGGTCTGAATATAATTTAATAAATTAAAAGGCTTATTGGTTAACGTGAAAAGTTATATGTACCTGTATGAAAAGAGGGACCCAAGTAATAGATTCCGTTAGGTGTAAAATTATTGACGTGTCGATGACCTTCAGATTCGCTTTGAGTCTCCTTCCTACCATGCTGGTGTTCGATCGGTCGGTGGGTGTACCTGTGATCAGTGTTAAGGTTTTAAATGTGTTCTCGTAGAATGTGAAAAACGTATCTTATTCTTCTTTTGAGAGTTCTATTTATACTATTGCTTTGTGGGCTTTTGGGGTTAATAATGGGCTAGGGATCAGCTATTAACTCATGTGTAACGGTTCCTTAATGTTTTATTCGTTACCCACTGGAGATATGCTTTGCATTGACTCCCTTTACGTTAATTGTAACCGCTAATTTACTGCATTTATTGTGAGAGTTATGCTTTGCAAGACTGGTCTTCGGCCGGTCTCCTTGATCGTGACTGAGTCGCCCGGTCCCGACCGGTACACTTACCTCCCAGGCTCGAAGAAATGAATTTCTAAATAGTCGAGAATGACCGTTGCATTTCCCAAGGTGTGTCAGGCTTGCCATAAGCATGAAATGCATTGCAGGGATGTGACGTTTACTTTTTTTTAAAACCGTCGTTTTGACAAGCACTGTTGCATCAAAGATCTAACATTTGTGACTTTCCGTCGTTTCTATGCCGGGTGATCTGCATCATTGGATGGACATGGATCTAATGACTCCGAACGAATGATTCAATAACCTCTCTCTTCTATGATTTTCTATAAATAGCGTATTACTTGAGCGTAATAGAGTTTACGTTTTTGGATTCAAAAGAATTCTGAGTGCTCCGAGTGCCGAGTCTTCCAACTGCCTTCCACTTTTTGTGTATTACATAGGTTAGTGATGTCTTCTTCGTGCAATTCTTTTGATGATGTTGTCAACATTGAGTCATATGAGGTCACCCGTACCGCATCTGGTGGTGCGAGAAGTGCAAGTAGTTCGAGCAGTTCGGACCGTTCGGTCGACCAAGAACTGGACGGCCCGAGTTATGAGTGGGTTGACCCACGCGTCTTGAACATCCCTACTTGTTTCATGGATTCTAATAGTTTGGATAAATTATTGCCAAAAGTCACTTTTTTAAAACCGGATTCTCCCGTGGATACGGTAATGGCCGACATTTGTGGTTATACTGACTGCGTCTGTCACGGTCGGGACAATGCACCGCATGATTTCTTTTTTGTTTACACTACTTTCTTTGCGGATTTACGTGTGACCCTCCCCTTCGATGACTTTACCATGGTGGTTCTTCGCATTCTAAACATGGCACCAACCCAACTTCACCCTAACTCGTTGGCATCTCTTCAAGCCTTTTGGATAATCTGCGATATCTTTAAGATTATTCCCACACCCTGATCATTTTTGTTTTATTACCATTCGCACCCAATTATTCCGGTGAGTTGGTTGTCTCTATCGAGTCGGCCTGACAGTGTTCAGTTTGCGTCGTACACCACCTCATACAAGAATTTTAAAGAAAAATATTTTAAAATATTTGTGGAGCCCGACAGACGAGACTACTTTTATACTATGGAGGGGCAAACAAAAGTTCCCTTTCATTGGACCTAGAATCCTACATCTCTTACCACCTGGCCGAGGTCTTCGATGTTGCCACTGGACCAAGCGGTTTTAGTCGCTTTTGACCAACTCCCGTATAAGTTAACTACACAAGAGTTGGTAGCTTTATTCGGGCGTCCAAGAGGTGGACGAATTTTACAGGTATGTAAAGTTTTTATGTTCATGATGGTGTTACTTTCGTTAATGGTGTTTAATTTGTTTGTGTTTTTCAGCTCTCATGACTCAGGTAGACCCCTCCCTTGGGAACTACATGGTCAACCTTTGTCAACAGACAGCGAATTGGAAAATCGGTAGCTTCGAGTCGATCGTAAAGGGAAACTCGTTATTCCGGTTGACATTGTACCTCCAGCTACTGCGACTCCACTTACAAACCGAAAAAGGGGCCAACCGGCCAAGGGATCTGAGTTGGATGCGGAGGCAGGGCTTTCTCGACAACCTCCTTGGTTGCCTTCTATGCTAGATCCATTCTTGCAAATGGTGTCGGGGATGAAAATTGCAATATTACCGAAGGATGAAAGTGTCCTAGCTGTCGTCCCGTCTAAGAACTTGATCGCGGAGTTGATGGAGCTTGAAATTTGTGTGTTGGTAGTCAACTGGTCTTTGGGAGAGGAGTTAGAAAGGACCACAACTGTGGTGGTTCCCAAGTTAAAAATGGACCTGGCCTCTTTAAAAATAGAGAGGCAATGTGTAATCATGTCGGGACTTACTCCAGGCATGTCAACAGCCGTCCATGCAAATAGGTCGACATTATCGACTAAGGTTGTACTTATTGACTTACGGTCGTTCGGTTCCAGAGACGTACCAATATATGTCTTATGCTCATCGTCACGGAGAGGTAGAGGTTGAAGGTCTTCGTCTGCCTCCATACGAGCATCGTCAAGTCAAGGGTCTAGATGCACTAATGCGACCATGTGCTCTATAGAACGTCTGTCCCATGAGTGTCTTTCTGGTGATCGTCCTCGCCTCCTTGGGGATTGACTGCGCGGTGACATTCTGTAAAGTCATCTGGTAGGTTCAACCTTTAGGCTAGCAACATAACATTCACGAGCCATTTTTTGATCTATGTGAACCGTCACAATATCTGAGGTCGTAGATGGAAATTTCATTGCTAAGTGAGGGGTAGAAACAATTGCTTTTAAACGATTAATGGACGAAGTTCCAAGCAGTATGTTGTACGAGGTGTTCGCGTCAATCAATAAATATCTTATGTTTATGGTTTTGCTGAGGCCTCCTTCCTCACCGAACGTGGTATATAAATCGATATGCCCTTTGGTGTCCACCTACTCCCCTGAGAACCATGCAATCTGTTCATCATATGGTTGAATATCTGTGTCTGGGATTCCCATCTTCTTGAAGGTTTTCCAATAAAGAATGTCTATCGAGTTGCCCTGATCTACCAACACTTTGGTAATTGCAAATTTACCTATCTCTATGGTGATCCCCATAGGGTCGTCTTGTGCTGGATCTATTGCAATGAAATCTTCATTAGTGAATGTTATTGGAAGTATCCGTGGTCATTTCTGGTTAGATATGGAATGAATAGATTGGATGGCTCTGAGATGTTTCTTTCTAGTCAAATTGGAGCATCCACCAAAGCCTCAAGCTATATAATTACCAAAGTGTCCACTCGCTCCCTCGAGAACCCTACAATCTGTTCATCATATGGCTGAATATCTGTGTCTGGGATTCCCATCTTCTTGAAGGTTTTCCAATAAAGAATGTCTATCGAGCCGCCTTGATCTACCAACACTTTGGTAATTGAAAATTTACCTTTCTCTATGGTGATCCCCATAGGGTTGTCTTGTGTGGATCTATTGCAATAAAATCGTCATTAGCGAATGTTATTGGAAGTATCCATGGTCATTTCTAGTTTGATATGGAATGAACTAACTGAATGGCTCTAAGATGTTTCTTTCTAATCAAATAGGAGCATCCACCACCCACGAAGCCTCCAGCTATATAATTGACTTCTGGCTCGGGCACCCCGAGTGGCAGTGGACCGACAATAGTGTTAATGACCTTTCGGACTCTACGTCTGATGTGGTTACCCCTCTTAGGGCTTTCACTCCGTGGTCAGGTCCTCTTTTATGGGTTCTCAATTTATCGTTGTTTTATCAAACGCTGGTTGTTGCCACGACACGAGAATCTCCTCGTCCAGGTCGATCATCTTCTCTGAGGAGACCCTTTGTGGTGACCGATGTCCAGTAGTGTCAGTCTTGACAAATTTGTGGAGGTGACCGAGGTCCTCGATTCTCTCTATAGCAGTTGGTTCGCCCCATCGTTGTTCAATTGCTTTTATCGTTATCTTTCTCTTTTCCTTTATCAGTATTCTCGACCTGATGACTTCTGTGATAGTCAATATTTTCTCTATCGGCATGATATTAGTGGCTCGATTCCTCAGTTCTTCCATGTTTTGTGTTAGTCTTTTGATTAGGATCTCAGTGAATCATCCCAGAGGGATGGTCGAGACCAGATGATGCATGGCTATCTCCAACATCAAATTTCTAATACTCATGCAAATTTTGCTAAATCTATCTGTGAGGTATGATGTGGACTACTTGTCGCATACTGTGTAACGAACTTTGTTGTCAGAATTTTGAAGTATCCCACCAAATTAGGAAGGAGTCCGGTGAACCAACTGAGCGGACCCTCTTGTAGGGAAGTGGGGAAAACCTTACACCATACTGCTTTATCGGTTGTGTACAGGGTTATTTGTGTCTAGAAGATATTCAAGTGCTCGTCTAAAGCGATAGAACAATCGTAAAGTTTGATAGTCAGACATGTCCATTTCGCGGGGAGTGGTCTGTTAATTATCTCATCTGTGAATGGGTGTCCCCTCGGGTCCTCCTCATCGGGAACAAAATTTTTTCTGGAGCTTTGATGAGTATGATGAGTTTGGAAAGTGTGAGGTGTTTGGTGGGTTTGAGGGGTTGGCAGCGATGCTCGGGATTGTTCTTTCCGTTCGTTCTCCTCAAGTCGTTGCAGTAGATTTTTGTTTTGCTCCATTGAAAGGGATATCTCCTTCTCATGCCGACGCTGATGCTCTTCATACTGTAATTTATCTACGATTCCCTTTTGACGTAATTCCTCCATTTGCGCTTAGAGGGCCTGGATCATTGCTATATGTTTTTCCGCCATACGGGCGTTGCTTGCGTTATTCCTTGTTGATACCAGGTTGATTGGATACTGCCTCAAGCCCCACGGTGGGCGCTAATTGTACCATTATGGAAAGAGTGACCCAGGTAGGAGATACCATTAGGTGTACAATTGTTGACGTGTCGGTGACCTTCATATTCCTTTGAGTCTCCTTCCTATCATGCTGGTGTTCGATCGGTCGGTGGGGGTACTTAGGATTGCACTCTGACACTCAAGTTAGTGCTAGGGTTTTAAATGTGTTCTCGTAGAATGTGAAAAACATACCTTATTCTTCTATTGAGAGTTCTATTTATACTATTTCTTTGTGGGCTTTTGGCCTTAATAATGGGTTAGGGATCAACTATTAACTGATGCGTAATGGCTCCTTAATGTTTTATCTGTTACCCCCTAGAGATATGCTTTGCATCGACTCTCTTGATGTTAATTATAATCACTCATTTACTGCATTTACTGTGTGAGTTATGCCTCGTCCGGTCCCGGCCGGTACATTATATATATATATATATATTATGATACCTAATGAAAATCTAATTTGATGGAGATTTGGAAAGAATAGAAACGGGTTTTGTCTCTGCAAAGGAAGTTGTTCAAGGTTAAGCATCAAGAAAGAACTTGAGAAGAAAGGAATTAAACTGCTCACATAAGGATTCTCAGGGATCATGGTAAGTGCCTATATCTTTATTATAATCTGATGTATGGAATGTGAGAATCAGAATCATAGTTTGTAAGATCCTTATGATGATGATGATTATGTGCATTATTGCTCATTATTGAACGCTTTGATTTTACATGTGGTATCATGGTTTCTCAAATTTATGATTCTCCATAAATGATGTTTTTTCCAATTTTATGAACCCTAATTTTAAAATTATGAATATTGTAAAGAAAATAATAACATTTGAGGATAATTTTTATGGTTTAATTTATCCCCTTATTTTCGCTACATTATGAATTGATTTCAAATTAAAATAATGAAATATCAAGTTTTTCGTTGCATCATAAATCATGATTTTTTATTTGAATGAAAGAGGAAAAGATTATGATAAATAAAAGTAATGACTTAAATATGTATTTGTATATTTTGTTAATAAATTTTATTTCAATTAATATATTATTTTTGGAATTATTTGTATGATAGATTTGTAATCCCCAAAGTGATCAAATCTTTATGTTTTATTTGATTCCAAATTACTGATGAATTTTATTTCAATTAATATATTATTTCTGAAATTATTTGTATGATAGATTTGTAATCACCAAAGTGATCAAATCTTTATGTTTTATTTAATTCCAAATTAATGATGAATTTTATTTCAATTAATATGTTATTTCTAGAATTATTTGTATGATAGATTTATAATCACCAAAGTGATCAAATCTTTATGTTTTATTTAATTCCAAATTAGTGGTGAATTTTATTTCAATTACCTAACGAATAGATGCTAAATTATTTATTTATGGGTTAATTGAAATTGATTATTATAAAGCATTTATGGATCACCTAAAGGTTGATTAGTTGTCCTTATAATCAATGGATATGATTGTTGGTAGCGAGTATGTGTTATTAGTTTTATTTGTATATCCAAAGATAACAAGTATTTCTAGTTAATGCACATGTCTTGTCGAATAATGGTAATATTATTAACATCATTATGTTTTGAGTATTAATGTATCACCCAAAGGAGAACATTAGTATGCATAGAATGTTTGTTAGTTATCGGAATTTGTATTGTATGTTTAGTTTATGACTCAAAGTATTAATGTTAAACATGTGTTAATTGAAGTATTTGTTCCGTGTCTTTAGAATCGTATGCTAAGTCTATTTCAGTCTTTAATGGATTGAATTTTCTTGATTGGAGTGAACAAGTCCAATTTTTCTTAGGTGTGTTGGATCTTGATTTGACCTTTGAAGTTGAGAAACATGTTGCTATTATTTATGCTAGCAAAAATTAGTAAAAGATTAGTAAAAAATGAAATACTTCCAAATTTAAATTTTATTGATATGAATGTATGCATGGATTGTATTATAGGTAAACAAACAAATCACACAAAAGAAGGGAGCCACAAGAAGTACTTAGCTTTTTGAAATTATACACATTGATATATGTGGACCTTTTAATGTAAATTCTTTCAATAAAGAAAGGTATTTTATCATCTTTATTGATGATTTTTCACGTTATGGCTATGTCTATTTACTATATGAAAAATCTCAAGCAGTGAATGTGTTGGAAGTTTATATAAATGAAGCGGAAAGACAATTAGACAGAAAGGTGAAAATTGTCAAGTCAGATAGAGGTGATTAATATTATGGAAAGTATGATGAAAGTGGACAACACCCTGATCCATTTCCTAAGTTCCTTGAGAAACGTGGTATTTGTGCTCAATACACAATGTTAGGTACACTACAACAAAATGGTGTGTCAGAAAGGCGTAATCGAACCTTAATGGATATGGTTAGGAGTATGTTAAGTAATTCATCTTTACATGTATTATTATGGATGTATGCTTTAAAAACTGTCATGTATCTGTTGAACAGGATTCCTTGTAAGGCAGTTCAAAAGACACATGCATGTTTGGGGATGTCAGACAAAAATTAGAATATACAATCCATAAGGAAAGAAGTTGGATGCAAGAACAATCAGTGGATATTTCATTTGTTATCCAGCAAAGTCAAAAGGGTGTATGTTTTACTATCATACCCATAGTACAAGAATTGTTGACACTGGAAATGCACGGTTCATTGAAAATGGTGAAACTAGTAGAAGTGAAGCTGCACAAAATGTGGAGATTAAGGAAGTTAGGAATACAAGTTCCTTTAACTAGTACCTCTACTTCAAGTATTGTTTTTCCTAATGTAGTTAAACCACTCAACGATGAAGAAGAACAATAAATTAATGATCATGCCATTAATAATGAACCTATAGTAGAACAACCACAAGAAATAGTAGAAAGAAGATCTCAAAGATAAAGAAAGGCTGTTATTTCGAATGATTATGTGATTTATCTACAAGAGTCAGAAAATGGCTTAGGCATTGATATTGACCCAGTTTCTTTTTCAGAAGCCATCAATGGTGATAATTATGATAAGTGGTTAGATTCCATGAAAGATGAGCTTAAATCAATGACACACAAGGATGTATGGGACATTATGGAATTTCCAGAAGGATGTAAGGGAATTGGGTGTAAATGGGTCTTTACGACTAAACGTGATCCTCATGGCAATATCGAACGTTATAAGGCCCGACTTGTTGCCAAAGGTTTTACTCAGAAGGATGACATTGATTATAAGGAAACATTTTCACATGTTTATAAGAAATATTCCTTTAGAATTATCATAACATTAGTAGTTCATTATGATCTTGAGTTGCATCAGATGGATGTTAAAACTACCTTTTTGAATGCGAATTTAGAAGAGGATGTTTATATAGACCAACCAATGGGGTTCCTTGAAGAAGGAAAGGAAAACATGGTGTGTAAACTTAAGAAATCAATATACGGACTTAAACAGGCTTCCAGACAACGGTATCTTAAGGTCAATGATACTATTGTGTCCTTAGGATTTAGGGTTTAGGGTTTAAGATTTAAGGAAAACATTTTTGATCGATGTATATATTTGAAGGTCAGTAGGAACAAGCTTATAATTCGAATTCTAAATGTTGACGATATCTTGCTTGCAACTAATGATCTTGGTCTATTAAGCGAGACTAAGAAGTTTCACTCTAATAATTTTGAAATGAAAGATATTGGTGATGCAAACTATGTGATAGGAATAGAAATATTTTGTAATAGATCACAAGGACGGTTAGGCTTGTCTCAAAAAACATATATTAATAAAGTTTCAGAGAGATTCAGAATGGATAAATATTCAACATCTCCTGTTCCAATACAGAAAGGAGACAAATTTAGTTTCATGCAATGTCCAAATAATGATTTGGAACAGAAATAGAGAGAATATCCCTTATGCATCTGTTGTTGGCAGTTTGATATATGTACAAGACCAGATATTAGCTTTGTAGTTAGTATGCTTGGCAGATACCAAAGTGATCCAGGATTGGATTATTGGAAAGTTGCAAAGAAAGTTTTAAAATACTTACAAGGGATAAAGAATCACATGCTTACATATAGGAAATCTGATCATCTTGAGGTGATTGGATATACATATTCATATTTTTCTGGTTGTATGGATACAAGAAAGTCCACATTTAGTTATGTGTATCTTTTAGCCGGAAGAGCGATTTCATGGAAAAGTGTGAAGGAGTCAGTCATTGTTGCATCCACCATGGAGGTTGAATTTCAGGCTAATTGGTTGCAAAATTTTATTTCACGACTTGCAATTGTTGACAATATTGCCAAGTCGCTGAGAATTTATTGTGATAAGTCCACAACTATCTTCTTTTCTAAAAACAATTAGTATTTGAAAGGTGCTAAACACATGGAATTGAAATACTTTGCCATTAAAGAGGAAGTTCAAAAACATAGAGTGTCAGCACTGATCTTATGATTGTTGACCCTTTAACAAAAGGGTTACCTCCCAAAACATTTATTGGTCATATTGAGAATATGGGCATTATGTCTACTAGTGAATGATGAGTGTTGTTATTAATGCTTATTTTACACTTTGAGCTTATTGATATATAAAATTTTTGAAATCTATGTTTTCTACTTTATGTATATGCATGCAAATTATGGTGTGGAAAACAAATTATGTTATTGTTGAAAATAACATTATGTTTGAACTATTATGGACTTCTCATTATAAAGTCATATTAGGGAGAAATGATGATATAGTAGTACATGGAAGAAAATGTGTTGATTAAATGACATGTAACCGCCATGACTCTTATTATTTCTTTATCTTTGATTTTGATTGATGATAAACCAAGAACCAATTTACATAAGGCATTTCAATGCACATTATGATTTATGTAATTATTAAATCATGAAATATTATAGCTCTTATGAGTCAAGTGGGAGAATGTTAGAAAATTATGTAAATTAATTTTACAATGTGACTTATGTGAAATACATTTTGTTTTTTGGGCCTGAATATAATTTAATAAAATAAAAGGCCCATTGGTTAATGTTCGAAGATAGATAAATAGACACATCTCATTGTACTGATCGAGGACGTTCGTAGTGATTAGGGGGGGTCAAAGACCAAGAAATTAGTTTTTTAACAGCCAAGCATTTTATTCTTCTTATGGCTAGATCCAATCTCCTGGTCCCTGTGGAAAGGAAAACAAATTTCACGTTCTTCCTTTCGAGAAGGATTAGGAAAATCCTATGATTGTAATTTTCTCCAAACCCCCGTGGAAAATCGGGTATTGTTCATTTTATTTATGTGTGACACATAAAGATAAGTATATGTGAATATTCTATTTACACTATTTGTTATTATAGATTGAAGGTAACATAATATACAATGAGCCCTTAAAGTTGAATGAAGATATCAACACAAAACATTCACACATTTATCTACACAAACAAGTAATTATCAATATAGGTATATTGCATATATATATATATATATGTATGTGTGTGTTTTGCAATTTATTCATAATTGACATTCTTTGGTAGGAATTTTTTTTGTAAAGAATGAAACACTTAAAAGAATGATTAATCACTCACATTGGTTAAACAAATTCATACCAAGATATAATGATTTTACTTAATAGTGATAATAATGACATTTTTTTATTCATAATGTACTATGAATTTCTTTTGTTAATTTAAGTGTGTGAACAATAACACATTACTGCCAGTATTATATAACAAATATAGATAAAAGAAAAATATACTTGAACTTGCTTTCTTATTTTATGTAAATTAAATGAAAAAAGTTAAGTAGTAAATTTTTAAATTATCTTTTAAAATA